>Ga0315913_1004803_pt1 | contig 16373 bp, 12 predicted proteins | sample MpolsnodulesMG_FD_207736 | JGI IMG/M metagenome (GOLD analysis project Ga0315913, IMG submission 207736) | Medicago polymorpha root nodule microbial communities from Los Angeles, California, United States - small nodules | ecosystem: Host-associated > Plants > Roots > Nodule | place: USA... | reverse complement strand
ATAAAATAACATTTTCCCTATACTATGTGGGGTCCGAATTTTTGGTAAATGTCAAAAAACAAAAAGTTAAGAAAAGGTTGAAGGTAAACAATCTCAACCATTCAATTTTTTTAATAATATATCTATGGTCAAAATCTGCCTTTCCCATGGTGGGAAAGGATTATACCTTCCCATGGTAAATGCCACCTACAATCTATTCTATTAAACATTCCACCAACCCTATTGAAAATTTGATTGAGAGTTGGAGTGTTTGCGAGTAACATCTTGCGCGTGAGGATCGCTACCTCCATCTTCCGTCACTTGTCACCAACTCGACTATCGTTCTTGGTCCACCTCGAATAATTGTAGTCGTGTGTTATGATCCATTCCAACATTTTTCCATCCATAAAACTTCTTCTAACATATTTGAGATTGTAGAGTCGAAAGCACAACACCACTCGTAAGAAGAAAATTCATGAGCATGGCGGTTCTTCCTCCTCCACAACCTTTTGATGAAACAACTACAACACCATCACCAACACCATCATTGATCAAATGATGTCATAATATTTTGTCATATATCACGTATTTTTCGAAGTTATTAATCTCGATGTAGTTTTTCTTATAGTTGTTTCTAGGTCTTCCCTTACGTCCAGAAACTTGATTAATCTTTATTTGATCTATATCCTTAATTAAAATTCTATAGGTCTTCTCTCTCCTTTTTCTCCAAACCATCTAAACCTGATTTCTATCATCTTTTATATGATAGGTGCTACTGTGACTTTCTTTCTAATATTATCATTCTTAAACAGATCCATCTGAACTACTCTAATTTATATATATTCTTCGAGTAAAACATTTATTTTGTCATTGACAAAAAACCAAATATTTGAAAATAAGTTTTCTAGAAATACCAGTGGCAAACAAAGAAAAGATATCAAAATACTATGAATGTAAATCGTATTAGGGCCAGTCCAACCATGCATGCACATTTAGTGAGAGGGACCCAACAAAAAGTAAAAGTGGTGGGTTGTGGAAAATTTGTTCAATTATTGAAGGTAACTGTAATAAACCAGTGATGATGAAGAATATAGGTTGTACTATTATTGTTGCTGTCAATGTGATAATAGCTAAAGAATAAAAAAGAAAGAAAAAAGATGAGCTCAGAAGTGCAAATTTTCGCAACCTAGGTTTGCGAGAGTGATGAACCCGTCAACACATTTAACACTTGTCTGTCATCACAGCTCAAAGTTGCACCAGCCGGGAATCGAACCCGGGTCTGTACCGTGGCAGGGTACTATTCTACCACTAGACCACTGGTGCTTTGATGCTAACTTCTTACGCGTTCGAATACATATAGGTTTCTTCAAAACATTCAGTATAAGTTTATTGTAGTTATAACCGAAAAATAACAGATTCTTTAATAAAAAAAATGGTCTACCTTTTTATTTCACTTTTCATAGATTTCGTTTTCCAAAGATAATCTTATTCAAGACGTGTCGAATGTTAAATATAAGTACAATCTTTAAACTTTGATTTTTAATATTGTGAAGACCAGTCATTTGATATAATTGCTTCTATTTTATTGTGGTGAGTACTATTCTATCACTAATTTAAAGTTAAAATAGACAAATATTAATGTCACACAGGGAGAGGGTGGAGCATATTGTGTTTTGAGATTGAGGATAAATTGCAATGTGAATCTTTGTGCTCTTAAGTCTTAACTCTCTTCTTTTGAAAGCATTTGCACCCATGTCAAATATTGTGTTATCATTGTCATCCAGATGGAGCAGACTATTATTATTTTTTTACAAAATAGAAATACTGTTATAACTTGTAATTCATTTTTTATTATATATGTCCACAAAGTTATCTTTTGCATTTGAATACCATTTATAATATATATTACAAAATTACTTTAGTTTCATTAATTATTTATAAATGAACCAGCTATTTAACGTCAAAAGTTTCATTTTTTTTTATTTGATTTGTTTTGTTTTTAAAAAAAATCAAAATGGAATATTAACCTATCCCCCAGCACAAGGTGTGCCAAATGAGATAGTTAATAATTACAACAATGTTTCAACAGTAATAACAACGGTTAGCCAACACCCAAACATAAGAAAGGGTTCTGGCACCAATCATAACACTTATAATGATAAGAGAAATGATATTTGTACAACCATTTTCTTACAACTTTTGGGACAGCCCTCTCTTTCATACACTCATTATGTTTTTACTTTCTCTCTCTGTTGCTTTGGTTTTCGTGTCAAGATATACATTTCTTTCTATATTCTTGGTTGTCCCATAAGTTGTAGAAAAAGGGGTTGTTCAAATAACACACCTCTAATGATAAATAACAAATTGAGCTTTATACCACCAATGAGAAAGAAGCTTGATGTTATCCAGAAGGCGTGTTTTCTTTGGCACGAAAAAGTTTGTCATTCTTTTCCTTCCAAATCACACAAGAAATAGCAAACCAGATTAGATGCATAAAAGAGCATTGCGACTTTGCAAGATCTGAAGATGTACCAAACTGAATAAAGTAGCCCACAATGGTTGAGGGGTCTGCTGAATGAACACCCAACCAATTACGAACTAGCTACCAAACATTACCAAAAAGGGCGCAAAACAAGAAGAGATAGCCATCAGATTCGATCGAACCACAACTGCTAACACACAACTGAGCATCCTGTTGAATAATTCCCCTTCGAAATAAATTTGTCTACGTAGGCAATTTATTCCGAAAGAGTTGTCAAGCAAAAACCGAGACCTTAAAGGGGACTTTTTTCCTCCAAAGAAAATTCGCAGAGACCAAAGGAGCAATAGGAGGAGTGAGAGGCAATCTATTAGATTTGTTTTTTTTCAACATATTTGTTTTTTATTATTATTTTAGAGAAAAATAAAATAATGGTAACCATTTGGATATAATTTTTTTCTATACTATCATAGTTTTTTATATGTAATTAATAGTTAAAAAATATTTTTGTTTCTTTCATAAATACACCTAAAATAAGTTTTGAATATAACATGGGCATAAATTTTACATGTTGTACTAAAGGTCCGTTTACTTTTTATCTTTTTAGTTTTTATTTTATTTTTACTTTAACTAATTTTTTTGTGGTGTCCGAGGTTCGAACATCAAACCTTTTTTATTATGCATTGTTCTTACTAACTGAAGCTCACGCAGACATTTTTACTTCAACTAATAAGCATAAGACTTTATTTTCCTCATCATCTTTTTGCAATTTTATTTTGAAAACACATTTAACGTTTTCAAAAAATATCGTTGATAATCTACACACGTTAGCACAATAAAAAGAGCGGAAAGACGGACACTTCAGTACCTGTCTTTTTTCTAATTTTTATAAAAATATTGATTCGTGAAAGGATAAATTGGTCTAAAAATAGATCTGATAAAGAAGTAATTAGCGTGTTATATAACTTTAAAAGTGTATATTTTGTTAGGAAAAAAAAACTTTGAAATTGTATTTGTATAATGGTATATTTTTTTCAAAAAAAATAAATATATTCCTTAAAAAAGATGAAATACTTAGATATTGGTCAACGGTGGACCACATAAATCACCTCCATTTTTGTAAGTATCCAATTCTTGTACCCAAAATCTTATAACCACACGAGTTTCTCCCCTTATATTCTTATAAAAAATAAATAACCCTAAAATGAACAAAACTGATTTTTTAAAAATAAAAGTAAAGAAAAAGACGAGTGCTTTTATTAATCTAAAAAGCAGGTGCTCTCAACCAGAATAAGTTCAAAAAATAAAAGTTTGGTTATGATAAAAATGTGAAACAAGATCCCTTAAGAACCACACGGCTAACACCACCAAAAAAAATTGTGAAACAAAAAAAAAAAAATCAACCCATCTATTTTGTCTAGTGCTCTAATCACTACCTGTGACTCAAACAAGGAAAATAGTTCTATTGATAAGTCCCTTTATCTGTGTACAATGACTAGTTCTTTATTAGCAATATATGATACAAAGTCTATGCTATTAAATAATCAAAGAATGAAGCATGTTTTTCCATACATGTTTCCGGGGGCATCATCAAGGCAATTTTGAATAGCCATGGACTCCACCAAAGATACTGCTGTAATAAATAGGTAAAATATCACATAAAACGAACAAAGTTACCTAATTTTCAATTTTTTAATTAAATAAAAAGGGGATTAACATTGCTTAACAAAAGAACAGTCAAGCATGAAACATTAATCAATTTTTCCCTTCACACTTCAAACATCAGTATTTCAGACACAAACTAAAATCAAATCTCACTATCATGATGACAACATGAACCAAGCCATGTTATTGCGTACTTTTTTTGACAAATTATATTTATGAGTCTAAAGCAAGATTCAATCAAACTTTCCTTAATGACTACTGCTTGATCTTATTAAACAATAGGGTCATCATATACCTGCACCCTCCTATGCCCAGCAAATGACAATGAAAAATAAAAAAACATTCAATATGCCAAATTCAATGAAGTCATAATTCAACACCCAATCGATTACACTATTTAGTGGAAATGATTAACCACATTCATCATGCAGCACAAAGCCAGTAAACAATTGTGTATCCCTGACTTCTCCAGTTGCCTCTCACTGAGAAAGCATATCAAACATTGTAGCTTTTCGTCAATTCTGAGCACATCAAGCAAGGCCATAAATATAACTACGGGAGAACACCCAATTGCCAAGGAAAACACAATTCAATGTCACAAACTTATAGGTATCCATTCCTGTAAGATGTCTAAATTATTTCTATTTTACACTTCAAAGCTACAAACAGAACAGAAGTATAAACTCAACCTCAGGAAATCACCTGATATATATATATATACATCCCTAAATATTGAACAATAAAAACGCATGTAGGAGAGGAAAAAAGTTACCAGAATATACATGCACTTTTGTACAAAATACCAACTTGAGCAAGAAACACCGAAACAATGATAACACAACACTCAACCTAGTTTAGTCTAGTTCGTTAGCATCTATGGCTACTACCAACATTTTCCTACTTATTTGGTACTCTCGTTTCTATCGTTCATCAATCTCTAGAAGAAACCCAGAGTTGATGGAAGGCATCTTCATTTTGAGATGAATGCACATTGATCTTACTTCTTAATTCTTACAAAATCGCCATCCTTTGGTAGCACCAGCTGAAAGGTAGGCAAGTCATAATATTTTCCATGTATTGACCATTATCGTTAGTGCTATTACATATTCACCATCCTTCATTGGCACTCAGTTCGAAAGTGGAGGAAAGTCATCTTCATTCTTCAAATGATAACCTTGCACTTCAATCCTGAATCTCAAACCATAGACACCCCCTTAAAGCAAAGGAAAACTAGGAGTACAAACTACAATCGTAGTGGTTTAAGCTCTAAACAAAGTTGCCAATGATTTAACATCATAAGGAATCTCTGCAGCAATGAATAAGCATCAAAGGAAAAAATTATTTTACCTTTTGGGATCCGCTACAGATAATGAATTGGACTTTTCCTCTGTCGCTATCTCCGTGTTAGGTACAGATACCCCAGAAGTAGAAATGCCTTGGTCTGGGTGATTGCTCACTTCAGTTCTTGGGGATCCACGAAGCTGAGGGCTACCAGAGCCAGACTCATGTTTATCAGACGAGTGAGGGAAACCATTAGCATGGCGTGCTCCCCACGTGGAAGGTTGAGAGAAATAGGTTTCTGAAGATCTGGGTCTACCATTACTAAGACCAGGATATACTTCTAGAGCAGGTTCAAAACTACCTTCCACAGACAAATTGACCTCTTGTGAAGCTAGAGCGAACCCATTGCTATGATTGTATCTCTGCAAATGCCCATGGGTACCGGGTGCAAGACCCCTTCCCCTACCCGGCATTGGCCTATTATCCCTGAATGGACGAGAAGTCTGCAAAATTATGAGATTAACACTTAAGTGACAACTGGATTATTGGAAAGCGCATTAAATATGTGTGTGAGTGAGTGTGTGTGTGTGTGTGTTTGTGTGTGTCAAATATTTTATAAGTGTCTATATGTGCATTCAGTTTTAATAACTATATAGATACCATATTAGGGAAGTATGCGCCTGTTCCTCGTGGCTTTCTCTTTTCTTCTGCGCCGAAAGAGGCCATTGGTAGAGTAGGATGGTTTACGAGGTAAAGTGGTCCCACAACACCATTTGAGTTTGTCTGGGGATGAATGCTGTGGTTCATCTGTAGACATTGACGAACAGTTTCCCACGAATTCCTATTATGAAACTTGGGAGACCTAGGAGGACTAGGTACCACAACAGGAGAGACAGGATAACCATTGCACATATGGCCATAATGTAGATTTGCAATGTGACTGTCATAATCCCCAGCAAGGTCCAACAATGATTTTGAAGCTTCAGTCCCCCCAGAAACACTATTACTGTATCTATCACTATGAAAGAAATCATTTTCAAGATTATTAGCAGCATCTCGTAAAACTGTTGAACCATTAGATGCCATATTCTTTTCATCAGTGTGTGATCTGTGAGAATTGCTTACCATACCATGCTTCTCTTTCTCATCATCAAATATAGAGTTTACATCAGTTTCGCTACAACTCCTACTTTCAGCTTTCCCATTCGAACAATGTGAAAAACCATTAGTGCTTGCAATGCCTAAGACTCCGGACGTTGCAACATGTTTAGAATCTTCACCAAGTTTGTAAATTGCAACTGTATTTCCATCTCCAGAGGAGTCGAATGATGGCCCTTCCAAAGAACAGATATCTTTTACTACGAATCTTTCTCTTTCACTTCTAATTTCATAATTATGTTGATTTCCAGTTATCATATCCTTGGATCCAGTAGATAAACACAAAAATGAATTGTCTTCATTCCCTTGATTGCTTCCATGCCTATCCAAAGTGTTTGCAAAAAACCTATTAAGCTCATCTGCTATTCTATCTTCCGGTAACATTAGAATCCAGCCAAGTTTACGGGCACCATACTTAAATGCACTGCGTATTCGATAGAAATTACCTGAAATAAATAAATGAATACCACCATTGTAATATGACATTAGACGACATGAATGGATCATTAGACAAAAGCAAGGTACCTATGACTAATTCTTTTATGCCCTCTGATCCACGGATAGTATACAAAATCAAAACAAATTATGCAAATCAGCAGCAGTGCTAAAGTGGGAGTGTATGTAAAGGCAGTAGACAAATGTTACTAGTTGTGGTAAGAGTAGACACGATTGTCTACTGAATTTATGTAGGCGCAATCATGCAGAGAAGGAACGGAAAGAAAGTAACCAATCCACTGCGGCATTTTTACAGATAAATAAATGGTGGTTAAGTTATTATGCCTTTGATCTAAGCATAGCTCAGCAAATAGCTAAGGACATTATGAATTCAAAACAAGAAAAACATACATAACAATTTCACCCATAACTGTTCTAAGCCCTACTGTTCATAGAAAACAAATAATGAAAGAGAAATATAAATACAAGCACATAAAGAAGACACACTTCAATATAGGATCATCAAGATGAAGAATGACAATTGTAAGCTTCCTTGTTTTTATCAATTTCTAAGACAATCTAAAGTAACATCTTCAATGTACTGAACTTTACCAACCGCCGTTTCCTTTCAAGAACTACAAAGCACATCCATTACAAACCGTGCTGGCGCGAGTTGTGAGGATTATTGTCTATAGTTGTAATTTTCTGAGGCAATATACAAGGGAAAAACGTACATTCTAGGAAGCCATTCCTGGTAAGTATGATGCCTTTGTCCATATATCGAGTTGGTGGGGGGATAGCCTTTCTAACCAAAAATGAGTGGTGAACAGTCATAAAGTCAGTTATCAAAAATGACTAGGTCACAGATGGGATTGAGATTAAGTATCAAGTCTTGAAGCAGTAAACTGTGCCCTAAAGGAGTCACCACAGATCATAGAGATATAGATATTTCCAAGGATAGGTAGTCCATCAGTATCCAAGTCTCTATGATTTGGAGGGAGGTGGCGATTTTAGCTGCATCTTATCTCATAAATCGTTTACCTTCTAATGTCCTTGCCTCCAAAACTCCTATGGAAGTTTTGTCTTCATTATATTCTGACGTGTCCACCTCCAATAATCGTCGCTCTACCTAGGGCACATTTTCTTCTCCTATAGAGTTTGATGTTTAATTTATCTCCATAATTAGCTTCTAGTTCCTTCTATAAATAAGAATCTTGTTACTGTTTATTTCGAAATTCATCCTACTTAATGCAGGGTATTTGTGGGATCTAACGGGCCGTATTCATTTCCGAACCTTCCGTCGTTCTTCTCTGCCAAGCCAACAACTGAATCCTCCAATTCCACTGTTCATTATGTTTTGTTGTCTATTGTTTTTCCAGCTTCTAAGTAGTCTCTTCTAGCACCACAAACATTGTAAAAGTATTTGGCCTCTATATTTCCAAGGATAGACTTGTTTCCAAGGATAAACTCATCCATGGGTCCAAGTTTTCCCTCTATGTGAGTTAAACCATCTTATTTCCTTAGTTCACATCTCTTAGAATTTGGGTTGGGCCTAACTGAACCTTACAAAACCGGCATGTAAGGTGAGGGCTACATAGGTCATATCTCTAGGCAATGAGGGACTAAATCCACCCCTTCAGACCCAACACAATGAAGGTGTTGGAGATTTCAATGAAGGAAACCCAAATGCCGCAATTAGGCGGCTGGGGGCGGACTGCAATGAAGGCAGAATTTCCAACACACTCCCTCACGCTCGGGCCCAACGAGCCAGAAGCGTGGACAGTGCGGAAACATAACAACATATCTAGTATAGACTCTGATACCATCTTAGAATTTGGGTTGGGCATAAACCTTACAAAACCAGCGTGTGAGGTGAGGGCTGCCCAAACTTTATAAACACTACATAGGCCATATCTCCAGACAGTGTGGGACTAAATCCACCCTTTCACACCCAACACAATGAAGGTGTTGGAGGCTGCAATAAAGGCAACTCAAATGCCTCAATTAGGCGGCTAGGGGCGGATAGCGAGGAAGGCTAGGGGCGGATAGCGAGGAAGGCGGAATTTCCAACAACCTCCCCTGCTACTTTCCCTCTTGGTGTTTGCCCCTCTCTATTCACACAACACATAATCCATGTCCATTGGCATCGTTTTCCAACGACTCCCCATCTTCAACTGCATCCAGCACCATAAATCCTGATGGTTCTTCCAATATTTTTTAGTCTTCCTCTCGTCGTCGTCCTCCTCAAAATGATCATCCCATTCAAACCAGATTAAAACCTGGTATTGTCCAACATCAGCTATAGCCCATACTCCTACTAATAGTTTTTCAATCTTCCTCTACAAAACAGGCCTTGTCCTCCCATGGGTGGAAAAAGTACCGGCCTATCAGACTACATGTTCAGTGCCACTTCCGACAGGCACATCTGCATTTGGATGTAAGTGGGTATTTCGCATCATATCTAAATCATGATGATACATTTAATAAGTATTGTTAAAGACTACATGTTTTGAACCTTCCGCATCATATCAAATTGGTTCACTAGATTTTAAGTTATGGTTGATGTGAACCGGTTTTAATGCACACCCCTAAAAGAGTCCCACATTGGTTGAGAGATGGCCTGAACAAGCATTTATAAGTGGGGAGCAGTCCTCACCGCACAAGCCAGTTTTGTGGGGTTGTGTTAGGCCCAACCACGATTTCTAAGATGGTATCAGAGTCTCCTCTAAGATCCGTTAGGCCACCTGCCAACAGATTTCAGCTATCAGGCCATCCAACATTTATATCCACACACCAAGCCCAATAGTGTTGGGTGTGAGGGGTGTGTTACAGAGGTCACATTGGTTGAGAGATGGCCTGAAGAAGTGTTCATAAGTGGGGGCAGTCCTCACCTCACAAGCCGGTTTTGTATGGTTGTGTTAGGCCCAGCCATGATTTCTAAGTATAAAGCCCACTCGGTGGCTAAAGGCTTTCAACATCAGCATGGTTGTGTTGTGTTTGTTCAAACTTCACCCCATGTAATTAAGCCTATTACAGTCCAGATTGTGTTCACCATTGCCCTCTCCAATATGCGGTCTCTCCAACAAATTGACTTGAACAATTATTTCCTCCACACGATTTTGGAAAAGGATGTCTACATGACTCAGCCCCCTGGGTTTGAATCAGCAGATAAGAGGGCGATCTGCAAATTGCATAAAGCCGTTTATTGGCTCATGCAGGCCCCAAGAGCCTGGCAGAACAGGCTTACGACTTTTGTCAGTTATAGGTTTGACCAAAGTAAGCGCCTGTCCTGTCTTCCCATTCTTCATCAGAATGGCTGTTATCTCAACATTTCTAATAATGTAGATAGCACCATTGTCACAGGTGATTCCTCTCAGGAAATTATTAGTGGCAAGGTAACTAAAACCAGACCATTCGGTTTGACCAGTTGGACCGTGAACAGGACGCGTATCCAGTCCGGACCAACTACAAAACCACTCTATGAAAAACCACTTAATTAGTGAGTTGGTTAGACCAAATAAGGCATGTTGCCTAACAATAGAAATAGGGGTCAAGTGGAGAATTAGGAAATTAGTGAAATTATGATTGGGAGAGTCTGGCTCTCACAAATACTAGGAATTTGTATGTTCTTGATGTTCATTCAATAATAATCGTTAGAATTATAACATTCTAACAAGAATAATGCATCTTTTCATTCCAATCTGATCCAGGTCCTATCACATATTACAACACAGCCACAAAACATTACAAGCGCAGTTCAAGAGTTGCTCCGACTAAAAGGAAAAGCACTTCATACCTTTGTTGACACTACGGCCAAGGTTGTTGTTTTCCTTTAGTGGGTCAATGATGTTAAGGTGCTTATGGGGAAATGCACGCAAATTTAGATCGAGCCCCCTTGGAGGTACCGAGAATGATTCCACGCAGCTTCTAATGAATTCATCAGTCAGCAGAGTATTTCCCCCATTTTCCAGTGCCTCAGCTTCACACAACAACAGAGAATCAAAAAACCAACCGAGCTAAAGCTACTTGATGATACCAAAAATACCTTGCATACCTACTACATCAGGCGGAGATGATTTGGCAACTGGTCCCTTCAAACTTACACAATAATTGTCCCAATCAAATTTGCTGAAGTAGTCCAAAAATCTGTAGAGAACCTGGAAAAGGGCAGGGTGCATAAAATGCTTATTGAAAGGATGCATCACCAACATCATGTGATTCAGATTTCTTTTTCTTTCTTTTTCCTTAAAAAGTATGATTCAAGTAGATTCAATGCAGAACTTACTGCTAGAGGACCATCTAAGGACACATGAAATCGATGGAAAATATACAGAACTAGTGTTTCCAAAGCATATGTAGAGATCAGCCCATGGTGGGCACCAAGAATACGACTCTCATAGTAGCACCAAGCTTTAATCAGGATGATACTACGTTTGAAGATATGATCCTTGGCTACAAGACGGTCAACCTACAAAATATAAATTCAGAATTCAGTTAGCAGAAGATACAATGGAAACAGTATTATACAACACGATGAAATTCATAACACTTGTTTCTGAAGTCTTGAGAATAGTATAAAGCGAAGAAAATATTAAGATGAATCATCCTTTGGAAGTGTTGAGTAAAGATCTTGTCCAAAAAAAAAGTGTCGAGTAAAGATGGAGAAAAGTACATTTGAAACAGTTTGTCACAAAAAATTATCATGGGTCTTAAGAGGCCACTTCAATAATACCTTCTCAAGAAAACATAATGTACTGAGTCCTCCTAACTGATTGAAAGAGATGTCTACAACAATATTCTGTACAAGACATTTTACAAGCTTAACCTGCAGAAAAGGAACCACCAAAATATGAACCAGTGGATAAAATCAAAAAAGAAAACTGCTATGGAAAGAACCCGCCAAAAAAAAGCATTTAGCATTTTCAGTAAATACATTGTTTCAATATTTTCAAGTATAAGAAATACAAAAGTCAAGTTAATTCAGCAATATACTGGCTAACAGAATCAGCCTACAGCATCAGTTTCCAGTCCATATAGAATAAAGGGAAAATAAAGTTAGATTTAAAATCAACAAGAATTCCCGGGAACTACTACAGATTCTAGGTGAATCTATCTACCAAAATAAAGTTCACTACCCACACATACAAGGTAGGGAGGGAAAAGATATTTCTGTAACTTAATAAGCATAAATCATGAGGAAATGTGTGCTTGCGTGAAAATTTTGGGTCTATCTTAATTTTGAATTTTGATACACATTAAATAGAAAGGGGTCATATCAAAATTTGTAAAACTGAATGACATAGGCCAAAAAAGTTCACATAATAAAGTCCTGTGAAATTTTACGAAAGGATCCATTCTCAAACCACAATTGAAACATTCTTAACACTGCCTGCTTAGGAAAATAGGAACAGATGGTAATAGAAGAGACAGTCATCTGTACGTTTGAAAACAAATAAATGTTTCAAAAGAGTGAGAAAAAAAATGCTTTGATATACAACCATTCCCTCCCAAATAATAGTAAAAATTAAAGGACAGATTCAGCATTTTCAAACTCAGCTGGCGATTTCTAGTTTATGGGCAACGAATGTTTCACAAACTAAGTTGTATTCCATACATAAGGTGTCGAGGAAGGGGATAGAAAGAACCTCTGCATCAATGAAACGAACATCCTTTACTTCATATTCAGCAGCTTCATTGTTTTCCTCTCCCCGAAGAACAGCATGAACATCAGATACCAAGCCATCCTCAATGTTTTGAGGACTAAGTGCAGTCAGATCAATATCTCCATCCGGAAGATATGTTTTTAACGGAACTGACCCATATGGAAAGACCTGAAATAGAGAAAATGTAAAATTGGTTAAATAATACCGCCTTAGAAACAATCCTAACATCAGTACCTTCGGAGAAATAAGCACTAAATTGAACAAGCACTTACAGAGAAATAAGTCAATAATAATAAAGGCATATCAGATTGTTTATGTTTGTGCGGCATAAACAATCTGCCTCAGTTATAAGGCCAAACTATAGACATAGTAGTCAAAGGGATTGATACAGAAACAAGAAACCACAACACGCAATATAGAAGGCAGATGAAGTACAAGCCAATCTCGTGCTAGGAATGCCTTTCTAGTTCTAGTGAGGCATGCTGTTATCACTTTATTGATAACTATAAAATAAAATAACCCAAAAAGCCCAGCCATTTTCTAGCTAATTAATATGATGCTAATGAGGGTAGAAAATTCTGAACAATAAAACTCAGATCAAATCGAACCTACTCAAATTTATTAAATTTTGAATGACTTTTATTTGGACACAACTAAAATCATAAGTTTTCACAAATCGAAGTCAATTGCTATAAAATAAATTTCTGAAACAAATATACACAATAAAAACAACTTCCAAAGATGGATCTTCTTTTATGAATCAAACAAACAAACAACAATCAAGCCTTATTCCACTAAGTGGGGCTGGCTAAAATAGAATTTGGAGAACCTGGGATTCGAACCCCTTACATAAACTTCATATTAACAGACCGAACCACCAGACTATTTCCAATCTTTTATGGATCAAAACAATTCATAAAATATTTGATTCTAATCATCCAGTAATAGTAGTTGTTACAAACACAAAACACCAATAAAAGTGAGTTAAATGGAATGCCATTGATGGAATGTTAACATTTAGACTATTTTAAAAGAGGGACATTTAGTCAAATACAGTAATTTTCTTCAACTAAGGCTAGTTAGTAATGTCTCTATCCTTGTGCAAAATCCTTAAACAACATGCATATGAAACAGAAGTAAGAAACACTTATATTGTCACCGAGTACACGTTGATTCAAGAACAGCAGTTGTTACGATGCCTCCTAGAATTTGGGTTAACAATATTCTTCAGTGTGTGCCAAGTGCCATGGGTATGCGGTATATTTCATACTGAGTATAGGGTACATAGTTCATATGTTTATGTTCATGACATGTTCTGCTATACTAATAAGTGTACTGCCAATAATTTTCTATCTAATCAAAAACTATTAAATTACATATGAACTATGTCGACCCCCATGTACAAGGTTCTTGACATGTTCTGCTATACTAATAAGTATGCTACCAATAATGCTCTGCTATATTAATCTTTTCATAATATAATGTGAAATAAAAAATAAAAACATGGAAAGGTAATGGAAAATACTACGCATTTAATTCCATCAAACTCCGCTTTAATTTACCTAAACAAAAAGACTCGTCTGGAGATAATATTTCTTTCACAACAATTGGCAACAGCTTTTTCAATGTTGTTGTTTCCCACAAGGAGTAAACACTAACAACAGCCATTTAATCACTGCTTTCCCTCTACCACTTAAATAGAAACACTTCATCTTCCATTACCTTCCCAATTCTAAAAAATTCTCACTTCAAAATCAAGCTTTCTCCAAACATTTGGCAATGGCTTTTGCACTTTTGTTGTTTTTCATGAGGGGTTAACACTAACAGAGCAACCCTTTAATGATCGCTTTCTCTCTCCCACTTAAAGAGAAACACTTCACATGTCGTTATCTTCCCAATTCTCAAAAACTATCACTTCAAAATCAAGCTTTCTTCATTCATTTCATCAGGCTCCTACCATCTATCTACCCATCCAACACTCAGATTCACATATCTAGCTCCCACCAAAGTAAAATCATGACCGACATCTCTAACAAGCTTCAATACTCACCACCAGTTCACCTCTTCTGTAAATTACATAGAAAATTAATAGGAATTGGTTTGCAATAGTACCTTATATTCAAAGTTTAAAGGGATGAGAATCCAATTCTGTTTCACTCCTCACAACTCTTGGAGGTACTGATAATTTAATAAATTTTACTACATTCAATAGTTGAGAATGACGGTTTAGGGTTATACCACGTCCGCCTTATACAGATTCCAAAACAAGATTGATACCACGAGAAGCACCCTTCAAGAACTAATCCCCTCATTGGATCACTGTTCATTCAAACTCACCATATACCTCCAATCATTACACCATGATTTGCTCAACCATACAAATCGCACAACCATCAATACCATACTTTCTTTCACATTTATTCAGCTAAACCTAATTTCCATCATCAAACTATAAGACAGTAAACACGGTGAATACATCCCGTATCACATTATTCTTCTAGCTCATAATCAAATTATTGAACAACACACACACTCTAAACAGCAAAGTTAATCACCAATATCACACACTAAAAAACCACTGCCACAACAACACACACAACTCTAAATTCCATCAGAACCCTCATAATCATTCAATTATCATCAAATTCACAACAACAACACAAAAACCTAGCATCATCAAAAAGCTTAACCTTATAGAAACACTTTCATACTCAATTAACCGTCGCCAAATTCACAAAAGCAACAAGAAAACCTAGCATCAACAAAAAACCTTGATCATATATAACACTAAAAATCTTCATAGTCAATTAATCATCCCCAAAATTATCACCAATGTCACACATTAAAAAAGACATAATAAAACACTATCACAACAACTCCAAGCTCCTATCAAAGTCTTCATAATCAATCAATCATCACCAAATTAACATCAACAAAAAACCTATCATCGTCAAAAAGCGCAACCATGTAAAACACTAAAAATCTTCACCAATGTCACACTAAAATAACATAATCAAACACTATCACAACTCCAAATTCCATCAAAATCTTCATAATCAATAAATCATCATAAAGTTCAAAAAAAAAAACAAAAAAACTAGCATCATCGAAAATTTTAATCATACATATAATCAATTCAATAATATCAACCAAAGCAACAAAAAATGAATTAACCTAAAAATGGAAGAAATCGCAAAATCAATCACCTCACAGCGAGCACCATAACGAATAAGTTTCTGAACGTAATCAACAACTTCTCTCCTCCGTCTATCAGCGGCAAGAGTAGGTTGAATTCGGCGGAGAATCTCAGCGGTGGTTTGTTCGGCCGCTGATGAAGCTTCATCGGTGACGGAAGAAGGATCGGGATTGAAAACAGGAAGCGGCGGAGACGGCGGTGAAGAAGAGTAAGGGCGATCCTCCGCGAAAACGACGCCGTTTAGATGAAGATCGCCCATAATGATTATAACGATAACGATGAAGGTGAAGTAAAGGAGGGAAACGATGTCGTTTTGATGGGGACCACAATCCCGGAATCGGAGCCCGGGGTAAAATTGGAAGAAAAAATGTTTTAGAGAGAGAGAGAGAGAGTGGTGGTGGCGCGTGACGGATGGATGAGAGAGATGAAAGGGAAAGAGGTGAAGGTTGGTGTTTTTTTGTTTTTGTTTGAAGACGGTGGTGGTGGAAAGGGTAAAATGGGAAATATTAGGGGGGAA
>Ga0315913_1004797_pt1 | contig 16382 bp, 8 predicted proteins | sample MpolsnodulesMG_FD_207736 | JGI IMG/M metagenome (GOLD analysis project Ga0315913, IMG submission 207736) | Medicago polymorpha root nodule microbial communities from Los Angeles, California, United States - small nodules | ecosystem: Host-associated > Plants > Roots > Nodule | place: USA... | reverse complement strand
TGAGGAAATAATCATATATGTAATTGAGCAACCATGTTTGAGTAGGAAAATTCCTTCATTTAGATTTGAGCGACTGCAATTACTACTGCCTTTTTCTTAAGCTTGTATTTCGAATGTATGCTAAACCTTCGCTTCCTTTTCCTTTATTCCAAAAAATAAGTGAAGCTTCATGTTTTTCCTGCAGGTTGCTGTGGATGGTATCTGGAAAGTGTGTCCTCATGCTGGTGGAGCTATTCTGTTCCCTGGCTTTAATGGTTAATGATACTGCTTTTTTATTTATTGAGTTGTTTGTATGTTAATGTTCAATTCTCAATAATTTGATGGAGACAATTGACTCTTCGTTTTTGTTTTTATAGGTGAATTAATCTGCCCTGCATATCCAGAGCTCTGTAACTCTGACCCAGTATCTGTGTCCGGTCAATGTCCCAATTCATGTAATTTCAATGGAGATTGTGTTGATGGAAGATGCCGCTGTTTTCTTGGATTTCATGGACATGATTGCAGTAGACGTGAGCTCTCATTTCCCTCCTTTATGCTATAACTTACGTATTCACTGTGCTTCTGCTGGAAGTTACCTTCAGCAATGCAGTACTCACTCTTTACTTTTCTAAAAATGCCTTCCCTTGACTACTTCTAGGTTCTTGCCCCGTCAATTGCAATGGTAATGGCATGTGCCTTTCCAATGGGATCTGTGAATGTAAAACTGGCTACACCGGCATCGACTGTTCCACTGGTACGCACCAATTTTTAAGACTAGATTCTAGATATTTTCTGCAACATTATTTCTTTGTATAAGACGTCCTCATTTCCGGGATTTGACCTTTTTTTCTTTTTCTTTTGTGCTTGTTTCATTGTATCTTGTGGGTTGGGGATGGGATGGGTAACAATTATAATTTCTTACTTATTTTTCAAGTATAAAGTCCTTGCCTTGTTAAAATAGGACAAGTTTATTTCTCATACTGCAAATGCTAATTGCATCTAAAGTAATAGGATATGTGGGGTGAGCTGAGCTCTGAAAATGTAACCCAGTATGAGTGTTGGAGTACTTGATAATACGTTTGAGTGCTGGGGTTCCTTTAGGATAATTAAGCTCAATCACTTTCATGTGATTGAGGCTTTCGAGTTTATGTATTTTCCTTTCATTTTGTTTGTTCACAATGACATTCGTTTAGAACAGATTAAGTAAGCATTTGCCTATTCCAAAAGAAAAGTCAACCACCAATGGGTTACATAGGCTGGTGTCCTAGAGACACCACTTGTAGTTTTGGGGAGGGCTGAACTGTATTGATCCATGCCTGAATGGATTAGGCTCACTCACATGACACACCCCAAGGGTACTGGGAGGATACCCTGAGAAATCATAAAAAAAATAAAGGATCGAGTCAATCTTGTTAAATAATTTTGTAAGTAGGAAAGACGTTTATTTTGTTCTTGCAGAAACATGAATTGGTTTTTGATTGTCCTTCATACCACATGCAGCTGTGTGTGATGAGCAATGCAGCCTTCATGGTGGGGTTTGTGATAATGGAGTTTGTGAATTCCGTTGTTCTGACTATGCCGGATACACATGCCAGAACAGCTCCATGCTCCTATCTAGTCTCTCAGTTTGCAAAAATGTACTGGTAAATGATGTATCTGGTCAGCATTGTGCACCCAGTGAGCCTAGCATACTGCAGCAGTTGGAAGAAGTGGTTGTTATGCCAAATTACCACCGATTATTCCCTGGGGGTGCTAGGAAGTTATTTAATATATTTGGTAGCACCTACTGTGATGAGGCTGCTAAACGGCTTGCCTGCTGGGTAAGATGTCTTTTCATATTAAAATTGTTCTTTTTCTTTTTTTTTCTTTCTGTAGTAGTATTGTTCCTATTCGTGCTTTAACCTGAAATTCTGTGTTGCGATCAATTTTCTGCTGATTTTTCTTCCTATTTTCATTCCTACTTGGTCTATACATTACAATGCACTGCATGTGATGCTTTCTTAAGATAAAACAATAGTGCAAGTCCCATTTTGTCGGTTAGATATTCAATGAGGATGTTTTTATTAGCCATGAAATAATCCTACTGCTTTTCAAGTCAAGTTTCATCATGTCAATCTAACACGCGTGACATCCCTTCCTAGTCCTACCACGGTTTTTTGACCAAAGAACATGAGACTGATTTTTATTGAATTGTATGCTTTCTCACATTGTCTTTACTTTAGATATTAGAGCACAGTTGGTAATTTTGCCTATTTGTCTGAAGACTTCGACATTTAATTTTCAGATCTCAATCCAGAAGTGTGACAAGGATGGAGACAACAGACTTCGGGTATGCCATTCCGCATGCCAATCTTATAATATAGCATGTGGAGCTTCACTTGAGTGCTCTGACCAAACCCTCTTTAGCAGTGAGGGTGAGGGGGAGGGTCAGTGCACCGGGTTTGGGGAGATGAAATTGTCGTGGTTTAGTCGCCTGCGAAGTGGTTTTTCTTTGAGAAATAATAGTTCTTTGAAAGGAATGTCTGTAAGATATAGGAAGCTTTAACCTTCCGCCCCTTCTTTTAGCGATTTTGGACTGTAATTTAAGTCCTTAGATTTAGGAGGTTGCTCTCTCATCCAAAATTGTTTAGGAAAAATTGGATGAGATTGCAGATTTGGTTTTCCAAGAGGAGACCCTTTTGTAGAGAAAATTGAAATTTAGGGAAATAGAAAGTAGAGGGGAAAGAAGAAAATTGAGAAGAAAAAAAAAAGGAAAAAGAAAAGAAGTTCACATGATACGATTTGTCAAGCTTTGGCCGAAGGCCTTGTAAGTTGTAAGGTTAAAAAAGAAAAGTTCTGCTTCATTCTTTACTCCATATATACTTGATCTCTCTTTTTTTTTGACAAAATACTTGATCTCTTATTTTGCCATTTATTTTCTTTTCTTTTTAATTTAATGCTCCGGTAATTTGTAGTCGTTTATAATTATCAGGTGAGGGTGAAACATTCAACAACAATGAAAAATTTCAACAAAAAATTTAAAACTGAAGTCTCGGTCCTTCACCGATCCTAACTTTTAGTCTATAACAACAATAAATTAAAACAAGTTAGTCTTTTAATTATCCCGATTGGCAATTCCTTTGGTACCAAAAAAAAAAAAAGAAGCTCCTGCATGCATACCGGGTGGTTACCAATAATTAAGGGAAATTGATGTGTTTAGTGCGTCGGGAAGCTTTCGGGAAACAACTTTTCGCCGGACAAAGCATTTCCCTTTTTATTATTGAAGTGAACGTGTATTAACAATGTGAAATAGAAGAGAATGTCAGAATGTAACATTAACCATGTGTAACATTAACCATGTGAAATAGAAGCTAATAGCATTTGGTGATTTTAATTGTCGGTTATTGCTCATCTCCTCATTTATATGCTTAAAAATGTCAAAATATACACTACTGGAAGTTTGCTTACGGTAAAATGCTGCATTTTAGTGGTTTTGAACGATCAATCACCTTAGTATTAGATGTTTTCAAGCACGAATCTGGATTATGTGATTTTTGCCATTTTATTTATCAGTTTTTAAGATCAAAGAGCCCTAATTCATCACTTACTCATTCTTTGAGCATAAAAAAGACTCTTTTCTTATGTAACCAAAAGAAAGTTCATCACTCACTTATCAGCATGAACACGCACGGTATGGGAGCAATCACATTAACATGTGCAAGTACTAACAAATAACAATAGTGATTCAATTACTCTTACATAAGTGATCACCAAACCAAATTAAAAATGACCTACCATATAATAAATAATAATGATAGTACATAGACCATCAGAAATAAGGAATCAAGAAAGCAAAGAAAACTAAAAAAAAAATAAAAAATCAGAGTAAACAAAAAAGTCATTGTTGAATGTGGTATGGCTAGGAGGAAGCAGTTGGACAAAAGGTGATATGGTAATCGGACCCAGAACATGTGCAAGTGCTTGAAGCATCATCATAAGCATAACTGTACGCAGAGGGACACGCAGTTTTGAACATCTCTGAGTACTGTGTTGGACTGCAACTCTGTGGACTCGAATGTTCACCAGTGCAACAAAACTCCTCGGTATTAAACGCCGCACACGCACTCTTACAGGCCACCACCGAACCCCCTTCCTCTGTTACCTGCAACTCCGCTGGACAATGACCGTTCAAATCCGCAACACAACCTGCATACTGACAATCACCCGTTCCTCTGGTTGCTTGTATCCCTATCCCCACATTGTAACCATCCACCAAACTCACGTCATAGAAGTCTTTATCTCCATTCCCGCTTCCGATCGTAAACTCCGCCAACGTCACTGGAGGGGCACCTCCACCATTGCATTTCAATCCTCCAGTGCAGTCTCCTGTGATGCAATTCCCGTTACCAGCACCGTCGAAGTTGCAGCCGGTTCTACCCCAGAAACGCCCAGACCAGCCTGCTGGAGCAGTGAACTCAAAAGATGATCCTGGCGGCAGAGAAAATCCGCCGTCGCCGAGAAGTTCAGCACCGTTGCCGGAAAGTGTTCCTGGCCAGATTGTGTTGTTGCAACGGTTTTCTATGGTAAACATTGTCCCCGAAGCTACATTACCTGTAAATAAAACCATACTATCAGTTTAAAAACAAAATTAATAAAACCATACTATTAGTTTAAAAACAAAATTACTTTACAAAAAACAAAAGACATGGAACATAAAATCAATGTTGAATTTCTTGTTCACCTAGTAGAAGCAGCAGAAGGATGATGAATGTAAAGGTGTTTGAGTTAGTGGTAGGAGCCATGCGTTTTGTGAATATTCTTTTGTTTGATAGTATTTTTGAAGTTAGATTTGGAAGAGAACAGAGTTGAAGTTGTGATGTGTCCACTAACCGAATTGAAGAATTTATAGTTAAAATCTCTGAGTGAAGTGTTCGATTTTGGGTCGAAATTAATTTAAGTAAAGTAGTTGGGTTCCTATATTTTAGGAGCAGTTTAAGATTATGGGTCATACTGAGGTGGGACGTGTGCCAAAACGTTATAAAGCTACCAATCTTTGAAAAGCCTCAACTATATGAAAATTTCTTTACATTATGAAATTGAAATATAGTCCGGTTGTTTGTACATTGTCATTGTACGTGTATGTAGTAAAAAATAAGTTTCTTTCTTCAAGAAAAAATTAACGAAAGAAATCCTTAATTAATTTTCCTGCCACACTCCACGTTCTCTGTGCTGTGTAACTGAAAAGAAAAATACAAGATAGAAATATAATTGAGAAAGATTAGTGGTAGTAGAGCACGTAATCAGGGCACTAAGCATTGAGGGGGCGTTTAATTTTTCAGGAACTTTACTTGACCCACGTTCTTGCAATTTTAACCCGTGTTATTTTCTATATTCTTGCATTCATCTTGCTCCATGAACTCTGATAAAAATTCTTTCAAAATTTCAAATATCTTTTTACTTATTCATTTCTCTTTAATGTATTTTTTTTATTGAAGATTTTGGTTCTAATTCTAGATCTTAGTGTTTCATCTCTATCTCTCCGACTTGGCTTTGGATTTGGCTTGCTCTAGAAGGTACCATTTTTTTCTTTTTCTTTCCAGTTTTGCTGTTTTTCTTGTGCTCTTTTCAACAAGAAACATTTATAAAATTCATAATTAATTGTAAGACCATCTCAACATTTCCTTTCCTACAAGTATTTGTTGAAAGTAAATGCTTTAAAATCATTGTTGAATTAACTTGTATAGCATAATGATATTTTCAGCAAATAATTAAAGGCTTCAATTTGTTATCATGGCTCATTTGATGGAAGCACGAAGAAGGAAGAAAAATATCATATCAATGATATTGATCATGCATTTTGAGATGTTGAATTTCTTTACTTTGATGACAATTATGTTATGTTATCTTGTTCTAAGTAAGCGTATGAAAAAGCGAATAAGGTCACGGGAATGTTACGAAAGAGGTGAATTACTTTCAACTCGACAACCGAGACCAAGACAAGAGAATGAGTCCGGATTGAATGAAACACTTATCTCTACTCAGGCACCAAGTCTAGCAAATGAATTACAATGGGATGCTACTACATATAGGACTGGAAAACGTGGGAGTAAAAGAGTAAAATATAATGATAAAGTTTTTGATAGCTTATTAACTTCAATATTGAACAAATTTGGTGAGTTTTGTGCTAGCGGTGTTGAAAGTATGCAACAACTCTCATCTTGTTTTTTACGCGAGAAACACACGGCTGAAAGAAGGAATCAAGTTGTGTCCATATTAAAAGAAATAGAAGGACTATCCACTTATGAGGTTGTGAGGGCTGGTATGCTTATCACCAAAGACAACAATCTCTGTGACTTTTTTTTCACAATGGATACTTTTGAGTTGAGGAAGGAATTCGTGAAGATTGTTTTAAGCAATAATGGTTCTTAGAAGGATTCAAAATCTTTAGTGATTTGAATGTATTTGAAAACTCATGTAGGAATTGTCTTTATTTCTTTTATTACTAGTTGTTTTTATCATTATGTTATGAGTGTGTTTTTGCAAAACAAATTCCAATGCAAGTGGAAATTAAAAATTGAAGATAAACTTTATGTAGAATTTATTTTGAAGTTATCATTATTTAGTGGTATTTCAAATGTTACGAAGTTTTCAATTTTTCCAGAATGTTACTTTATGTAAGATTTGTATATTTCGAAGTTGAAGGTTGCTTTTCAAACTTCATGCTTTCACATTTGAAATTCAAAACGACCATGGAAAAATGATGAGTGCCATATGATATCTTTAAAATGAACTACCATTTAGAATGATGGTGCTAAAGAAACTGCTTCTTATTTAATTCTGGACTGCATTCATTTGTATAGTGTGAAAAGAATAAAATGACAATATTGACTTCTGGATTTTATTATTCCTTTAACTTGATTTATCAATAACTCAACTAAAATCTTCTAAAATCCTAAAATAAAATGACAAAAAGACTCTCTATACAACACTAAAATACATGTTAATGCAAGGAGTCATCCGGGACCCTAAATAAATTAAAAGAGTAAGGTAGGAATAAAAATAAAATATCAAGAAAAAGGGAAGCAACAAAGAACCTCCCTCTCCTCAAATTGAAAATTCTTCTAATTGTCAAATTTCTGTGGCTTTGACTTAGCATATTAATTATCCTTAGCAGAGTCATCCTCTTGTTTGGAAGAAGCATCCTTCCTTTGACAGTGCGTATCGAAATATGACTTCAAGAAATGCCAAAGAATCAAAACATTTAAAAAAGAATTAAAAACCCATGCTCCAATTCCATTACATCCTCCTCTAGAATAATGCAACAAAAGTACTCCAACATGGCACGCCAAATTGCAACCAAACAACACCATATGAAAATTCCCTGAAAATTTAAATGTTTTACTAGGTAACCCAATTTGTGTCCAAAATCGGTACCCATAAACCACTGAACAAACCAACGTAGAGAACAATATAGCCAACACTTGAAGCGATTGTGAAAACTCCAGCCATAGATATGACATTATGAGAATAATCGAGTTGTTAAATAATCTGAAAAACGACAATTTTCTTTCGCTTAAAACGATGAAAATTGTCCTAATCATGTGGAGATAACGAGAGAGGTAAAAAGCATAAGACCAAAAGAAAACACGACCGGAGGGACGAATACCCAATGGGAAACATAGCAACCATTCAAATGGTGTGGTTCGGGTTCGTTGCCAAAGCCAACGAGTGTCCCGAACCTCAGCTTCAGCAGAGAAAAACATGCCAAAAAAGATTGTTAGGGAGATTAATGACATGGAGAGACTATGAATTGCGGGTAATGGACCCAACGGTACAGGACACAGTCTCCGACACAGTTTAAGGATGACGTGGATAGTTACCGTGATGGAGATGTAAAAGAATATGGCGGAGATGAGAAACCACCATGTGGCGCCCCATGATAGGGCAGGACTCCACCGGAATGAAACAATCGATGGGTGATCTAGTAGCCAATATTTAAGCCTCTTTGTAAACTCGAGTATTGAACGTGTTTGTGACTTTGTGTAAAATTCTTGCATGATGTATGTTGTACTACTGTAAGGAATTTTTTTGGGAAGTTGCTAAGATGATTATATAAGAGTGGAATTTGGATTATAAATTAGACCACCAAAGTTGAATCTAAATAAAAAATTGTTTTTGTGTCGTATACGATGATGACTTAAGTTATATTTAAATTTCTTGTTTATTTTCATTGCCTTTGAATGTTCTTTAGGAATATATTCTAGAAGGATATGATGATAAAAATGCAAGCAGACATTCACAAACCTATTCAAACTCAAAGCGTTCTTGTTACGGTTTCTAATTTTCTAATAATTATTGATTCTTAGTTTGGTCGCCTCAAAACAGTGCATTTGATCACAAGCAAACAAAATGTGACACATCACACACTTTTAAAGAAAGAACAGAAAAGAGAGAGAAGATGACATCCCTGCCAATGAACCGAGGAAGAAGAAGAGTACACCGTTGACAACGTCGGAGAAGGCGGTGCCGACGTCGATTTTAATGGTTGATACAGTGGTCACTGTTACAAGAAGCCAAAATTGGCGCAAACAAAACTCCTAATGCACTGGAAACAACACACCGAACCCAGGCTAAACAATCAAATAACTGCTGCTAAAAAACATCTGATAATCAGCAGAAAAGTGTATCATGTATCACATGTTGGTTGGTTGTGACCAAATGCACTCTCTTGGTCCCGTGACCAACCAAGAATTTCTCAAAGGGAATGAAATGATATTTAAAACAGATAGCGCAAAATTCAAAACCAAGTCCAACGTTGACTTGTGGTTCCAAAAAATAATGCTCAGACATTTTACATGTATTTCTACTCAAACCAAGTAATATTTTTAAGTGAGGTGTATCAATACTCCTACTTCATAAATTTATAAATTAAGGATCATTTTATGAAATAAGTAGTTATTTGTCAATATTTATATTTTAGAAAATAATCAATTTCATTGTTTATAAGAATTATATTAAATTTTTAACATTTTCTTATAAAAATAATCAATATTCTTCGTTATGAGCAATAAAAATTCAAAAAAGGTAAATTTTATTTCATGGACGCTTTTGGTAAATAAGATTTAATTATTATAATTGTCAATGATAGAAAATAATTATTTTTTATTCAAAAAACAACTAATTTAATTATCAATTTAATGCTTTGGTGTACCGGTACACTCAAAATATTGGGTGTACCATAGAATTTGCCATATTTTTATATTGTATTTGTTTAAAAAAAACCAATAACATCTTTTTAGCTAGGGAGCTTGTACATTTTTTTATTGCAAAGCGGAGAAAGCTAGAGAAAAAAAGACTATGTGTGTTTGTTATAGCATTGAATTTGACGCAACCGTGCGAGCCGTGTTCTTGCGCTCAAACACTGTCTTGAGATCAGAGTTCAAAGAGAAACTTGCATTTCTAGCTTCACAAAATCATGGCAACAGAGGCATTGGGACGCGATAACGTTAACTTAAACACATAACCAAACAAGCCATATAACGACCAATAGGTGGTGTCTACCGATGTTTTCGGCAAACTACGGGTTAGTTCTGATTATTACAAGCAAGACCGAACTAGAAATCTCAGGACATGTTGTGCAAAGGTTTTGACCAAAAACGGTTTGAAAAAGGCCACGAAATGCACTCAAGTTATTTAGAGGGCATGACAGGTTTTAGAGTAAAAAAAGGGTATTGTCTCTCGACAGGTTTGAGATTGCAAGTAAAAGCAAAGTAAAATTAAAGAAAAGGTTAAATGCTTAAACGCATAAACTTAGAGGAAAAGTAAAATGGTCTACAAATCAGTTTACATACATTCTGTATAACTCGTTTCTATATGCGTCGGTAGTTTGAGTGTTGTAGAATTTCTATAAATGATTTGCGATCCATTTTCTGACTAGGAAACTCTTATTTATACATAAGGAAAATAATTGAAAAAGACTAATCTCATGATCAACACTTCCTCCATCTTGGACAACCGTTTGTCCCCACGTTTCCACTAAAGGAACCACCTTTGAGCTTGAAATCTAATATTTCCCGCCTTGATTGCTTGACTTCGACGCAATTATGCTTTTAGCCTTGCTCTGTCAAACTCTTGACCATGAGCGCTGGGCTTGCTATCTTGTCGAAATCCTCAAGTTAAACTGAGAAAACCTCTGATTCATGCAAAGTTAAAAATCAACTAAATGTTGACCACATTAAATGAGTCTGTCGAAATTACAGGCTAACGGGTGGACATACTAATCCAGCAACATCACGTAAAAATAAATGATTGATCTTGATCTGATAGGACTCATAGAAAATCAAAATAGATTCCTAATCACAATTTAAATTGGCTAGAGCATCTACATACATATTGGCTTCATGATATGTATGATGAATGATTTTTCAGTCGAATGGAAAATCTGCATGTTTGCTAATTTACACCTACATATTTTTTTTAAGTAGGTGTAAATTAGAAAACCCTTCGAATTTTTAGGATTTATGTGAATAAATTTTAAATAGACTAATAAGTAAGGTCTTCAACATCATAACACACGCCATATTGCTTAGTAAAGCTCATGATACATAAAACGTCTAGAATGATTTTTTGTGTGTGACAAAAGTTAAGAAATTTTTTAAGGAACAAAAGTCGAAAAATGTTTGTTGAGTTTTAATATACAAAGCTTTGCTTGGCAAAGTCTACTTCAATTGCTGGTGTTAAAGTTTGGAATCGAAGTTATAACAAAATGAGCCTTTATATTGCTCAAAAAAAAAAGAAAGAGCCTTTATATGAACTTGATTAATATTTAGCGTTTTAGTTTTGGCATCAACCAATATGAGATGAATCGTGGTTTTTTTAGAGAGTTTAATTTGTTTGAATGATTAGTTGTGTTATATAAACCATCAAAATATAAATCCCCTATATAACATTGTGCGTGTTTATTTCCATCTTTTTTTTTCTTTCTACAACTTACATATTTTTAAAATACACAAAAAAATTAATGTTTAAGAATTTTTTTGCCCTTAATAGTATAATATAAGAGATATAAAACATATATTATATCTTGTGTGTATTATATTATTCAAGGAATTCTCGCCTGAGTTGGGAGAAATACTTACGAAAATTGTGTTGTTTTCCTTGCGTGACGGGTAGATTTGGGTCACAAAAATGTTCATTAGACTCCTGAGAGTCCTTGAAAGTTAACTTTGAATGCCTCCAACTTAGCTGCCACGTGTTCATAAATTAAAGGGTTAATTAAGTTTTTAGTCCCTATAAATATTCACAGTTTTGTTTTTTAGTCCCTATAAAATAAAACCACACTATTTAGTCCCTGTGACATTTTCCTTAAGCATTTTAGGGATCAAAACAGTTTATGGAAATTTTTGACAAGGACTAAAAGTGTTGATAGAAAAATTTATAGGGACTAAAAAAAAATGCTGATGGAAAATTTTATAGAGACTAAAAAATGTGATTTTATTTTGTAAGGATTAAAAACAAAACTATAAATATTTATTGAGACTAAACCCTAAATTAAAATAGGGCTTGAGTTGGATAGTTTTTGGTCTAATCCCACTCATGGTGGGGCAAAGTTACGTGACAATAATGATTTTTTATTAGATGAGACTAGTTTTGAACTGATTCACGTGTTTTATTACTATTATAATCAACCCCACCTTTGGAATAATCAACATTTACCTCAGAATGAACTTTCTTCTGTCATTTCTAGTAGTACGAGATTTCATAAGTGTAGTAATGGTGATGGCCATTCCAAAAAGAAAAAGTATAATGGCGAAACGGTCTCGTTTTCCTCTAAAAAAAATTGTCACTAATATATCAATGAATTTTTTTTAATGAAGCCACCCACTTTTTTTGTCTCAAAATTCTTACACATGTACATACACTCCTATTTTCCTGTAATAATTTGTTGCATGTGGCCTGTCTCTAGGCTGACCCGGTGATTTTGTTTCTATACACACATATAGCACATGCATGCCTTGCTATTTGCTTTAAGTGTAGTGCATATTGAACTTGACACTATCATGCATCATTTGAGTGGACACATCCAGAGTATATTGCAACTTCGTTTGTCTAATTGTCTTGCATAACTGCGTTACGCTCATGTGTGATTAATACGACATGCACTCTCCATTGTGATAATGCAATTTTAAATGTGACTAGTGTATGTGTCTTTGCTATCTTGGAAGTTTGCCTGCCTCTCTCAGCCCATCATGCTTTGTGAATTCGGTTCTATTTGTTCCTTTTCTTCATTCCAGATGGCACATGTCATAGGCCACATCCATGAAACTGTTGAAGTGGATCTATCGGATAAATGTTTATGTGACATATATAGTTATTGGAATTGGATTAGATTGGATGTAATCACAACTACATGAAGTCAGGTGCAGTCACTAGATTAGAATCATAAGATCGTGAGATAAGACAATTCAAATTTAAGGTAGTTTCCGATTTACGTTTAGTATAAAATTCTGATGTTAAATTATGGATTGTCTGATCAAGATCAGACAGTTACCAGCTTTCTTACCATGTATGCCATCACTGATCTGTGACTGCACTCAAACCGCTCCGGAAATAATGGGTGTTACATGTACTTGGTTTAAAAAAAGAAGTGTCATGTGGGTTGGAGGCTACACGTTTTTTATTCCTCGGCCAAATGAGGTGTTGAAGGAACCGGGGGTCCATATTGTCCAATTTGTGTTTGTTCACGTACAAATCAATTCAAATAAAAATGATACCTGTGATAAATAATATATGTGATAAAAATTCAAACAAATCATATTCTAATTTTCTTTTTGTGTTAAAACAAATTTTGTTTAGTATTGACTGATTGAGTCTCTTCCTTTTAAGTATGATTCATTGTGAGACAATTCAACTTATTAACATCTTAAATTTAATAATAATATATATTTTCATTGGATTCTCACAACATTGTGTCATTTTTTTTACCCTTCATATTTTGTAGAATACGTATAAGTAAAGTATCATATAAATATTTATTATTTAAAAAAAAAATTATATATATAAGTATTTATGTGTATCCGTGAAGTATTTATAAGTATGCGATATAATATTTTTTTTAAATTAAAAAACTTAAGGAGAATGCTAACGAGTATCTCTGAAGTAATCTTTAAAAACTTTAAATAGTAAGTTTTTTATAAAATGACATAAAAAATTGTAGTATTTGACCATTTTAATAGAATATTTTTTTAATTTGTGATCCTTAGCAACATCCAATAGTTAAGTATGATATGTCGTTCCCTCAAAAAAAAAAAGGTGATATTCCGTTAATACGTATCCGCAAGTATTCATAGATTATGGCTATGAGATATATATCTGATATTGATATGTCACCGCGTTTAGAGCATTCATAATTCATAATTAAGCGCCAATTGTTATTGGTCAATGTGTTGTTCGTGAGTTGTTTGCAACATTCCCTTCTATGTATGAATTATATCATTAATATTCAATGCTCCCTCCGGTCATATATATAAAATACAATTGACTTTTTAGATTTATTAAATAACTGATATACTTGGTTTAAAATATAAACCAAATATATCAGTTATTCAATAAATTTAAAAAATCAAATGAATAATATTTATTTAATAGTGTAACAAATCTGTATTAAAAAAATTTATAATTATGTCGTGTCTCATGTGCCACGGTGACTAGGTTTAGTCCCTGTAAATCCAAACTTGCACTTTCAGTTCGAGGCCTTGTGATTCATGCACGTTTTTAATCTGGGTTTCGATCAATAATTAAGCCACTGATCCTAATTTTAATTTTTCTTCCCATTTGCTGAAAACGAAATAAAATATGGTATGGGGCAAAATAAAAATTTGGTCTTATACGATTTTTTGTGAGATTGTATTTTTTTTTTGAAAATTCTTCTCCGTTTCTACTGTCCTGTGTCTAAAACATGTGATTCATATTTTACTTCGTATGATGAACGACGTGTACATCAACTTAACCGGACAATTTGACTCAAATGATTAATGAATTTTAAAGAACGAAGAGAACCGATTTTTGGTGAAACGGTTTTTGTGATCTTACGATTGAACTCCGAATTAAGAGAGTTTGTTCTTGTTCCTCTATAAATAAAGGCTTAATTACACTTTTGGCCCCCTAAGTTTCCCAAAGTTGTGATTTTGGCCCCTTAAAAAAACAACTCTTTCCAGCCCCTTCAGTTTACTTTCTGTTGCAATTTTGGCCCCTCACGCCAATTTTGACCCAGTCAACACTGACGTGGGCGCCATGTGTAAATATTTAATTATTTTTGTATTTTTTAATATTTTTTTATTTTGTAATTAAAAAAATAAAAATAAGTAATTTTTTTATTTTAAATTTTTGTAATAAAAAAACAAAAAAAATGGTAATTAATTTTTTTTATTTGTAATAAAAAAAATTATTTTTTGTAATTAAAAAACAAAAAAAATTATTTTTGTAATTAAAAAATCAATTTTTTTAATTACAAAAATATATTTTTAAAATTAAAAAAATAAAAATAAAATAAAATTAAAAAATTTACACACGTGACACCCACGTGTGTCTGTTGACTGAGTCAAAGTTCGTTTGGGGGCCAAAATTACAACATAAAGTAAACTTAGGGGGCCTAAAAAGAGTTATTTTTTTAAGGGGTCAAAATCACAATTTTGGTAAACTTAGGGGGCTAAAAGTGTAATTAAGTCATTAATAAATGGTTAGCAAAAATAAAACAAAAAAAGTGTACTTCAGATTGATTATTAATTAATGAATAGATAAGTCGGTGATCCTTGAATTTGAAACCGTCCTTCTTTGTTGAATGTTTTAGTTGGTATTACTATAAATAATCCTTTTGTTTCGTGGGAACGCTGATGTAAGATTCGGTTGCTGGGAAATAGTTTTCGGAAGAGAGTGTGATAGTACAACATTTACCAGCAGGTGAAGAGAACAAAAACAAGTAAAATGGCTTGACCATGAACCATTAACAAACACATTCAATACGTGTTACTTAATTACATGAAATCGTTTTCAAAAACGTACAACCGTAGAAACAACGCTTGGTGTGATTAAGAAACGCATCGAATACGAGTGAAAACCTCTTTGTTGGTCTTTAACAGTCTCATGTCTCAGTCGCTTTAGCATGAAGCAGGCGCTACCGTTCTGGATTTTCCATTCCAGACTTTTTGGGACAGATGGTTCTCTTAATTTGGAAGGCCTTTCTATTTAACGATAAATTTAAGTGTTTCCTATATTGTTAATTTTGAAAAGGAAAAAATTTCTAAATCTTTTGAAGATGAATAAGTAGGGTGTTTGATTTTATTTTATTTTGGAAAGTTACTATCGTCGAATCAAATGAAAAAATTTACTCATTTCGTTTCAAAATACATGGTTGAAGGCGAAGTATATTTCTCTTCCCCTCAATTACCATGGGTGGTGGCTTAATCTGTTTACCATATTGGGCATAGGCTAAGAGTTTCTTTTATGTTTTTTTTGCTTTGTACCGGCAACTTTTGTAAATATTGGCTTTAACTCTGATGTCCTTTCCTTAGTACGTCTTGTGCTAGGAATGACTCTTTTGAGGTGATAATATAATTAATTTTGCAATGTCTAAAGTAAAAATTTAATATTTTGAATATATTTATTGAGATAAATCACACAACATCTTACATATTAATATTTGTATTTATATATTAGTTAGTAAGTATGGTCAAAGTAAATCATGTGAATAGCAAATATTGTAAAGTTGCGACAATATTTTAAAACGGAAGGAGAAATAGCTAATTTCCTTAGGATATAAGATGACGTGATGACTATGGTAGAAGGGTTAAAGAAGTGAAGTGTTAAAGATGATCTCATGTTTAATTCTAAGTTCTCACATCAAACAAATTAGGAAAAAAAATAAGATTAAATATTAAATATCTTTGAGATGGCATTGAATTAAATATATTTTTTTTAAAGAAGTTAAATTAACTCACCTAAATTAAATTGGCACCAGAGAGAGTCGAACTTGAGACCTTGAGAATGAGCACACTCTCATGTCTCAAGTCAATACCACTGGATCAACTCAAATGGGTTAAATTAAATATTAAATAATAAATTAAACATTCTATATACACACAAATATGAGATCAACAAAAACTAAGTTTTATCCCATTAAGTGGGGACGGCTACATGAATACAATAAATTTGAGGAGATGTAGAAAAATAAAACAATGAAATAACATGTACTTTTAATATAAGGATAATGCTAACGAGTGTCTTTGAAGCATTGGTTAAAATGTTAAAAGTACATGTTATTTCATTATTTTATTTTAGAATGTACTTTTGTTATAATTTAGTTTTGAGTTTTCCGTAGGTTTGCTCCACCAGAAGTATTCTTATTCAAGGTGTGTCAGACACTAAAT
>Ga0315913_1004796_pt1 | contig 16383 bp, 14 predicted proteins | sample MpolsnodulesMG_FD_207736 | JGI IMG/M metagenome (GOLD analysis project Ga0315913, IMG submission 207736) | Medicago polymorpha root nodule microbial communities from Los Angeles, California, United States - small nodules | ecosystem: Host-associated > Plants > Roots > Nodule | place: USA... | reverse complement strand
AAGTTATGGAGCAATTTAGACAAATTGGTGAGGCACTAGGAAGTTTGAAAGCTGTAATGGTGTTCAGAGAGAACATTCAAATCAATCAGAGACAATGTTGTCTTCTTCTAGATGTATTTAGCTTTGCATATGAATCTATTGCAGATGAGATCATACAGAATCTGAAATTTGAAGAGAAGAATGGAAAATGGAAAGTTCTAGAACACCCCTTAAGAGAGATCCATAAGATTTTCAAAGAAGGGGAAGTTTACATTAGACATTGTTTGGAAATAAAGGATTTTTGGGCTAAAGCCATTACCTTGTATCACAACACAGAGTGTGTTGAGTTTTACATACACAATTTGCTATGTTCCATGCCTATTGTGATCGAAGCAATTGAATCGGCTTCCGAGACATCAGGTTGGGATCAAGAGGAGATGCAAAGGAAGAGGCTTATCAATTCAAATAAGTATAGAAAAGAATTTCGAGACATAAAGCTTTTCAAGTGGAAATTTGGGAAGCAGTACCTCATTACTCAGGATTTGTGCAACCGATATGATACGGCTTGGAAGGAAGATAGATGGTTTCTTTTCAACAAAATTCATGAAAAGAAAGTGTCAGATGCTGCAACAAAGTACGAGAAAAAATTAATCGATTTACTTTCGAGGAATTCAGAAGTATCAGAATCACTCGAAGCTAGGCTTCTTCCAAGTTCAATATTGGTTGGTTCTAAGGACTATCAGGTGAGGAGAAGAATAGGGAATGGAAGTCAGTACAAAGAGATTCAATGGTTAGGTGAATGTTTTGTTTTAAGACAATGTTCTGGTGACACTGATGCTTTGGAAAGTGAGATTAAAGAACTTTTATCTCTTTCACATCCAAATATAATGGATTGTCTTTGTGGTTTAACTGATGAGGAGAAGAAAGAGTGTTTTCTGTTGATGGAACTGATGAGCAAAACACTTAGCAATCATATTAAAGAGGTTCATGGTCCGAGGAAGCGATTACCATTCTTGCTTCATGTCGCGGTTGATATTATGCTTCAGATTGCAAGAGGAATGGAATATCTTCATTCAAAGAAAGTGTATCATGGAGAATTAAACCCTTCAAACATTCTTGTTAAGCCTAGAAGTACCTCTCCAGAAGGTTACTTGCATTGCAAGGTATCAGGTTTTGGTCTACCTTCTGTTAAGGACTTGAACCAGAAAGGGAATGCAAATCAAAATGGAACCCTCTCATTCATTTGGTACTCTCCAGAGGTACTTGAAGAGCAAGAACACTCAGGGGGTGCGTCGATATCCAAGTACACAGAGAAATCTGATGTGTATAGTTTTGGAATGGTTTGCTTTGAGCTTCTCACTGGAAAAGTTCCTTTTGAAGATAGTCATCTTCAAGGGGAGAAAATGAGCAGAAACATAAGGGCAGGAGAGAGGCCACTTTTTCCACTCAATTCACCGAAATATGTTATCAACTTAACAAAGAGATGTTGGCATACCGATCCGAATCAACGTCCGAATTTTTCGTCCATATGTAGAGTTCTTCGTTATGTAAAAAGATTTCTTGTATTGAATCCTGGTTACAATAGAGAGACAGACCCACCGGTGCCACTTGTAGATTACTGTGATATAGAGTCAGCAATTTTGAGGAAGTTTCCTTCTTGGGGAAGTTCTGAATTGTCGCCAATATCTAATATTCCTTTTCAAATGTTTGCTTATCGAGTTATTGAGCGTGAAAAAGTAAGAACATGCTCTAGGGATTTCTCTGAATCTGGAAGTGATGCTTCGGCATGTGGTGATGAGCTTGTTACTTCTGGTGACGAGCCATTTCCATCCGTAACAGAAAAGAAATCTTCACTTGGACCTGAGATTAGAAACAACAGGAGGCTTACGACCAGGAAATCTCTAGATATGAGGATCAAACAACCAGGTTAGCTTCGAAATTTTCTTCGGCTCTTGTTAGTAGTATGCATGAAATTCTTCAATACAACAATGCAGGTTTGTATAAGAAGCTAATGTTCTAAAAGGGTAGAAATTCATTAATGACAATTTAGTGAATTTTACTAACTTGATCATTTATCTTTAAGTTACTCACATTATCACATCATGCTAATGATGCAAAATTTTCTGCAAGGAAGAACCTCACAAGTATTTTAGCATTCAAATTCATTTGCATTCCATGTTGCCATCAATGGTCAATGAAAAAAGCAAATAGCTATTATTATGTGGCATGCAAAGTAACTTGAAAGCCTGTGATTTTAGGACTTTACCTATAATATCAGGAATCCAAAAATGGCGTCTAGCATAATATTGAAATTAGTCCTGTCATTACTTTCAACGGTGTGTGAAGATCAATGTTTGAATAAATTCTAACTGGTTTTTGACATTTTCATGTGCTTGTCGATGCAGTTACACCGAAAGGGAGACTAGATAGACCTCCACAAATGTCCCCTCGATTGCGAAGCATGCGGATTAATTCAGCTAAACATCTACTATCAAGTCCAAGGATAATAAGAAGATCATCTTCTGGTCATGTCTCAGACTCTGAGCTAGCTTAGATCAAAATACATATCATTTGCAGTTTGCAAGGAAGGATTCACATAATTAACTCAAGTATAGTTTAAATTAAGGAATTCTTGACATAAGTAGTTTGTGAATAAGGATAGGATAAGCAAAAAGTACTATGATTGACTCCTTGTATTCATACCACAACAAGAGTCTCTTCAATGCATGAAAATTGAAAAAAAAAATCCTCCACAATTTTCTTATCCTTTCTGACTAGGTGGAAATATAAACTGAAGATTACAATATTATGGTGCTGGCTAGAAAAATCTTTCAAACAAAGCAGAAAACTAAAACAAAAAATAGAAAAAAAGTTCAAACCATCCTACCTAAGATTGCATTCCTTGCCAATCTTCAAGATATAATTTTTCATGCAATTCAACTTTTACATAACTTTATATGATGGTGTTAAATTGAATGATATCATGTACTTTTTTTTTGGATAACAGTGATTTGGAAGTTTAGAATATCTAGGGATGCCATCTGCTTTAGTTAGTAATATGTCCCTCACTTCCTCAACAGATTGCAGTCTTAAAAACATGGATATATAGAAGCAAGAAGGAGCTATGCTGTAAAACAACAAATTTGACATAGTTTCAAGTTCAACCTGCTGGTGTTCCTATTTGATACATCACATATATGTAAAGTTCTTGAAGCGAAAACTTCTGCATTGCAGTAATGAATGAGAAGAATTTCACTTGCCACTTGATGATATTTTTAAGAGACTTGCATGCTACAGCTTCACCTGTGATTAAATTCAAAAGCCTATGTATATGTACATGCTTCATACATCTCCTGTTCGGCTTATTTTGTTCATATTTTAGGGAGAAAAAAAGTGTTCTTCATGTCATGTTGTAGATAACAAAATCTTAACAAGATTACCTATCTATGAGAACTAAAGAGACATTGTTGCACGCCTCTTTGAAACAATTTAAACTCTATACCCTCTCCTCTTCATTTAAGCTTTATTCGTCATTAATCATTGAAGCCTGAATAAATCACTGGTCTGAACCAAATCAAATGTATCTGTCACACCATCTGAAGTAGTTTCACAATTCCAACTGAGTTGGCTGCAACAAGCATGTTAGACTTCTTCCTCCAGCAGACACTAGAAACAAACTGTCCATTGTTATCACTACTATTTGAATGACCAGATATGGGATCGATTGACTCGAATTTGTGAGAAGCCATTGGCACTGGTAGAGATTTGTGATAACAGTAAACCTGAAAGGTAGAAAAAATAGAAATGTTTGAAATGAAATCATAATGTGTATCTTTTGATCCCACATTTGATGTCGAATTCAACTAATTATCGGACATAGAATTTTAAGGGGTATCTGCAAAGGAGTTTCATCAAGACTGCAATAATACAAGAACTTATAATCATGAATTATGAAAGCAAGAACAATGTTAATTGAGTTTAGTCTATATGTAACTCTGTTGTATGATCAGACTCCTAAAACTTCGTAGAGTAATAAAAAGAAAAAATTCCACAAAAATTATGAGAAACTAATTTCTTCGGCCAAATGTAGCGTAGAATGTGAAACAGTTTGCTAGTCTCACGATGCGATCAGCTTACCAGAGATCCAGACAGACTAGTGTACTATATCATAAAATCAAGAATACAATACATTAAAAAGTATACCTCATTAGATTCTGAACCACATGCAATGTATCCATCCAAAACAGATAAACCAACGAAATTCTGGAGAAGAAAGATGAACAAGAAAGAATTAGAATAGACAAAAGAAAACAAAAAGTGAGGTGACATGAGTAGAGAAACCAACCTTTCCATTACTATGACCTCTAAAGGTTAAGTCACAAGCATCAGATGACAACTCGGCTGAGCTAGTTTTCTTCAAGTCCCATAACTTCAAAGAGTTATCAGTGGAAGCAGACACAACTGTTTGTGCATCTATAAACTTTACATAGCTAACAGCTTTTCCATGACCAGGTAACGTACACCAAGGGATTTTGGTGTTACGAAGATCATAACCGTACACCTTGTAATCAGCCGATCCAAAAAATAAAAGGTTTGTGGAGTACTCAGAGAACTGAACACAACATACATTTGCCGGACTCATTATGGTTCCTATAGAATTTCTCTGCAAGAAACAACCGAATTATGAGATAATTATATAATTTTTTGTGAAGCATAAACATTCTACTCATCACTTGTCCTTCATGTCACATAGTTATATTTCTTTTCATATTATTCTGCTACATAACTTCTGAGATTATATCAAAATGCCGTTTTAAGATATGGTTTATAATCAAAATGCATAAAAAGAAGCATGCCTCGCTGATATTCCATAGTTTGACAGAACAATCATCACTTCCACTGGCAAACATTTTTGGGTCGGACGCCGAAAAGTGAACAGACCAAGCTCTCTTTTGGTGCTCCATGTATTGAGACAGTGGCTGACCAGTGCCTGCATCCCACATCTGAATCCATCCATGTTACACAACATTGTTAATGAAAACTTAAAAACAATCAGAATAAAAAGCAATGATATCTCAGTTTTCATCAAATGTAGCGTAAATGTTGCAAGTATTACACACACACCTGAACCACGCCATCATAATCAGTAGATGCCAGATGGTTTTTTATATAACTGTTCCAGCACACACAACTGAGCTTTGATTTGTTTGACATCTCGACAACGGGGTACTGAATGTCTGTAGAATCACTTGAAATAGCATTGAGGTCAAATATCTTTATTTTCTTTGAAATTCCACCTGCTGCAATGTAGTCTTCATCGCGGTCAAAACTTAAGGCACATATCACATTGGCAGAACTAAGAAGATCACTGTTTCTCAATGTTCCGCGCTCTTCAAACTTGCTGTAACGAGCGAATTTGCATATACCTTCATAGAAAGGTCCTAGACAACCAATAGAACCTTGAATTCTCTTTGGCCCATTACCAACATTTTCTAAATGAGGCAATCTCCATCTGGTTTCCATCACACTTTTATCACTGCTTTTGGCGGCTGCAGCTTCCTTGAGCGGGCCTTGGAATCTCATGGAGAAGTAACTATTCTCTAGCTGACTTATGTTATTCATAAACTTTGCTTCATCAACAAATGAACTTGGAAAAGATCTACCAATAGTTTTACTGGAAGAATCATGATATGGTAGATAGTTCAATTGTGACGATAGAAATGCTGAATCACTTCCATACGAATGATTTCTTTCTACCTCCTTAATATCTTCGTTCAAACAATGTAGCTCTTCTGCCAATTTAGCTTCCTGTTTTTTCTTTTCTTCTTCAACTGAAATTAGAAAATGCAGTAATTCCTGTGTGTCAACTACATCATCTTCAGATACTATAACATTATTATCACCAGAATTTGATGCCTCTAATTCGCGTATAAATTCAGATTCTAAAATCATCCTGTTATACATAAAAAGATAGTTAAGATATTATAAATGAAACAGAATAGTCCTCGAACATCAATAACAATATTCTATCAGCCATTAAAAATCATACATTCAGAATAATAGCATCAAGCATAAGAACAGCAGCATAATGCTTTACCTGGTATTGGGACGAGAAGACGGTTCAGGGTGTAGAAGCCATAGACAAAAACCAGCGTCCTTTGCATTTTGTGATAGAAATTTTGGCGGTAAGATTCTATGACGCATATCAAACATCACAGTTGAATGTGCTTCCAACGACTCAATATTGCACAGCAACTGTGAGAAGCATCCACTAAAATGTTAACAAAATAGGTTATGAATAATTATATTGTGATGATCTAAAAACTGAGAAGCAACTCAATAGTTAAAAATGATAGCATAATTCATCCAAGAAGTTGGAATAAAACTTGTAAGTCAAAACATATATGTATCAATTTCATTTCCTAAGGTTAGATTAAATTGTGCATAACAGCCCTATGGTTATTTTAATTAGGGAAACTTAACAAAATATCTTGGCTATCAAGAGGAAATTATGCAGGACAAAGTTTTATGAAAGTAATAAAAATGTGTTAAAAATTTGCTGACCTCAAATAGAAGAACTCCAAGGCTATAAACATTTGATGAAAATGTACAAGTTTCCTCATTGAGCACTTCTGGACAAGAATACCACTTCTCTTCAAACTGAATTATTTCAGAAATAAACTGTTTTTCTTCTGCGAAAGCATGTTGATAGCTCGAACCGTCAAGCCACAACCTTTCTTTATTAACCCTTGATTCCATGTCCATTTTTGTGTCACAGCCATGAATACAGTTGAAGTGATGCTGCTCCTTCAAAGATGTTGTCTCTTCACATAGCTTTTGCTTCTTTGCACTCAAATTTTGGCATGCACAGGTATCTTGTTCCCAAGGCATTTTCCTTGTTCCATTGCAGGTCATGATAGCCTTAAGGCATGACTTAAATAAGGTGAAACATGATTTTTGGTCATCAAACACATGTTGGCTATATGAACCAATGTATTTAATTTTATTCAAAGGCGATAAGACGAAACAAGATGGTTTTATGTCTTCCAAGACAAACCCTTGAGATTGTGCAAAATCAACCAATTCCAAAATCTGTTTAAATATATACAGCCTTTCTGATTTCTTCACTTTATGACTTTCAGACTTCATCCACGCTCTTAAGTTGAGTCCATCGTTAAAACATTCTGCGCCAGACATCACATTGTCTAAATCTTTGTGAAGAATTCCCTTTCCCTTCACTGTTTTCTCTCCTAACAGTTGAGGATAACTAGATGTAGCTGAAGTACTTTGCATTTTACTGCTAACAAAATGTGTATTATCCATATTGCCTATATTAGCAAAAGCTTTATGTTGTTCATGATTCAAGTTCCTTTTAGAATCAATTCCCTTTCGTCCTTTGCTTAATCTGAGTGATTTCTGTGCAATTTCTATACTCAAGCTATTATTATACTTAGACTCAATACCTAATTGATTCTTCTGATATTGTCTAATATTATGTGGAGGGATACCTAAAGCTACATTCAAGTTCTTATTATTCCTAACATGTAACTTTTCAACAATGTGTTTAGGATCTGTGGTGGAACAAAAACTAGTACTAGGAGGTCCAGATCCAGCTAAGGAAGCAAAATTTCTAGTCAAAATATTATTCTCATTACCAATCACATTTTCCTTCCTAATAGGTGTGCATAATCTAGGTGACCTTGGCAAAGGGTCATTGATTTTCCTCTTATGCTCTTCAGTTCCTCTCCCACTATTTGCTGTCATGTCTTATAAGCAACCAATTCATGCAGTTCCTTCAATCAAATTTAGATCAATATATAAGTTTATTTTACAACATATATTGTGAATATGACTGAAAATCAACAACCAACTAAATAAATAAATATACCTTCAAATGATTGCATGAACATAGATGTATAGAATATATTTTCTTTATAACAAGAAAAAGAATAGACATGTTGAATAGCATAAGATAAACTTGGTCACATGATGTAACCTTTTGGAGAGAGAATAACAATGATACTTCAAACAAGATATCAGAAAATTTAGAAAGGATAAAATAAAGAACATATGGACTAACCAGAGAGTTATTGCTATTGGAGAGGAAAATATCTTGATCACAACAATGACAAGTAATGTATAGCGAAACCAATAAATACTTGAGTTCAGAATAAAGAAAAAAAAAATTAGGAGTATATTGTTTGTGCTCAGAAGATATTTATAAGAATTTTTATGGACAGAATTTAATAATATTTGTATTTTTCATTAATTAGAAGCAGTGTAGATGGGGCTGTCCACGTCTGAGGCAAAAAGTGCAGCCACGATATTAGTGTTTCATATGATGCCGCCTGATTCACACATTTAAAGAAGCTATATACTTTATTATTGTTAAAAACAAGAGCTATAGTATACTATAGATGGATACTATTTTTGAACCATACACAAAAAATAAGCATGATTGTAGCAATTGGTGGTTAATGTTTGTGGCAATTTCAGTTGTCTCTTAACTCTTAAGCATGTTTAATGTGCCACACAAATTAATTATTTAGTATATTCATGGTGGCTAATTCTATGACGCACAACTAAAATAAGTGTTGTATCTCGGCATGGCAACAAAACCCATATTCGTGGTTATCCGTTCGAACCAAACCTAATTTGACGGGTTTTTCTCGTTTTGACTGAGTTTGAGTATAGGTTTGGGTTTTTTCCGATTTCAAAACACGATATGAGATGGGTAACGGGTATATAGGTACTCACCCCGAAGCCATACTCAAACTCATCCCGAATGCAAAAAATTACTTTATGTTGATATGTCATGTTATTTTGTTTGATGATTAACGTGTTATAAAAATTATCATTGATATTTAAATGAGCAACTAAATCAATCAGTCTAACAAATGTTAAAGTGAACATATTGTTGGATAATGCATTAAACATTTCTATAGGGGTTGCAAAAAAACTTCTATTTTTTATTAAAAAAATTATTCAATGCGGAAATGGGGATGAGGCGGGGGTACCCGAACCCGTCGGTGACAGGGATGAGGTTCAATTTCTCATCCCCGTTAGGTATGGGTAGGGTAACGAGTGAGTATATGAGAATCAGGTATGGGGACGAGGAATGTAAAACTCGTCCTCACCCTGCCCCATTGTCATGCCTAGTTGTATCATTCACAAATCTGTTTCTATCAATGTATCGATAAATTTTACAACTTGATCAAATAAAATATGATGTAACTTATTGATGTAATAGTGGAAAACAACTTGTACATTGTACAACATTATTTTACATCTTTAAAAAAAAAATTTATTTTACATGTTAATATTTTTTTACGATAAATGTTAATATATTAATTGTTATGTTAGTATGTTTTTTTAATATACTTACCCATTCAAAGTAATGTCATAGTTAGAATTGTTAGGGAAATTAGTCACTTTAGTCCTTGAATAGGAAAGAAGTCGTCTCTTTAGTCCCTAATTGCAGATAAATTGCAAAATAGTCCCTGAATGTAGACTCTATTAGTCAATTTAGTCCCTGAATGTAGACTCTATTAGTCACTTTAGTCCCTGAAATTGACCAACAGAGTCTACATTCAGGAAGCATTTTACAATTTCTCTACACTCAGGGACTAAAATGACTACTCATTTTCCATTCAGGGACCAAAATGACTAATTCTCCAATTGTTACATGCAAAAGGAAAAATTAAGATCAATAGAAGAGCTAAACTACTCTAATAAAGACAGACAAAGACCAAAAAGGATGCTACAATTTTTTGTGTAGATCCCATTTTGCTAATTTAGTTTCCAATTGTTTGTTTTTATTTCGGTAAATATAATATAGTTTATCTTTTTTGAACGTAAATGTTATTATTTTAGAAGGAATAATTAAAAGAAATACTGGAATATTATTAGGTGGCTGGCAAGGTGACACGAGTATGATTCTACAGTCAAAAAGTTGCATGTGGTGGCACAACGGTGGTCAGATTGTTATTGATGTCAACCATACATTACTGTCATTTTTCCTTACCAAAACATTAGGTAATAAAAAGGAGTTTCTTTTGTCAGGTGACTAAAATTTATCTTTTAAGACGAATAAATAAGGTATTCAAGGTTCGAACTCCGACCACTGCATATAATAATGCATTGTCCTACCAACTGAGTTATGTTCGTGGACAAAAAGGAGAGGTTTATTGTAACATTAGTGTTTTTTTTTACAAGAATTGTAATATTAGTGTTAAAGACACTTTTGGGTTGAATTTTTGTTTATTTTTACCCTTTTTGGCTTATTTTATCACGTCTATGATTTTATTGTAACATTAGTGTTTTTTTTTTTTACAAGAATTGTAACATTAGTGTTAAATACACTTTGGGTTGAATTGTTGTTTTCATTTTTACCCTTTTGGCGCATTTCATCACGTCTATGATATTATTTAAATTATTAATCAAAGAATTAGTTAAATTTCATTAAAATATAAATAATTCATAACAATAGGAATAATATTAGACATTATATAAAAACCTTCTTTTGACCTTTTATGAAGAAAATTATGTTTTAGCGTGACATTTTATCTTTCAATTTTACCTTCAGTTTTTAATCATATTTTATCATTTTATTGTTTAGTGACGCTAATAATTGTTTTTTTGTTATTATGTTGAATTTTTGGTTGATTTTACTTGTACCGTGGTTTTTTTTTAAGGAAGGTACCGTGGTATTTATTGGATTTGGATCCTCTCCAACCATTTCTCTCATGTTGTTTGTTCTATAATCTAAACCATTCATTTACTTTTTTTCTCTCTCTTTAATGTCGTTTTTGTTCATTTATGAACCAATAAACCATTGAATTAGAAAAGGAGAGGGGGTTGCACAAAAAAAGCAGAAGAGGATTCAATTCCGTATTTAACACTCGACAATTCATTCTCTCAACAAAAAACAAAAAAAAACTCAACAAATGCGGTACGTGGAAAAAAGTGGGGCATGACTAGTAAAAGGTTTCCAACAAATGCTAATAAATATCTACATGACGGAGTTACTATGATATTACGTTGCAAACTCTAAAGGAGAGTCGGTGGAAAAGTGGTGAAAATTGTGTATCCCCCTCGTTGTGACGTGAAATCGTTATTATATAAGGTTTTCTAACTATAACTAATTCCGTGAAACTCGACTGAGAAAGCAAAAGTTCATTAGAAATGTCGAGGTTGATGGAGTTGTGCTTATGTGTAGTGGAAGTCTTTTCTCATGCCTTATGTGGTGAGGATTATGGGTTAGAAAATTGCTCCTTTGACTTCAAAAACGTCATATTGACATAAGAAAATTACTTTAAAGCCCCCAGCGGTAGTTAACTACCGTTGGAAAAACCGACAGCAGTTAACTGCCGTTGGCCTCAGCGGTAGTTAACTGCCATTGCATTCTGTATCTTAAGAATGCAGAAAACTTCCAGTTTCTGGTTACAAGTTCAAAACAACACAAACCCAACTTCACCCCAACTTCAATTGCACGGATTTGAGGCAAATTTCTTCAAGTAATTAACAAGTAAGTTATTTTCTTCCTATTTACATGCAATGTTGGTTGTTTAGGGTGTTAGTTTTCATAATTTTAGTAAAACTTTAGAGTTTAGGTTAGGTTTTTGAAATTACAAATTATGTTAGAATTTGATGTTATAATGTAGGGTTTTTGCTGGCATTGTTGTTTAGAGTGGGTTTAGGTGCAATGCAGTTGAATTTGATGTTGAATTAACACTAATTGTGCTAGTATTTTGAAATACACTTAAGGTGTTTGATGAAATGTCCAAGTAAGATAATCTTGCTTTTTTTGTGATTTTTTTTTTCAAATATGTTAAACTTTATAATGTATATATGTTATAATTATTATAAGGTTGGATTTTAACATTTTTTTGGTAAGTTTAAGAATGACATAATGTTGTACGATACATAATTTTTTTTGATGAAATGCCTAAGTTGAATGATTCTAAGTTTGGATTTTTATCAATGCCTAAGTAAAATTTGTGATATGCTACATGTTACTTGCCTTAGGTTCAATGCCTTGGATTTTTACGATATGTTCAATGCCTTAGAATCATGTTACCGTAAAAGTATATATTGCCCACGTATTTATGCCTTCTTTTAATTTGTTTTTGTACATATATGGCTGGGGAGAAGGATGCGCGGGAGCGGCGTATTAGAGAGGGTAGGGTGCGCAAAGGTAAACTTGCTATGACAAATAGCGCTCGAAAGGAGATAGAGGTTGAAAACCTGTATGTTCCAAAGGCCCGGAGACGTAGGGACTTGAGGATAGGCGGAGAAGAGGGGTCGGGTTCATAATCACATATGGATTACTCCTACCAGGTGGTTGATCTAACACAGGCGCATCAGTATGCCGGGTATGCGGATGAGGGATTTCAGGGATATGATCGGATGGAGGAGGAGGTTGTGTTTTATCAGCCGCGGGAGGAGGCAGAGGATGAGGAGGTGGCAGATGATGAGGAGATGCCAGAGGATGTTGTGGTGGATTATCTTCAGGCAGATAATATTGTGTCTGAGCCTGAGGCTGAGCCCGAGACTCGGCGATGACGTCGGCGTGTTCCGTTGATACCGTCCTTTCCTGTTGTAGGCCTCCCTTTCCTGGAGGTCCTGAGACCACATCATTGTTGTCCGACTACGCGAGGCATGTGACAATCCCTCTTTGGGTGAACCATCATAATGTAAGTGTTTAAATTCTTTAAATGTTTTAAAGTGATTAAAATTTGTAGCGTAAGTGTTAAAATTATTTAAATGGCGCATGCGTAAGTGTTTAAATTTTTTAAATCATGTAGCGTAAGTGTTTAAATTTTTTAAAGAATGTAGCGTAAGTGTTTTAATTCTTTAAAGAATGTAGCGTAAGTGTTTTAATTCTTTAAATTCTTAAAAATTTGTAGTGGCAATGTCTTAATTCATTTGATTTTCAGATGTGGCATGATGGGGAGTGTAAGTGTTTAAATGCAGGGAAAAAGGTGAGAGAGCTTGATATACCGGAGAAGGGATTGAGGTGGTTTTGGGATCCTGTGGAGGTGTCTGGCCTACATGGTTTGATATACATCGGGTATTCTACTGTGACTCATGCTATGATACATGCTCTATGCGAGAGGTGGCACACGGAGACCAGTAGTTTTCATCTACCTGTGGGGGAGGTAATGATCACTTTGGACGATGTGTATAATCTCCTCCACCTTCCTATTCAGAGCCGCATGCTAGACCATGACGCAGTAGTCGATCGGGCCTATGGGCTTACACAGATGACCAGGTTGTTGGGCATGTCAGATGTTGATGCTAGGGCTGAGGCAAAGAATGAGTATGGTGCTCATATTAGCTATCTCACACTGAAATGGCTTTATGAAGCCCACCTGACAGAGGCTGGGAGGCTGGAGGACCCACAGTCGAGAGAGGAGAGGTTGGAGAGAGATAGGAGGGGGCAGTGGTGTGTGAGGAGTTTTCTTCTATATCTTGTCAGTAGTGCGATGTTCACTAACAAAACGAACAGACACATCGACTTGATATATCTTGATTGTATGGCGGACTTGTAGGCGATTGGGAAGTGGTCATGGGGAGTGATGACTGGTTGTACGACTCTTCTTATGGTAATAATTTAATATTTATCTTCATTTATTTATGAATTTATTTTATAATCTTTATCATCATGTTAGATCATTTTTTTCCTAAGGAAGACTACATTTATTTAGGATGTTATTATAATATTTTTGTGAAGTTTTTATCATGTATTAGATTTATTTAATATTTAACTCGAATACGTATTTTTGTGTATTATTTTTTTTTGCAGGGATGAATTTTGGAGCATCTGTCAGGTCTGTACCCAAGGAAGCCTAACACGAAGTGGAAGCTAGAGAGACCATGTGCTGCGAGATGGCTTACTAGCAAAGGGCATATAGAGGTGCAACATTACCGCTTACAGCTGGATCGCTTAGAGGTGGGTGATGTGAGGTTTTCTACTTATGGTGATCACAGAGAAGTGCGCCCTTTTTTGCTTTTGTGCAATTACTCAGGATGGATGATGTGTGGAAAGGAGAGGGTGTACCGTCATTTACCTGAGCGGGTAAAGAGGTAGTTTGACTTTGCTCAGGCGTGGTTCTACCCTCATTGGGTACATAGGTGTTAGAGAGCATGACAGCATGATCCTGGCTACATGGCTTGGTATGCCAAAGTCTCTCACCCTCGTGTTCTCCCACTTGATGAAGGATCTCCTCCCAGGCCGGTGAACGTGGAGCAGATCATAGAGGAGGAGCATGCTAGGGATGTGGTGCGGATAGTTGATAATGCTTTGGCCAGGAGAGGCGAGATGATCAGAGAGGAGCTGCTGCAGGAGATGACCCGGATTGGCAGTATTGGTCGCCCTACCCTTACGTATCAGATTGCCAGGCAGCGCAGGGGGCAGAGGCATCGTAGGCAGCATGGCTGATTATCATTAGGCTTTTTTTTTGTACTTTTTGACTATGATGATGGTGATGTATTATTATGACATGTTCCGTACATTTTCGTATTTTTATGACATTTTCGTACGTACCTTTTATATTATTTCTTGCGTTTTAATTTTATCCTGTTAAATATTATTTCGTACATTTTATATTCATGAATTTACAATTCAGATGAAAAAATTTGTTTAACATGTTAAAGATTAAAATTTTGGATGAATTTGTTTAAGTCCGAAAGAATTTGGTTAGAAAAAAATTTGCATAAGAAAAATGGAAGGAGAGCTGCTGGAAATTGAGTCAAACACGTAGCGACAGTTAACTGTTGTCGGCTTTGTCAACGGTAATTAACTACCGCTTGGGGCTCTTAGGTAATTTTCATGTGTCAATGTGAACTTATTTATGTCAGAAAAGCAATTTTCTACGGGTTGTTTTACCATCATGTGTTGGGTTGGTGGCGTAGTTTGAGGCCTAGTCCAAAACAAACTCTAATAGTATGTTTGGTTGTGAGAAGAAAGTGTGAAGAGAGAAACAGGTGAGAAAGAGTAAGAGAAGAGAGAAGTTGATGAGAAATAGAGTAGGTTTGAGATATGGTTTGGTATAAGAGAGAAAGAAGAGAAAGAAGTGTGTTCAATTTTTGAAAAGACTAAAATATCCTTATACTAAAAAAAGGTTAACATACACAATATTATATTTAAAGTTAATTTCATATAAACATAAATATAGTTTTTTTAGTTTAATTAAGAAATAATTAAACTACATTTTTTTTACATAAAAGTTGAATAAATTATTTACTTAATTTATAATTTAAAATATTTGAATTTTGTTCAATTAAATTAATTCTTGTGTTTACATATTCATTTAATTCGATTAAATTAATTCATTACTTAACTAATGAGTGAATTCCAATAGTTTCATTTTGATTAAATTAATTTTATCAAAGAGGGAGAAGCATATAGTTGCTCTTTGGTTTTCTTCTCAACTTGCTTTTTTTCGACCTGCTAGAAACAACAAAAACTTAAAAACAAAATGATAAATAATAGGAGTGGCTATTGTATATAGCCAGGGAGAAAAGTGGAAAATAAGAAAAAGTGTGCACCTTTACTCTATTTCTTCGCACTCATGGAGAGAAGAGAAATAGGCATGGGTCTCACGTGATTTGTATCTCTCTGCTCACTTTCTCTTCTAACCAACCATGAGAAGTAGCCCATCTCTCTCCAACTTGTCTCTCCCCTATTTGTCTCTTGCTTATTTCTATTCTATCAAACACAGTATAAACAAGGATAAAATACTTCATCCTCAATAATTATTGCGTCAAAAAAAAATCTAAAATATTCATCATATTTTTCAGAATTCACAACTTAAATTTGTCAATAAATAGCATAAATTCTAAAGTACTCAAAAATTCATAAGGTCCCAAAATTTCAAAAAAAAATTTAAAATGAACACGATCAAATTATCTCTTAAATTGTAATTTAAAGTAACATCTTTAGCACTAATAATATTAATGCAGGTGTTAAAAGATGTTACTTTAGACTAAATTTTTTTGCATATTAGTAGTATGCAATTGCAAAGTGCATACTAAACTTACACATTTGAAAATTGCAAAGTGCATACACATTTGAAAAGATTTATAAGAAAATACAATAGTCCACGTCACCGTATCACCTTCATTTGATTGATGCTATCAACTTAAATTGCAATAATATATGTACATATGTTTGACGTGGCAGTTAATTGGTTTCTAATTGGGTGTCCATGTAAACTTCCTTTACTGATAACTAGTTGAGATACCCGTTCTATAGCACGGGTAGCGCGGCTTCGCCACGCTGAATGGCCGCGGCTCCGCCGCGTGCCGCGTTTCAGCTGCGCTTGGCATAGTGATTTTTTTTGTCCATAGTGAAAATATGTAAAGTATATAAAGCATAATAATGTATATATTGATCGGTAG
>Ga0315913_1004795_pt1 | contig 16383 bp, 8 predicted proteins | sample MpolsnodulesMG_FD_207736 | JGI IMG/M metagenome (GOLD analysis project Ga0315913, IMG submission 207736) | Medicago polymorpha root nodule microbial communities from Los Angeles, California, United States - small nodules | ecosystem: Host-associated > Plants > Roots > Nodule | place: USA... | reverse complement strand
GTTCAATTCGACAATTTGTTAATTATCTTGTTTTTCACAAATTTATTTGCTACCTATTCTTTTATATATTTTTATGACAAAAGCAACATAGTTTTTTTTTGTTTGGCGGGCCGGCCCGCCAACTCGTAAATCCGCCACTAAACCGGGCGAGGTGAGATTTTAGATTCGATCATTAAATTTGATTCGGCTCGTCTCGTCTCGTTTTTAGCGGGCTTTGACGGAGCATGCCTAAATAGGGCGGGCCGGCCCGCTTTGCCATCCCCAGTTATCCAACAATTTAAAAAATTATTGTGTGTCAATTAATTAACTTCTTTACTGTTATTTTAGAAGCTAATTATTGTTTTGCAGTGACGTTCTAGTTTTTCACATCTTCTAAAATAATAAAGGTATCCAAGACCATTAGATCTCATAAAAAGGTAAAACAAATATAAACAAGTGTTTTATTTTTTTTGTTACATATAAACAAGTGTTTGAAAGTGACAAGTATAACAATATTATAACATTAAAACAAAAGTATAGGTTTTGAAGTAAGATAGAATTATCTTTCAATATAACTATTACAATTATTCTTATAGGTAGTGGACTAAAAAATAAGATGTAATATGATTGAACTGCATATCATGGTAATACCTCCAAAATTAAGAGAGGAGAAGACAATCTATATAATACACTTTTTTGTCTTACCATTAGCTTAGAGTACGTACAAAATCATAAATGCAAAGTTCATGTTAATAGGAAAAGAATAATACCGCTATTAGGTGCTAGTGCAATAACAAATGATATCTCATAGAATATTCTATCATATGGTTACATATCTCTTTTGCTAGCACAATAACTCATTCTCCTCCGTAAGAAGTTTTTTTTACTCTCTTGGAACTAGTACTCATAGATTTAGGGGTATTTGTTAACCAATTCACATATGCGATCTTTGCAAATAAAAACATAAAACAAGTTCCCAGTTTGCGGACAATCGATATCATTTATACATTCACCTGTTGTAATGAAAAAGATAATACAACAATATTTACTAAAACATGATAAAATGTTGAGTACAAAATACAAACTAAAGAAGGAAAATTGAAAAGGATGAAAAAATGACTTACCACCAACTTCTGTTGTGACAATAAACAGGGAAATAAATAGAAACATGACATAAACAAATTTGAGAATTTCAGTCATATTTTTTGCATTTTGCATGTAAAAAGTATAATTATTTGAGCTTTTTATAGGGTATAAAGTTCATGACCCCCTTTAAATAATTAAATAGTTTCTAGCACTTACAAAACTTTAAAATCATTTCATAAAATAATAATCATTATAAAATATCTCTTAGGTATAACCGTGTGTTGCGTTTATCCCATTAGCATACATTGCAAGGAACTAACATAAAAATTCCTAATCATAAGAACAGATCTTTTTAACTAACTTTTCACAACTATTTTAACCTTTCATGATAGTAAACATAATTTTTTATTGGTAAATTTATTTGTTGGAATAAAGCACCATTGAAATAAAAACTTGTTTATGCACAAGTAGAACATATTGTATGATCTTTTTTTTTATTATTGAAATCATCTAATTAAAAAGAATGTTTTGTAATTGCATGATTTATTCTACATAATCATTCATATTAATTATATAATTCACATTGATTTACTAAATAATTTGACATTGAATGTAAACCAAAATTGTTTTTGAAGTGATTCATATATATTATGGAACCCTGTTTAAATAGATTTCAGTTTTAAGTGAGTTACAAAAAAAAGAGAAAATTCTTTTATTAAAAAAAAAGTATATTTTATAACACACTTTTTATAAAAAAATAAAAATAAATAATGAACGTTAAAAGAAGCAACTTAATAATTGATATTCAAAGGTCATTTATTTATAAGCACTCTTAGGAGTAATGAAAAAAATACACTAAATGTACGTTAACGCTTGAATACACTCATATATAAAACAATTGATCTAGTGATAATATAAATTTCCCTTTGTGCATCCCTATAAACAACTTGAAATTTTTTTACTTCTTAAAATAATCTCACATAAATGATCATTTTATTGATATTGAATTTTGATAAGGTGTTTATTATAATATTTTTTTATTCACATTTCAGAATTTCGATTGGTTTACAAAAATGATACTTAACCACTTAAATATTAAAGTTTTGTAATTAATCATTCAATTATTGTTGATATTCATGTATGTAATTTGGCATACATATACAACATGACAAGGTGTATTAGCTCTGGGTGTTACCCACGACTGTACAACCCCTGGGCTATAGAAAGTCTATAGGTATTAGGTACAATATTTGTTGGTATTTTATATTTCTTTTGAAGATGTATTTATTCGAGATCCAGTACTTTGCTATGTGGTTGTAATATATGATGCATATAGTTATATATTTCGGTTGTTTACTTATGGTTAAATTTTTCTGCAACTTTTTTAGGCGTTATTTTTTTTGGATAGATAGACGAAATGATAAAGTCATTATACACTCATACATATAAGTGAAGGTGTCAGAGTTTGAACCCAAATCACGACATCCAAACTAACAATTTCGAGGTTTTGTTAGTTGAGTTGAGACTTATGGACTATTAAATCTTTCAAGTTAATTAAAGATTTCATTTTATAGAGTAAACTACTGTTATTTGATTTTGGAAAAGAAAAATTATGATTATTTCCTCAAGTTGTTGTCGTTTTTTCTTTTAAAAGCAAATATACACTATGACTGATGTTTCAAAATATGCTTTTTGTTTTGTAACACGAAGACTCTTTTTATTTTTTTTTATTTTGACAGAGTAACACGAAGACTCGAATTAGGACTATCTAACGAAATGTACTAACGTAATTTGTACATATAATTTAAGGTTAATTAACTTAATGATCTCTATAAATATTCAAAATTTCGTTTTTAGTCTCTATAAAAGAAAATTGTAGTTTTTAGTCCTATATAATTTTCTGTAAATAGTTTTAGTCCTTGTAAAATTTTCCATCAACATTTTTATAGTAATTATAAAAAAATTCCGTCTGTATTTTTGGACCCTAAAATACTATAAAAAGTTTTACAATGACTAAAAAGTGTGATTTTTATTCTAAGGATCATTACTTAATTAACCGTATAATGTAGGACACAATTCACTTAAAAATTACATAAATATACGAGGTATCAGTTTAGAGTTTAGTGATAAGAGTTCAACTATATAAGTAACTTCAAAAGACAGAGTTCAATTCTCTTTTTAGACGGTCGTAAAGTGACCATTAATGTCATTTGATTAATAAATTTAGAAATTACATAAATAGAAGAGCATATACATCTTTGAAAACTCTGCTGCTGATGTGTGAACAGCAAATAATAATTATGGCAAAAACATTAATTTATGTTAAGAAACATATTTCTGACAAACTTTAACATGTTTGAGAGGATTGATGATGAGTTTGTTATTGCTTGGTACAGAACAACCAACTTTCTTCAATTCTAGAAATGTTTGTGTAGTGTCAGGATCAAAGCCACCTGCAAACTGAATGTCTTGATGGGTGATGAGTTGGATAAAAAGGTAAATGTCAAATTCAGAAAGTTATGAGGAGTGTTATTGTACCTGATGTACTCTGAATGCAAACTTAACTCCTTGTAATAAGAGGTTATGATTATCTTCATGCAAAGCTTCATGAGATTTTATTTCCTTAGTTATTCGTTTCATGAATTCCTTTGCTAGCCTCAATGAACATAGCTTTATCTGCAAGTTATTAACATGATAAAGCCTTTCAATAGGTTTTTATGGTAAATAATGATATACCCCTTTTGAAACATTTATATCATTAAAGGCATAGATGCTTCTGATGTCATTGTAGTGATACTATCTATACTATATGACATTAACCATCAAACAAAATCATTCAATTGTGTCATGAATCATGATTAATTTCATTTTATGGATTGTTGGTACAATTGAATACTTTAGAGAACACAACAATATTGGAAAATGTAAGACCTCTAACCTAGTATAAAATTCTAATATAGTATCAGAGTCTATCATTATGGTCGCCCTCTAACCTAGTACTACGTGTGATGGAGTGTATTGGAAAAAACCAAGTCACGCATTGAAAAGAGATAAAACATATGTTTGTTTTCGCGTTTGTACATCAATATTCACACGTTTCCTGTGAAGCTACTACTCTTGGCTTCGTAAATATCACGTCAAATGGTCATTGGGACGTGATAATTTTGGTCCCACCGCCAAACCAAACAACCACAAAGTCTTTCAAGAGTGTCACTTCTCACCTTATTAATCGTAGGGATGAGTTAGACCAATATAGAAAAACATCATATTTGTGATTTCACATAAGCTTGAGTTTAAGCAAAACTAACCAATTCAATTTATTTCTTCATAATCTTTAGGATAAACAAGCTTCATTATCTTGTTATACTATCAAAGTGCACTAGACATACATAAATGCAAACATTTTTTATAGTGATCTATAATGTATAAACAAGCATATGAATTTCTTACCTGACCAATAAGGCCAGTGTCCATCATCCACTCCCAAGGGATATGAAAATTCCTATATTTCTTACTTGAACTCTCCCTCACCCTCTCTTTACTACTTACACTCCCCTCCAACCTGCAAAATTTTAAAAGTGAAACTTTCAATTAATTCTAAGTATTGCTCAAGAACTTTAGTTAAACTCAACTCTACAATTTTTGTACATGCTCGCCTGTCTTGTAATGCTTGTATCCTTTTCAAGGCCATAGAAATTGGCTCTTTTGGATTATCCTCATATGATGAAACTTCTGATTCAAGATTCTTCAGTTCTCTGTAGTTACATGAAGCTTCTCTTAATGCATCTACTTTTTGTTCTGGCCATTGTGGAAAATACTTTAGTACTGATCTTTCATCCACCAGTGTTGATAATTCTCCATCTAGCCATTTGATGAATGTTTCCACCTCAGATATATCTGCATATGAAGCTGATTCTACTTGTTTGATTAAGAAACTGATGAATTCCTTTTGGCTTTGAACTTCTGATTTTATCTGTCAAAAAATGTTCAAGTATCAATAAAATGGTGTTCATTGTTTTATAGATAGTGAAGAACTAAAACCTTGTTTGGATTGGTTTCTTTGAGCTGATCTATTGGGATAAGCACTTGTGAGATTATTTCGGAGAGCTTATGGTAACATCTTATTACATGTCCATAAGCCAATGAATGTAATTTGTATACACCGTTAGTATAAAGATGTTTTACACCGTCAATCAATCATAATCGTCAGATCATTAAAAATGTTCGACTTTATTCACAACTATTTTTATGGTCATCTATTTGAATAGTTGCGTTTTACAAATAATGTAAAACATTTTACACTGACAGTGTGTACGTTATTTTCAGCCAATTTCCATGAGCTCTCCTATATAAATTAAATATCATATACATAACAACTTATATATGATGAACGCTTATGATATAAGCGTTTATTTGAACTGTTTATCCAAACAGGACTAAAGATTTTAACATTAGAAAATTTTGAAGCAAAATATGAGAAGTTTGGAACTAAACTTACAGCTGAAAGATGTTTTGACCGATTTTCGATTTCCTCAATCATGTTTCTGGTGAATGCTACTGCAGGAATTCCATTGTGATGAGTTTTGCTTTCCATGTTGGCATCTTTTCGTGTAAGCGAACGATATAACTCGATTACTTCTGGCACACGACGAACTGTTTTCAAACCGATAGACGATTTTGATGGTGTTGGAGGTGGTGGAGGTGCTGTTGTTGGCTGCATTTTGTTTCCCTTCTCATTTTTATGTGAAGGAGAAAAAAGAGTAGAAGCAGGTTTTGGAGGAGGAGTTGGTGGAAGGACTATTGATGACTTTTCCTTTCTAGGTGAATTTGATGAGTCTTGAAAATCTTGATTTTCTGAACTCTTTTCACACATGATTGCTTGAAGTGCTGGTTTAAGTTGATGGTGTGAATCTGAATTGTTATCATCTATGGATTTCTGTATCTTTTTCCATAGTATGGTTTTTCTCTCCATATTGTGTGCTTTGAGTGAAATTATCTGTGATTTTAAACGAGATACTTCTTCTTTAAGTTCTTGGTTTTCTTTCTGTAGTAACTCATTTCTAGCCATGTGAATTTCAAGTCTTTTCTTGAAAGATGTTGTGATCTCAGACTCATTCTCTACCTGCAACATTTTCTCTCCTTTTTCACTCTATAACATGGTTATCAATTTGATATCTAGTAATGGTATTAATTCTGTTATATATTTTGGTCTTGTTTTTGAAGTAAGGTTGGTATGTCTTGGAGTTAAATATCCAAGAATGCCCTCTATGGTACTAATAAAGGTAAATCATCATTTAGATTCTTAAATATGTGAGATGCTTTTATAATTGTCTCTGAATGTATATTTTGTCAGTCACTTTGATCATTAAATGTATCTTTTGTTAGTTAGTTTAGTAATCGAATATGTCTTATATGATCCAGTAAACTACTAATAAAAGATATATTTAGGGATGTTTTAGTAATTTTGATATATTCTAAAATAGTAGTGATAGGGTCTCACATATTTCTGAAAATGATGTTTACACTATTAATAGTGACCTTATGGGCCTGTTTGGGAACAATGGTATTGATAGAGTAATTTGGACATTTCATATAAATTTAATGCTATTTGACATGAAGATTAATTATGATGCCTTTGTAAGAAAATTTATAAGTGATTGAAGATTACTTTGGTTTGCTGGCAGCAATAGTATGTGAAAGCTGCCTTTAGAGTGTCATGTTAGGTACAACATTAAATATGTTGGTCAAATTTAATGCTATTGTTTCTAGATTAATCTATGTGAGGTGAGAGATTTCTTGCTCTCTAATTTGTTATTATGTCAAAACTTTTTAGGGTTAGTGGTACATCTATAGTGTAGAAGTTGTTTAAATGAGGTTTTAGTTAGTATATATGCTTGTCTCATTTCTACTTTGAATCTTGTTCCCTTTTCTTCAATTCAATTTGATTTAGAATTCATAAGTTATAGTACATGTGATGTGGTCCAAAAAACTAGTAGGTATACTGCATGGTTGAAAGTCCTAACTTACCTAGATGGAACTCTTTTTCAATGTGTTTGGTTTCAATGTGGAAAGTATGAACAATGACTTTTTTTCCTCTTATGTCAAACATCATTGTAGTTTTGTGTAAGGATGAAAATCAATTCTTAGGCAAGATGAGATATTGCACGTGTTATTTTTTTAGATTGGTTCTGATAAAGCATATGTTTGTTTTCACGGTCGAAAATTGATTGAGGCGCGTTATTTCTCAAACTACGGTTTGTAGCTTCGACAAATAATTTTTTGAACTCACTTTTAAATATCATTACCAAATACAAATAATTTTTGAATCTTAATTTTTTTTTTAAATAATATGAAAATCAATTCTAACACAAAGAAACTTATTTTTGAGTAAAAAGAATAAAATATAAACTAATTGTGCTCCTTCAAACACACAATTTCTCATGTCCAAGTGTAATTTGTTGAAAGGGAGTGTGAATGGGTCAATATAGCTTCATTGTGATTGTTGTCTTTCATTTCACACCGATTACACTTCTTGTAGTTGAGTGGCATTTGGCTATTCTTTGCTTGAGAAACAATGAAAAGAGTGGTAGGAAAATGTGTCTCATTCAGTGATGTTTATTGAAGAGTAAATATTTTCACAATGACTACTACGCCATACCAAACCCAGATTCTTATGATATTTACGTTTTTATCTTTTGTTTTATTTTTCAATTTATATATGTTGTTTCAAAGCCTCTTCAAAACTCCTTTAGCTTTCTTTCATCCTACTTCTTCAAGAGTTGAATATCACCACCCCTACTGCCCCCTTACCACAACCGAAAGTGTGAGTTGATGTAGATTGGTTTTCTATGACATGTCGAGGCCTGCTATACTTTAGGTAAATAACGTGGGACACTGCTCTTCTCTCGTCTGTTTTTTTCTCGTTCCCGTCAAAATAGCTTAACGTGAGTTAACTCACGCATGTCTATTTTCAACGTGAGTTAAGTCACGCATGTCTATTTTCAACGTGAGTTAACTCACGTAGGTGCATTTTTCAGCGTGAATTAACTCAAGTTGAACTGAAATAAGCAAAAATAGCTGGATAAGAGCAATTATCATTAACGTGAGTAGTGGTTCCAATTCCTAAGTGTTTATTAAACCTTCATAACAACTCATTTCTTCGTATCATGATTAAAAACAAAAATATATATAAATTTATTAATAATTTTAAGAAACAATGATTAATTGTCTTGCTCTGAAAATAAGATTCAAAAACTTATTTATAAACCGTTTTTCATATAATCTTCTTCATAAAAAACAAGATTCATTAAAATTTTAAATGAATTTTAGTTGAAACACATTTTAAGAATAACATAGTTAAATTAAATAAAGTAAAACTAATTAAATATACTTATATTTGAGTTTTTTTTTTGGGTTTGGAGACTTGGGAGAAGGGGTGCTTTAGTGTCAAGTTTACAACTTTTTTCATATGTAATTTTATTTTAGGTCAGATCTCATTCAATATGAGACTCTCAACACACTTTCTCACGTCCAATATTATTGAGCTTGATACGTGGAAACAAATAGGCGATGGCTTGATAGAGAAAACTTGGTAGGCATGTGTGTAAACAATTTAATCGTTAAGATCAAGTTATTATATGAAATTAGAACACACTTACTTGGAAACCATGATTATCGGATTCGCCGAGATTTGTCCATGATTATCGGATTCGCCGAGATTTGAGACAAGAGTCTTTCTTTGCCTTTCACATGCTCCAGACTTAGGGTTTTCAATGGGGCAAACCGCTAATGAGCAGAATAGTCAGAGTGATGACAAAGAGGACCTAGTCTCTCTATTTATAACCGTGCAACCTTAGGTACCACCCATTATGGGCTTAGTGTTTGGGCCTACACTATGTTTCTACACAAATCAAATTAAGCGTCAAAAAAGCTCATTATCTATTGATCACTTTTATTGAGGCCTAACATTCATCAAATGGATCACAGCATCAGTCCGTTTTTATTAAAAACTAAAACCAACAATTGATTGCAGTCCAGAAAATATTAGAAGAAATTCTAACAATGTGACCCAACATATATTGGAGGAGGCTCTGATACCATCTCTGTGGGGTTGTGCTAGACTCGACCACAAATTCTAACATGGTATCCGAGTTTGATTCAAGATCCCTTGGACCACCTATATTAGGTTTCCTCTATGGGATCACCGACCATTAATATCCACACATTAAGCCCAATAGTGTTGAGTGTGAGAGGGCGTAATAGAGACTACCACATTGGATGAGAAATTTTATGCACATGTGTTTATATGTGGATCCAATGTATCTTGAACACTATAATACTATCTTAAAATTCACGGTTAGGTCTAACACAATTACACACATGGGATTATGTTAAATCCAACAACAAATTCTAAAAGGGGCGAGGGATGTCAATGAAAAATGACAGAAGTGGGGAGTAGTCAATAGAGTAATGATGTTGAATGACTCTTTTTTATTTTTTCAGGACCGAAGTGGGGAGTAGTCAATAGAGGATTGTCCTAAAAAAATGATGCTGAATGCCTCTTATTTTTTATTTTTTTACAATAATTGATATAAAGGTGTCCATGTTTAAACTTTGGATCAAGAACATCTTAGAGGAACCTAATCTAATCAGCATAATTTTCTATTTTAATTTGGAAATTCACACATGATAATAATTACTATTATATAGTAAGTATTTTTTATTTTTCACATAAGTTGCCCCATACTTCAATATCCTAGATCTGCCATCATCTCCTTACTTCCTAGGGGTGTTTAAATTCAAACCGGTCTAAATAAAAACCGCAAACCGATCTAAAAAAATTAAAAACGCAAAAATCGAGTATTATTGGATGTGTTTGGATGATAGTTTGCATAAATCGCTCGGATTGGATCGGATTTTAGATTGATTTTTCAAAACCGAACCAAACTGAACCGAACCGCATACAAATATTTTAATACATATTACCATTTTTATAAGTATATTATATTAAGCTATTACTTTTTATTTTTAATTCTTTTAATACTACATATGAGTTCAATTTAATCAATTCTATTAATAAAAAAAAGTTACAGTTTGTAATTTGGATATCCAAAAACCGATCCAAAATTAAACTGCATTAATTTGGATTGGATCGGATCGGTTTTTAAAAATTAATCATCCAAAACCGAACTGAAACACATATAATTTTATCTTTAGATCGGATGAGTTTTTGCCTTAAAACCAATCCAAATTGGACCGCGAACACCCCTATTATCTCGGTGTATTACCATTAAACTTTAATTTCAAAGTACTTTGAGCATTTGATTGGCTATGCTTAACCACGATAGTTAAAACAAGGTTTAAGTGCATGTTTGATCCTTTATGTTTATTTTAGGTTTTAATTTGGTCTTTTAAGTTTTAAAAGTTTTAAGTTGGTCACTTATGATTTAAATGTTTCAAGTTGGTATAGAACGTTGCTCACGTTGGAATAAGTTAGACCCTCCCACGACATGATATTAAGTTTAATAAAACAAAAAAAATGGTTTAAAACTGATTTTCTAATAAGTTAAATTTCATCAATCATATTGTCAACTCAAATCTTTAAACGGCCAAGTGGCGAAAATGACTAACTTATTCTAATGTGAGTAAAATTTTGAACCAACTAGAAACTTTTAAAACATAAGGGAAACTTGAAACTTTTAAAATATAAAGAACCAACTTAAAACCTAAAATAAACATAAGTGACCAAACATGCAATTAAACCTTAAAGCAATAATACTAATTTCAAGTATATTGATATAATGTAATATTGAAATTTAGACACCCTGAATATGAGGGAAATAGTCTGCACCCCACGCAAATATATAGGAACGTTACTCTTCTCACTAATCAGTTTTCTCTGTTTTTCGGTTGTTGTTGTTCCAATGGCAGTTAACTGCCATTGTCCTCTCTATTTGCAATTGTAGTTGGCTTACCGACAATTAATCGCCGTTCAATTTTTCAGTGATAGTTAAATGATGCTGAGCACTTTTTAGATCGATTCCACTACTTTTTAAATCAGCCTAACCGATATAAAAAATATCCTAAACTAAAGTTAATTGTTGCTGAGGTAAATGGGTAATTTCGAAGTGATTTGGAGAAATTTTATAAGTGAGAAGAGTAATTTTTAAATTATAGAATGTTCATGACCCGTGGGCTATAAATTTTATAAAATTATTGTGTAGTTGAAAGTTTTTTTTTATTACAGTGTAGTTGAAGGTTGAAATTGTGTATTATTCCGGTTTTTTTTCTTAATTGTCAATGTTTCTAAATTTTTCATTATTTTTATTTTTATCTATAATTCTATTTGTTTATTGATTTAAATCCATACTTCGACAATTATTTTACACTTGCACTAATGAGAGAAAGTAAACGGGCGAGTGAATAAATGAAATATAATAGTAGAGTGGATTCTTTTTTATTAAAGAAGTTAAAATGAATTATATCGAACTGAAAAAAATGTCTTAGTTCTCTAGTACAAGATGTGCTAAGAGGAAACCATATAAGAAAGTATCAAGTTACATCAAAGTTGGAAAAAATCACGAAGCTAAAAAAGAGTTACAACATGATCCCCAAACAAGTTAAAGGGTTAAGCCACAAAAAATGATAGCTTAGAACAAAATTAATGCAATTTGCTTTTAAGTTTTAACCATCAATAAATTGAAACTTGATTTTGTCAAGCAAATGTTGTAATGATTCCTCCTTTTGATAAAACACACGAGCATTTCTTTTCATACCAAATTACCCAGACACAAGATAGCCAAATGAGATGGAGAAGTGAGCGGGTACTAGTAGATGATTATTTGTTATTTTTTTAATATTTTTTTTCTTCAAAACAATAATCTAAAAAAAAACATGTATAGAAGATAGGGAGGAGTAGGTCCTCTCCTCTAAAAAAAAGATACTATGATGCTGAATGGAGAAATGACCAACTAAAATGATATTGGAGACTATATAACAATGTAATCTGCTCAATATTTCAGAGACAAATTACAAAAGAAGGTGAATGTTAACACTATCTTTTCAACTCTAACACTTTTTTACGTGGGTCCTATGCTTTGAAATGAGTCCTGCTTAAAGTTGTGAATTTTGTCTAGGTTTTACTAAATAAAAAAGTAAATGTTAAAGAGTATATTTTTTTTTTTTTGAGGGATAAATGTTAAAGAGTGTTCCTAACACTCATTTACATAACATCATACAAAATCTAAATCAAAGTTGTTATAAAAAACAAGTTTAAAGTGGCTCAATCAAACTCATCCCAACAATTGTACAATCCAGTGACATCTAATAAATGTGTGATGTAAAAACTAGATTGTTTATTGGTGTTCAAGTATGAAAACAAAGAAAAAGAGACAAAGAAAGTCAACAATGGACCTACAATGATAAATTTGTGATTGAAAATCTGTGTCCCACAAACATCCCAATCTCCTAATCCTGATGGAACCTTGCAAGTAGCATCAATTATTGAATTTTTGTATATACCAATTACATTTTTTTCTCACCGTTCTTCTTTTTACTACATCACTTCTCATATTTTCAACTCTTTCTTTTTCTGAAAAAAATGGCTGAAGCTTTACTTGGTGTTGTGTTTGAAAATCTACTGTCTCTTGTTCAAAATGAATTTGCAACCATTTCTGGAATCAAGTCCAAGGCTCTAAAGCTATCAACCACCTTAGATTTGATCAAGGCCGTTCTTGAAGATGCCGAGAAGAAACAAATAACAGACCGCTCTATAAAGGCATGGCTTCAACAACTCAAAGATGCAATGCACATACTAGATGATATTCTTGATGAGTGTTCCATTCAATCCACTCAACTAAAGGGCATATCTTCTTTTACATTAAAGAATATCATGTTTCGCCATAAAATTGGTACTAGGTTCAAAGAAATACAAACAGACTCGATGATATTGCTGAAAGTAAAAACAAGTTTCTTCTACGAGAATGTGTTACTGTTAGGGAAAGGTCGATCGATGTGGATGAATGGCGTCAAACTAGCTCTATTATCGCTGAACCAAAAGTATATATATATGGTCGACAAGATGATAAAGAGAAGATTGTCGAGTTTCTTCTCACCCAAGCAAAAGGCTCTGACCTCCTTTCCATCTATCCAATTGTTGGCTTAGGTGGTATTGGAAAAACAACTGTTGCTCAGTTAGTCTATAATGATCACCGGGTGAGTGACAATTTTGATACTAAAATTTGGGTTTGTGTTTCTGAGGCTTTTTCTGTTAACAAAATTTTGTGTACTATTATAGAATCTTTCACAAGAGAAAAGTGTGATGCCTTGGATTTAGATGTTATACAACGACAAGTGCAAGAATTGTTGCAAGGTAAAAGATATTTGCTTGTTTTGGATAATGTGTGGAACAGAAATCAAGAACTGGAATTTGGATTAAGCCAAGAGAAATGGAATAAGTTGAAATCCGCCGTGTTGTCAACTAGATCCAAAGGTTCATCCATTTTAGTCTCCACTTGTGATAAAGATGTTGCTGAGATCATGGGAACATGCCAAGCTCATCATCTGTCTGTTCTCTCTGAATATGAATGTTGGTTTTTGTTCAAACAATATGCATTTGGACATGATAGAGAGCAGCAGATTGAGCTTGTCACAATAGGAAAAGAGATAGTAAGGAAGTGTGGGGGGTTGCCTCTTGCAGCACAAGCATTGGGAGGTGTAATGCACTCAAGGAGTGGAGAAAAAGAATGGCTTGAAATTAAAGATAGCAGGATTTGGTCTTTACCGAATGAGAATTCTATTTTGCCTGCTTTAAGGTTGAGCTACTTTCATTTAACCCCAACCTTAAAACAATGTTTCACTTTTTGTGCCATGTTTCCCAAAGATACAGAAATCATGAAGGGAGATTTAATTCATCTCTGGATCGCCAACGGATTTATATCATCAAGGGAAAATTTGGAGGTAGAAGATGTTGGCAATATGATTTGGAATGAATTGTGCCAAAAGTCATTTTTCCAAGAAATCAAGACGGTCGATGATTCAGGAGGCATTTCTTTCAAGTTGCATGATCTTGTCCATGATCTTGCTCAATCAATTATAGGATCGGAGTGTTTGATTTTGGAGAATATAAACATTACTGACCTGTCAAGGAGCACACACCATATTGGTTTAGTATCTGCAACACCGTCATTATTTGACAAGGGTGCTTTAACAAAAGTTGAATCGTTGCGAACATTGTTTCAGATAGGTTTTTACACCACAAGATTTTCTGATTACTTCCCAACCTCTATCCGGGTTTTACGCACAAACTCTTCCGATTTATCATCGCTAAGTAATTCAATTCATTTGAGGTACTTGGAGCTGTTCGACTTCCATGACATAAAAACCCTACCTGACTCGATTTATAGCTTGCATAATTTGGAAATCTTGAAACTGAAACATTTTTCTAAACTTCGTTATCTACCGGAACACTTGACTTGCTTACAAAATCTCAGACATCTTGTTATTGAAAATTGTGATGCATTGTCTCGTGTGTTCTCCAACATTGGAAAATTATCTTCCCTAAGAACATTAAGTAAACACATTGTCCGTTTAGAGATTGGATACAGCTTGGCAGAATTACACGATCTAAAGCTAGGAGGAAAACTAAGCATTGCTTGCCTAAAAAATGTTGGATGTTTGTCTGAAGCTCGAGAAGCCAATTTGATAGATAAAAAAGAACTTCAGGAAATATGCTTCTCATGGAACCAACAGGCGTAAAACCAAGACACCTGCTACTAGCACCGAGGAAGTACTTGAAATGCTTCAACCTCACTCAAATCTTAAGATCTTGAAAATACATGGCTATGACAGATTGCACCTCCCATGTTGGATCCAAATTCAAAGTAGTTTAGCTGTTTTAGGCTTTCTTATTGCAAAAACTGTGTGCGGCTTCCATCACTTGCTAAATTACCATCTCTCAAAAAACTCCAATTATGGAATATGGATAATGTGCAGTATGTGGATGATGAAGAATCAAGCGATGGTGTGGAGGTTAGGGGTTTCCAATCTCTGGAGGAGCTGCTTTTAGGTAATTTACCTAACTTGGAACGGTTGTTGAAAGTGGAAACAGGGGAGATTTTTCCCCGCCTATCTAAGTTGGCCATCGTTGGTTGCCCTAAAGAACTCACTGTAGATGGATGTAATAGTGAGTTACTGGAGTCAATCTCTAGTTTCTACGGCCTAACTACCCTTGAGATTAATAGAGGTGAAGATGTGACATATTTTCCAAAAGGGATGTTGAGAAACCTGACTTGTCTTTGAACATTGGAAATACCTGATTTTCCAAAAGTGAAAGCTTTACCAAGTGAAGCCTTCAACCTAGATTTGGAGCATCTTGGTATCCATCACTGTTGTGAGCTTGACTCATTACCGGAACAAATTTTTGAAGCTCTACGATCCCTTCGAACCATGGAGATTGCTTTCTGTGAAAGATTGAGATGCTTGCCAGAAGGTATTCGGCACCTCACGTCACTTGAGGTTCTGACAATTTATGGTTGCCCAGCTGTAGCGGAGCAATGTAAGGAGGGAATAGGAGAGGCCTGGGACAAGATAGAACACATTCCGAAATTATCTATTAATTAGATTGAAGAAGAAGAAACTTTTGACCAACATTGATTCCAATACAATATACCAAATAATATAGAATCATTTGTATATTAAGACCATGTATATTCAAATCACTGCAATGATTTGAACAAAACATAGTTAATGGTTTTGATGTAAGTGAACCATCTATTAAATCTGTTTTATTTTATATCAATCTAATTACATCAGAAATATTTACATGAAAATAGAGAATATTTACATTGAAGAAAATAAAGGAAATAACATTTCAGTAAATACAAATGAAGTATTTTAATGATTGTGTCATATCTCAGTACCTACATTTCAACAAAAGTACAAGTATATATATTCTACTTTTCTTGTATGAAATACTTTTTAATTACATTCTTAGATACAGAATAAAAGAAACTTTAGAGATCAATAATGAAAAACCTAGAACCTAATGATCTTGATCATTGGCTAGTAGAAGTCATTGTTAATGTTTATGACCAACATTTACAAATTAACTATTGTCTTCTATGCAAATACCTCAGTATAAGGTTAGAGTTATACATGGTAAACCATACCGACTTCTAGAAAAGAAGTATGAGCTACTTCCAACATAAATCAGGTTCTCTACAATTTTTGCTTAGAAAAGCATAAACAACATCTATTCCAAATTTCTTTAAAATGGAAGATGATTTTTTTGCCTCTGCATAGGAATGCCCAACTATATAA
>Ga0315913_1004788_pt1 | contig 16387 bp, 14 predicted proteins | sample MpolsnodulesMG_FD_207736 | JGI IMG/M metagenome (GOLD analysis project Ga0315913, IMG submission 207736) | Medicago polymorpha root nodule microbial communities from Los Angeles, California, United States - small nodules | ecosystem: Host-associated > Plants > Roots > Nodule | place: USA... | reverse complement strand
ACTGCTGAAAGAGTAAAGATTGTGACATTTTAAACAAAACTAGACTTTGCCTCTTCTTTTTTTTTGCACCGGTTGAAAAATCAGTGAGATATGCTTAGAAAAAGTTACTACGTCGTTATGTTGCTGAATGCTTATTTGCTGTAGAATATTTTTTTGAAGGAATTTGCTGTAGAATATTGGACAGCTTCAAAAGAAAAAAGAAGAAAAACTTTATAAATGCGTGTTACCGGTGCTGATCGTTGGAATGAGGAAAAGAAATCATATCCAATTATCCATGGATGCCGGATAAATTAACGGCAATTATCACTCCTTTGTTTCAACACTATCTCATGAGTCCTAACAATATATGAAAGTTGATGTACAATAAAATTTCATAATCGTCATTTTTAAAACTCATGATCTCCTTAATTTTATGTGCATAATAGTCATTTTGCAAAATTTAATTTATTTGTTTTTAAATTTTTTAAATTAATTATGGATAATGATCATCACAATGTAACAAATTTCCATGCATAACTATAAAATTAATTTATTTATTAAAAAAATTATGGATAAGTCATCACAAATCTAACAAATATTTCACGGAAAAATATAGAATCAATTTATTTGTTTTTTAAAATATGACTTAAAAACAAATACAATGGAATTATCCATGGATATACCAAATTTCTAAGCATATTGTTTTTTGGGATACAAAATTAATAAGTTTTTGGAATACATTGAAAACATTATTTGTCTTTAATTAAAAACAAAAAGGCATAGCCAATTATTTTTTCTCTAGAAAAAAAATTTGTAACTAATTTGCACTTCCACGGATAGGTGGATATAACAAATTTATTTGATTTTTGGATGCAAAATTAACAAGTCGTTGGAATACTTTTAATTTTAATATATTATTTGTTTTTTTAATCTACGAACAATATATAAAAAAAATTAGATAAAAAAAATAATATATAACATCGAAATCCAACAAAATTTCATATTTGTCCATTTTAAAAGCCAATATATTATCATGATAATTACAGACGATTATATTTCCATTTGATTTTGGAGATATAAGCAAACAAATTATACAATGAGTGCGGTGTAAATATATAACAGTATTTTGGAGAAACAATACATAGAATGATGTTGATATTTTAAAAATAACCACGAGTTTTCGAAATTTTATCATATCGACTATCATATATCGGTACATAAAAAAATCTACATATAAAAGCATATATAAGCATATAAATTTAACGGTATTTTAAATATAAAATTAAAAAGTTATTTAATAAAAACACTACATTTATGTTGAAATTCTAAAAATAGTCGAGTTTTCAAAATTTTATCATATCGATTATTCTTATATATGTACATAAAAATTTATTAATGCATATATAAGCACATAAAATATGCAACGAGTGTCGTGCAAACATCGAACGATGTTTTGCATATATAAAATAAAAAATTATTCAATAAAAAAACTATGCTAATGTTTATATTTTGATAATATTAATCAGTTTCCACAATTTTATCATATCAATTTTCTCATGTATTTACATAAAATTTGTTTCAGCAGATAAAATGCATAAAATCTGTAACGGGTGCGGTGCAAACATTGTACGGTGTTTTGCATATAAAATAAAAAATTATTTAACAAAACACTAAATTGATGTTGATATTTTGAAAATAATCATTAGTTTCTAAAATATTATCATATCAATTTTCTCACATATGTACATCAAAATTTATTTATGCATATATAAGCACATAAAATCTACAACGAGTGCGGTGCAAACATTGAACGGTGTTTTACATATGAAATAAAAAGTTATTTAATAGAAACACTATATTAATGTTTATATTTTGACAATATTAATGAGTTTTCACAATTTTATCATAGCAACTTTCTCATATATTTACATAAAATTTGTTTATGCAAATAAACCACATAAAATCTGCAATGGGTGCGATGCAAACATTGAACGTTGTTTTTCATATAAAATAAAAATTTATTTAATAGAAAACATTACATTAATTTTGATATTTTGAAAAATAATCATGAGTTTTAAAAAAATTATTTTATTAACTTTCTCATATATGTATTTAAAATTTTGTTTTTGCGTACATAAGAAAATAAAATCCACAACATACACGATTCAAATATTTAACATTTTTTTCTATATATAAGAAAATATATTCAATAGAAACATTATATTAATGTTCATAATTTTTATTTAATATCTTTAACATTTGACAATATTAACAATGAAATAATTTTTTATATGATTACCGCAATATTGTTCGACCCGTGCGGAAGCACGGTCTATCACTAGTTTGAAAGAAGATAAAAAAAGTATTCTAGAAATCTAATATCTACTACTATAAAATAACAGAAAATCGGTATACTGTCATAATACATAAATAAATACCTCTAAAAAAAATTACAATTTTAGATATATACTTTCTTTATTCTAACAAACTAAAAAAACATAATCAATAACAATTATTCAAAGCATAAAGTGTGCTAAGAATAGGAGGAAAAATACGGAGGCAACAAGAACATAAGGGAAAGGGTAGGAGACGATTTGGATCTGAAAAATACAAATGTTAACTAAAAAAATTATAAAACAAACAACATCATCAACCAAATCCAAAGCAACTCATGCACAATCCCAAAAAATCAACAAAGATTGTCTCCTCTAAAAACCTAAGTACCCAAAAGATTGCACAATTAGTAAAAAAAAACATAATATCTATTTAATTGTATTTCATCAGAAGTAGAGTGTAGGAGTAATGTGATGATAAAATAATAGTGAAATAATATGAATTAATGGTGTCTCTCATTAAAAGTAAGTGTACGTTTAATTTACTAACATTGCGTGCATATTAAACTCAATTTTTTTTTTTATCAAGAAGAAAAGACAAAAACAAAACCAAACTACGATCTCAAGCGAGCAACTTCAAGTGCATCATCCAGAAGGGAATGATGCAGTTGAGGAGGGCAAACAATCCAAGACTTTAGAGCATCCGAAGAAGAAGCACCATGCTTAGCAAGCCAATCCGTACACTCGTTGCCTTGACGGGGGGTATGATGAAAATTAACAGTCCAATCTCGATGTTGCAGTTGGACAATCTTACTAATCAGAGGAGCATGAGGATGATGAGCTTGGACATCCGACATGATTAAATCAAGAGCCATCCTAGAATCTGATTCAAGAATAATGTTCCTGTGGCTCGCATCATACGCGATACGAAGGCCATGAAAAATGGCATACAATTCGGCCGCCAAGCAAGAAGTAATACCACAAAATCTAGAAAAACCCAACAACCAATCACCATTGTTGATTCTAATAAGACCTCCAAAACTTGATCTTCCAGGATTAGAAAGAGAACTACCGTCAACATTAACTTTGATGATATTATTCAAAGGAGGAATCCATTTAACCTGTCTAATGGGCTTTTGAATTGCATCATTAGAAAGGTGCACCACCACATCTGAATGAAGAGAATAAATATGGCTAAGACAAACTCAATTTACCCAATCATTTCCATTGAAAACCTTATGATTTCGTGCCTTCCATAAGACCCAACATGTAATAACAAAGATATTCTCATTAGGAGCAAGAGCATAATGTTTGAACCACCAATTGATATCTTGAGAATTGAAATTTGTATCTTTGTTGAACAACAAGGCATCCCAGATCGCCAATGAAAGAGGGCAATCTCTAAAGGTGTGAAGAAGTGACTCAATACCAGCTCCACATCTCTTGCATGATGAATCTAAGGTTAAATGTCTACCAGCCCGAAATGAATTTGTTGGAAGGTTACCATACATAGCCAACCAAATAAAATGCTTCAGATTCTCTCTGAGAGGTTGAGCTTCCAAATCCATTGCCATGTTGAAGGTTGTACCTGATTGTTAGCTAATGGCTCTGAAACCTTGACAGTGGCAGGATCCACCATGCCATTGTTGATAGAATCAGAAGCCACCGTGCCGGAAACCGTTGTGTCACTGCTAACAGTAGTTGATGCTGCCGTCGTTTCCTTGCTTGCAACCTTCACAACCTTTTTGCAGTCACGTCCAAGGTGTCCATAACATCCACATGATGTGCAAATTCTCTGTAAACCTTCATATTCAACTTTATATCAATGCCCCTTTATCCAAACTTTACCAACAACAAGTTTGTTGAGATCAATTTCGACACAAACTCGAGCAAAACGACCACGCCTTACATCAAGCGTGTTGATGTCGACACGGATAGGTCTACCAACTGTTGAAGCCAAGGCAAGAAGAATGCTTTCATCATAAAAAACCAAATTGAGTCCAGGGAATCGGATCCAAACCATTGTTTTTTCAATTTTCTCAAAAGGAGAGGCAAATTCCGGTGACCAAGATTGCACAGTAAGATAATGATCAAAGATCATCCATGGTCCACCTTCAATAACCTTCATTCGATCTTTTTCTAAATCAAACTTGACCATATAATAGTCATTGCTTATAGCCATTATGTCAGAACCAGAAGAAATCTTCCAAATTCTTGTTAGACGGACCTTCATGGTATGATAACCAATACTTTTATCCATTAGTTTTACCACTAATGAATCTTTCCATGGTTCACAAAGGCCCTCAAACACTGAGTCACTGATGTGTACCATAGGTGCAGCAGGATTGCCTCCATAATACTCGACATGTGCAAGTTTTGCAGCAAAAAGATCTACCTTTGGCTTTGGTGGAGCAATTACTTGTTTACCCATAACCATGTCCCTGAAGGAGATTGTTTGATTTTTATTTGGATTTCCATGTGAATCATTGTGATCAGGTGGTTTTTTGGTTACAGTTTCACCTGTATCCATATGCGCTGAGAAGACGAAGTCGGCAGACATGAAACCCTAGCAGAGAAAAAAGAAAACGTAATCTCTAACTGAGTTAAAACTCAATGCTTATACGGTAATCTAAACTTATTAATTATTATATAAATTTCCTTCAAAAAAAAACTTATTATATAAATAAATAATGAAATAGTTTTTAAATTAGCTTTAAATTATGCATTGTTATTGTAAAAAGAATAAAAAATATACATGCATTTAAAAAATATCTCACCATTATCTTACTTTGTTATGTTAATTCTTAAAACATGTTCACAGATTTATGTTTTTCTACGGTACATGTCCTGGGGATGTAATTTGATACATGTGTAAAACTATTTTATATTAACGATGTATACTGATGAGTCAATAATTAGTGTTTTTAATATAATATTTGAGTCCGTTTTATTTATATTTGAGTTTGTTTTATTTAATATTATTTCCCTTTTAGAGCTATTTTACTTCAATTGCAAGTTATTATATTTCAGGAATAAATATTCAAAAGATTTAGTCTTGGAGCAAAAGAAAGGAGAATTGAAGTTGATTCGTGCCAAAAATATGAAGATCTCATACAAAAATATCTTGTGCAAAGAATTAGAAGACCTTGTACCGGAATATAGCATAGGCGCGCCCCATATTGCCCTTTTGCTGCTTTTGCTTCTCTGACAAGCTGCCTATTTTAGTATTTCTGACCTAGAGCCCATGGTTTCTTGTGCAACACTTTAGTGATTTAATTCTTGGGGCTCAAGTCAATCTTAGACTATAAATAGAGCAGCCATCTAGTTTGTAAAACCATCTTTTGTTCTTTGAATAAAAGTTCATCTTTATTTTATTGTTATTTACTTCTATGTTCTTCTTCTTCTCTTATATGTCTACAATGAACGTGAGTGAGTAGACTCTTCTTGTCTTGGGATTTTTGGATGAGTCTAATGACCTAATCAAACCAAGCCTCGAACCCTTATATAAATCTACTTTCTAATCTAATTTCACCGTTTTTATAATGAATTAACAAATACCAAACTCATAATGCGACAACGGAGGGTTAGTATTTGTTAATTCATCATCACAAATATCAATTCATAATGCGACAGCGGAGCTTTGATATTGGAACAAGTGAAATTAGACAATGGTTGCGAAACATGAGAATAGTCTAGCAAACCTTGAGACATATAAAGTTTCGTTCTTCAAGGATTCTAATAGCAATCAACCATGAGAATAGGCGTGGTTGCTAGAGGAACACACTCAATGACTTCGAAAGAAGCTTTGATACGCTTAAGAGAAACTTGTCTTTAAAAAGTAGGTCAAATATAAAGTTTAGGTTCAGGGTTTGTTATTATGATGAACCAATAATCCCAAGGCGCTTTTTATTATTATTATTGTTATTTTCTAAACCATTAAAAATCACAACTTTATAATTTAATCTTCTTCTAATCCTTATTGAAAGTTAATTGAATTCATAACTCCTTGTCGAACGATATCTTTTATTACTACATCGGTAAGCCGTGCACTTGCGGTTTTACTCATCATATACTAACGAACATGTTTTATATTAATCATGTTTTGTCAATAATATTTCTAACTATCTATTATTGCAAGAGAAAAATTAAGGAATATATGGAAATATATATTTTCTAAAAATTTAATTATTTATTATTTTTCTTAATTTATATAAACAAATTTAAATTGACTACTCTTTAAAAGTAATGGAAGGACCAACAAGGTCAGGTCGAGCGGAACATACTAGCTCCCACGTGTCAGACAAAATTCGAGTCTCGGCTGAAAAATAAGCACACATTTATCATGTGACAATGTTTCAAATAGGATTACATTACCTCTAATAAAGAAAATCTATGACAGAAAAAAAATAACGAAGATAATATTAAACTGCGTGGATTCAAGCTTCTAGTGAGATGGAAACATTATTGACATCAACGGCTTACTTATTTTTACTACTAATATATTTGATCACCCATGAACTTCATACATTCATTTAACATTTTTTTCATCTTTCTCTTCCTATCATATCATTAATCTATCACATAAATCTCTTTTATTCCTATCTCGCTCGCAGAAGTATATGAGTTTTGGGTCTCCATAAATATTTTTCCTTATTTTATTTTTCATACTTCACGCAAATTGAACTAATATCTGGTTGTGTGAACTAATATCTGGTTGTGTGACATGAGTTAGGCTTATTTAGTTTGTGTTTGTGTTAGATAAAGCCTAATGTCATAACGAATTTTGATGATGTAATCGTGTAAGATTAAAAGGAAATATGCATAATTCTCGATAGAATTGATGAAAATAACTCTGAAGCATGACATCATTTAACTTGTAATAATAACCTGATTAAGGCTAATAATCATACAGGGAGCAAGCTAATTCCATATTAGTCTCTAAGCTCACCTTTGCAATCTTCCTCATTAGCAAATCAGCCTTATCCCTCACTCTTGCCGAGCCTCTCACAGAAATATCAGCCAACAGACTTGAGAATTCTGATAACATGAAAGCCTCTCTAACACATTCATCACTGTCATCAAAAAGTCGAACAAGAATATCAACTGCACCTTCCTTACATAACAAAGACCTTCTTCTCAGCACACTTAACATTGAACTTATTATCTCGTTTGTTTTCTTCACTGCATTCAACCCTTCATCAAACCTCACAAGCAGACCAAGAACATTAAGAGATGTTCCAGCTAAATCCTCATTGTTATTATCAGTGCTCTGAACAACTTGAAGTAGCACCGGAACCACTCCACCTCGAACAGCCAAAGTACAATTTCCATGGAATTGAACAAGTTCAGCCAAAGAACTCAAAAGGTGATGTGAATCGGCAGAATCAAGAAGAGAGCTTTCAATGGCCTTCACCAGCAACTGAACAGTACCTGCTACCCCAAATTTGGCTTTGTTTTTATCAAACATGGCCAAACTGCAAATCAATGAGGAGGCAAGTTTGCATGAATCAATGGAACATGATGATGAGTTAATAAGAGAATTGAGGTGATAAATGGTTTCCATATCTGCAAGAGATTGCTTTAGATCAAGGTTGAGTGAAAGGTTAAAGAGGACCAACAAGGAAAGGGTTTGGATAATGGAGGAGGAAGCATTTGTGAGTGTGGCCAATGTTGAGATTGCTCCATCTATCTGAGCTAGCAAAGTTCTGTTCTGGGGACTTACCTTGGTGACGGCAGCCAATGTTTGAAGACCTTTCTCCCGAGTTTCATGAGAATCTGATTGTACCAGTATGAGACATTCATTAATGGTGTCAAAAACACGAGATGATGATGATGATGATATCGACATTTCAACGCTGATCTATGGTGTCTGTTTCAACAACATTTGTGGAGGGTTTAATTAGCTTAAGCTTAGATTTTATATCTTTGCTGATATGAATTAGGCAAAGGCTAAAACAAGAACGCAAATGGGTTTTCTATACAAAACAAAGGGGTTTTGATAGTTACAATGTTTTATTAGCATTGGAAACTGCTACGCTATTTAGGATTTTTGTCCGACTCTTTGGATCTTTAGTCCGACTCTTTGTGCCTTCCCCTAATAAAATAACAAAAGTACTTTAACAAAAATTCTAAAGTTTTTATCATTGATTAAATTAAATTTAGTCCATCTCATGGTCAGTACTTAGTACAAGTCATGACTAATGATACACTAACCTTCTATTTTCTACAGGATCAATTTTTTAAATCCAAATTTAGTCTAGTATATATAATGAAAAAATCTATTAATGTGCAAGTCTAATTAAAGTAAATTTTAAGCAAGCAAAGCCGGTTAATATTTAGATTTCAGTAAAAATACACTGCAACTTCAAAAAAAGCAAACTGTATACGCAAGGGGAAGTTGATTTCAAATTTTCAGAGGAGCATTATGGATCAAATCTAATAGCGTTTCCAAAATTTTATAAATTCAACTCAAATGATTGTGCTACCGAAGACATGGCAGACAACAAAATACGAGTTTTCCTCAACTCCAGTTCCACCAAATACCGCAATAACTCCACCACCAGGGACATATCCTAATTTCACAAGTACTGTCTTATTTATTCTAGCATTAGAATCTTTAACATGTCATTGCTGTCTACAAAGAAATAAAACATGGCATATTGGCATCCACAAATTCCAGCATTAAGCAAAGCAGAAGGTGAAGTTCCAAAATTGAAGCCCCAAGCTCACAAAAGATGACAACAGTACTCAAAACCATAGGGGACCAAGAATTTCACCTTTGGCCCGAGTCAGGAGAACCATCGCCGTATGAGACCAAACCTCTCTTTCCATCTGGGCTTCTGGATGATGAAGCTGACCTGTCTCTACTTGCTTTTCGTGGAGATGGTGATTTTACAGAAGACCTAGATTTCACTGGACTTCTGCTCTGGGAGTACGAAGAATGCCTTTCTGCACGAGGAGAGGGGCGAGATCGATCGGGGGAAGTGCTCCGAACTGGGGAGCGAATGCGAACTGGGCTGCGGCTTCTGCTATATCTTCGAGCTCGGTAGCGTGGGCTGGGCGAAACAGATGGTGATCGGCTTCTCCTTCGGTACCTAAGTATATTCCAAATAATTATATGGACTCAACTGCTATCAATAATTAAACATATGGCTCAAGGAACTAACAATGGCATAACCACATAAGTTATGCAGCAACAAAAAAAAACTAAATAAAACACACAAAAGTAATTGTCGCAAGTAATGAGGAAAAAAACCTTGGAGGAGTTCTTCCCCGTGGTGGGCTTCTGAAACGCCTAGGAGAATACCTTCTGTAACTTGAATATCTGCGGACAGAATACCAGTCCATCATTCAACTATAAAATCTAAATACCAGCAGAAAGGTAACTAATTTGTTGCATATAACTTTACCTGTCACGATCAATTCTTCCATTGTATCGGTATGACCTCACAGGAGACCGGGAAGGGGTTCTATACCTTCTTGCATAGGAGTATCGTTCACTGAAACCTCTTCCCCTTCTGATACGCTTTGGCGAAGCATCAGGTGAAGCACTTCTAGACAAACTACCCCCACGAGGTGTTCTTCTCCTACGTACAGGGCTAGGACTCCTAGAATAACTGCGGCGATTGTTTCTACTGGGTGCCCTGACAGGACTTCGGCTAATGCTTCTCTTTGAGGGGACCCTACCAGAGCTTCTGCTTAAGCTTCTTGCAGGTGATCTAACTGGACTGCGACTTATGCTCTTTCTTGACACTCTTACAGGACTTCTGCTTAAGCTTCTTGCAGGCGCTCTAACTGGACTGCGACTTATGCTCTTTCTTGACACTCTTACAGGGCTTCTGCTTAAGCTTCTTGCAGGCGCTCTAACTGGACTGCGACTTATGCTCTTTCTTGACACTCTTACAGGGCTTCTGCTTAAGCTTCTTGCAGGTGATCTAACTGGACTGCGACTTAAGCTCTTCCTTAATGGACTGCGACTTAAATTTTTTCTTGACACTCTTACAGGGCTTCTGCTTAAGCTTCTTGCAGGTGATCTAACTGGACTGCGACTTACGCTCTTTCGTGATGATACTCTGGGAGAACTCCTGCTCCGGCGGGATCTTACAGGGCTCTTGCTGACACTTTTAAGAGGACGAGTTATCACAGGACTTCTACTGACCTTTCTCCCCTTCCTGCCCCTCACCGGGCTCCTGCCGATGCTTCTCCTTGGACTCCTGTCAATGCTTCTAACAGGACTCTTACCGATGCTCCTAACAGGACTCCTGTCCATGCTTCTGACAGGACTACTGCTCAAACTCCTCCTTGATAGACGAGGAGGGCTTCTACTGACACTCGGACTTTTTCTCAATCTTCTTTTTGGGGAAATGCTCCGGCTCTTGCTCCTACTCCTCCTAGGACTAATACTCATACTCTTACTCATGGGTCGCTTAGGGCTTGTGCTTCGACTCCTGCTCATTAATTTTTTATAAGTGGAAGAAATGGTAAGCAGAATAAATAACTAAGGCGTGACAAGAGAGGGAAGTAGACCTAGATTTGCCCAAATGAACATCCATCACGTCAGGCTGCCTCTCTTCACTTCTGTCAGATCTATAGGCAGCTCCAGGACCATTGCTATGCCGCTCTCCATTTTCCTTTACGGTTTTTTCATTGCTCACTGGCATACCCGCCTCTTCCTTTCTATGATGAATGGTGGGTGCATCTTTCTCCACAACTGAGGGAGACTTCAGTTCAGCTGGACATAAAAAAGGAGAGAAAAATGTTACGCATATATTCATTGAATTAAACTCAACCAAAAAGAAAAACATTTAGGAGATGTATTCAACAGTTTGTTTTATTGAAAGAAAACTACGGGTCACAGATTTATTTGGAAAAACAATTAAATTACTTCGAAATATACCTTTTTTCTGATAACGATCTTTTCGCTTCAGCTCTTCCTGTTGAGTATCAAGGCTTTCAGTATCAGAGCTACTGCTACTCTCGCTATCTGAATCACTGCCAGATTCCCTGAAAAAGTATGACATTCAGTTTGAGACCTTGAAAAGATGTGTTTTAAGCATGACTAGTTTTTTTTGGCAAATATGACAAGTTAAATGTGTGAAAATGTACAAATTTACAATATATTATATTAAAGTTTCCGAAGAACGCCACAAACTAAAACGACCATCAAATTAATCAACCAGGCATACAAAATCGTAAATTGAAAGGAGGATAGTTAAAAGCAGAGATCAATATCATCACTTCAAACCATCAAAATATTCTAACTGTAAAAAATGCAAGGAAAACATCATTCACATGAAAATGTAAAAACTGAATAAGGAATCTCTGCATTAGATTATTCAATGCATACGAAGTACACGCCAAGAGAATTGGTACAGAAAAATACATATGGCAACAACCAATTTCATATAATTAAAGGCTGAGAAATTTGTATAAGTATGCACAGCATGGGAAAAATAACCTACCTCTACCATTCTGACTCACTGCCAGATTCCCAAAAAAATATGACCTTCAATATGAGACCTTGAAAAGATGTGTTCCTAAGCATGACTTTAGGCAAATGTGTTCTAAGTATGACTAGTTAAATGTGTGAAAATGTGCAAATTTACAAAATATTTTATTAAAATTTTCTGAAGAACACCGCAAATTAAAATGACCATCGCATTAATCAACCAGGCATCCAAGATTGTAAATTGAAAGGAGGATGGTTAAAATCAGAGATCAAATTCATACACTTTAAACCATCAAAGAATTCTAACTGTTAAAAATGCATGGAAAATATCATTCACAAGAAAATGTAAAAAACCGAATAAAGAATCTCCGCAGTGGACCATTCAATGCATACAAAGTACACGTCAAGAGAATGGGTACAGAAAAATACATAGAGCAACAACCATATTCATATAACTAAAGGCTGAGAAATTCGTATAAATATGCACTGCATCGGAAATAGTCTACCTCTACCATTGTGTATTACCATGCATGAGAATACATTCATCATCAATAGAAAGATAAATTACTGAAATCTGGAATCTGTACATATTAACAGAAGGTTTAATCAATGTTAAAGTATTCGATACCTTTTTGATCTGCGCTTCGATCTCTTATCCCGTCTTCTTCGCCTTTTGTCACGGCGTTTATCTCTTCTTTTTCCACGTTTATATTTATCTTTCTTGGATCTCTTTCTCTTTCTTCGCCTGTCATCACTAGATGAACTTATATCAGATGATGAGGACATATCTGAGTCGGAATCACTATCAGTTTCCGAAGATTCCATGTCTGAATCTGAAGAACTCTCCGATTCAGATGAGTGGTATCTTTTCCTTTTCCTTCTGTCTTTTGAAGACCTCTTGAGCTTTCCCTTCCTCCGTGTTTCAAGATTATTGCCTTCATTGGCTCCATCCTTTCCTGTTTTTGATTTATTTACCTTCTTCCCATCTGAAATATTCAAATCAAGGGGTTAATAATATATTAAAAAATAAAAGAGTGGTCAAGAATAGAGCACCTTCAATTGGAGAGAAAATAAAAACAAAAAAAAACTGCAATTAAAGAGTTGGAGACTAAATTTTCAGAAAGTAGGGTTAATTAGAATTCATATTAGGAGTAGAGCTGTATTATTCAAAATGACCTAAGCAATTCGTACCCTCATTATATTCACCACAGTTAATAATTTTAACAGTTACAGTTGGATGCCCTTCATCATCACCAACATCTTCAATTTTCTTCAATACCTTAAGCCCTTCAACAAGCCTCCCAAAGACTACATATTTCCTTCAAAATTGCCCCACAGCAGCATAATCAGGCAATTTATCTTACATTGTCCTCACAAACAAAATATAAAATCCGAGTAAGAAGTAAAATGCCACCAAAAATATTAGAATAGCAAACCTATCAAGATGGTGATCAGCTTTCAAAGTGATAATAAAATGAGAACCAAGCTTATCACGGTCAGCAATTGCCATTGACAAAAGCCCAGGGCCATCATGCTTTACCCTAGGTGACTCATCTAAAATAAACCAAAAATACAAACCACGTTAATTTTGAGATATAAATAGCAAAAGCAGCACTTTCTAGTATGATGTTGGGTGAAGAACGTATTATTCCTACCAGGAAAGTTTGAACCATATATGCTTTCTCCACCAGTGCCTGAAAATGCAGTGCATAGATGAGTTGAAAATTAATGGACACAGGTAAAAACCAACAAATCAAGGGAAATAAAAAAGAATACACTTTAACCTAGATTAATCTTTAAGCCATGACAGTAAAAATTACAAAACACCCAAAAGATATGGTATTTAATCAACTGCAAATGCTTTCAAAAATAAAAAAATATGGAGCACAGAACTCAGATTATAAATAAATCAACATATTTAAGAGACATATTACTATTAATATTACCAATATCAAAACTAATCCAAATTTCTAAATCAAATAAAAAATTTATAATAGCCCTACTCAGTTACAGGCCAATTTGTGTTCAAGTAAAGGAACTGTGTTAAAGATGTTCCCAATTGACGTAGAAAAGAAATTACCATCGTCACAGGAAACATGCAAATGGAACAAGGCTTGCAACTCGGACAACTGAATGATCAAATAATAAAAACACAAAGGAAGTGACTACATATATTGTATTAAATTGCAACCATCAAAAAATGGACAGCAAACTAGTAATGGATGCAATATAATAATAATAATGATACAATACATACCATTACGATTGACAAAATCACCACCCTGTGTAAAAGTAAAAACATCAGTTAGTACACATAATAACAGTACAATAATGCATACAAACTGGGTTGGAGCACCAAGAAGCTTATTAGCGTTATGATGATGGACAGTTAAGTTCAATGTACAACTTTGCAAGTGCAACAAACAACATTGTAAGTACAACCTTAAAACTATATCACAAGAAAAGCAGTTGTGACCATCAGCCCTGTGTATCCTACAGCATAAACAAGGGTAATGGGAAACCACTGCTAAGCCATGTTCAACCACAATGAGAGGGCATATAAAGAAATACTGTCGAAAAATTTAGATTTAGGACCAGAAAAAACAACATACCTTCACGATGGAGCCTTTCATAATATGATGGAAAAAAGAACCCTTGTAGTGAAGCAATTTTCCAGTATTTGAACTGATACCTCTCTCTCCTGAAAACAATCAATCACAGAAAAGGGGGGAGGATAAGTGCACCGTTCAATAGGTAGACAAATTGCAAGTGAAGACCAACTTGCAACCAAAAGCATAAACAATATTTGCATGGATGGATAGTACATAAACATGTCCAAAAACCTGTTTGCTTGGATAGCACAAGACTGGGATGGAAGAAAAGGCAACTTTTGAAAGCAAAAAGAATGGTCAGGAAACAAATTAAAATTTAAAATACCTGTACATAATGCACGGAAATTTTCTGCAGTCTTGGGAGCAACATCATGGAAAAGCTGTGACAGCACGATGATCACACATTAGGTTGTATACTACAGTAACTACAGCACAAATAATATATAGAAAGAATATAAAGTACCTCAAAAACCATCCTTTTAACGGGATCCCCATCGATAGATACATCCATAAACACCAGGGGATTCTTTTTCTTAGTCGTAGCCTTCATCTTACTAATCAAATTTAAAACAGTGCAATCATTGACCTGAGGTAACAAGGCATTATTAAGAAAATATCATTTATTCATTTATTTTGAAATAAGCATCAATAAGGGAACAAATAGCATTTATAGTTATGCATATAAAATGTATCAGCAAGAAAGCGGAAATATGGCATGGGAAACCAGTGCAATACAATTGGGACCGAGATACAAATATTAAAACAGCAGAATACGATACGCCATAATGTACCATGAGTCAGGATTCGTTGAGTGTCAAGGTTTATTTTGACACCAAATCCTATCCATTCATTTTAATTAACCTAAGGGCTTAGATGGTTTCACTTAAAATCGTCATCTGACTACGTGTGTGTATCATTCTGGCAATTGCGTTCAACTCTCTCCTAACAAATTCCACAATCAATGTCGCTTCTAGTTTAAATAAATTCATTCATTCTAATTAATCTAAGGGCTTTGATGATTTTACTTAAAATAATCATGTGGCTTCATGCGTGCAACAATCTGGCAATTGCGTTCAACTCTCTCCTAACAAATTCCACAATCAATGTCGCTTCTAGTTTAAATAATCTAAGGGCTTCGATGATTTTACTTAAAATCATCACGTGGCTTCATGCGTGCAACATTCTGGCAATTTCGTTCAACTCTCTCCAAACAAATTCCACAACGATGTCGCTTCTAGTTTAAGTAAATCATATCCATTCATTTTAATTAATATAAGGGCTTAGATGATTTCACTTAAAATCATCACGTGACTTCGTGCGTGTATCGTTATGGCAATTGCATTCTGACTCTCTCCTAACAAATTCAACAATCAATATCGCTTCTAGTTTAAATAGAACAAAAAATTTATTTATATTTATTTGAACGAAACACTTAAAACACAAGTTCACGAAAATTAACAGAAAATAAAACAAATACTTAAACAAAATGCATAACAAATCTAATAAACATAAAGAAATAAAATATACAAGTATAAATAACATGAACAACTTGAAACAGATAATTTAAAATAAATAGATAGCATTAATTGATAAATTTATAAAAATAAGAACATCGTTCATCCAACGCCACGCTCTGTGCGCCGCTTGATTGCGGGATCGCGGTGGTTGCGTTCTGCAGACGCGGTGTAATCGCATCCTCGCGCGCTACGGTACCGCACGAGGAGAAGCGAAGGAAAATCTGAAAGAAAAAAAATAAAGAGAAGGAGGGAGTGGATACTCTTACCGTTACCGGCGGGATTCCTTCCTACGACGAAGAAGTCCGGCAGCGTTTTCCGGTGGTTTTAACGGCGGGGTTGAGTTTAGCGCGACTCTGACGAGTTTGTGATACAAGAGCAAAATGGCAGTGCAGTGGGTGAGATTTGATGTTTTAGGGTTTTAAGGGCCGTTTCCGAACCAAGTGGATTGGGCTTGGATTGGTTTGCAATAGAATCTCATCTCACTTCTTTCTCAAGGTG
>Ga0315913_1004787_pt1 | contig 16388 bp, 16 predicted proteins | sample MpolsnodulesMG_FD_207736 | JGI IMG/M metagenome (GOLD analysis project Ga0315913, IMG submission 207736) | Medicago polymorpha root nodule microbial communities from Los Angeles, California, United States - small nodules | ecosystem: Host-associated > Plants > Roots > Nodule | place: USA... | reverse complement strand
TTTTAAAATACCTCTCTGCCGAAATTTCGTCGAAAACGTCGGAGATTGATCAGATTAAACTGCGTACGAATGTAGGGGCCGACGACACGTGTCAGTGACATGTTAGGTCAAAAATTGGGGTATGACAACCATATTCCAATAATGGTCAACAAGAATTTCACATTGTCTCTGAATTCTAGTTGATTGGAGACAAATTTCTGCGGGCAACACTGCATCATCTCTAAACGTGAGCCTAAAAGGAGTAGTTTTAGTTGATTTCTAAGAGAATTTCTATAATCCCACAAGGCTTGATTAAGGATTTCATGCCAACTCTTTGGATTCTCTTTCACTTTCTTCTTAATCAAAGTGATAATACCTTTGTTGGCTGCTTCGACTTGACCATTTGCTTGAGCATATATGGTGTCGAAGTACACAATTTGAAACCTGTTTGATTGGCAAATTGCACCATTTTCTGACCTGTGAAAACTGTTCCTTGATCAGTGGTAATAGTTTTTGGAATTCCAAACCTACATAAAATATGATTCTGAATGAAATTATTAACCACTTATTGGGTAACATCTTTTAGTGGGATAGTTCTACCCATTTGTTAAAATAATCTATTCCAACCAATATGTATCGATGTCTTCCTGAGGAACTAGGCTTGATTTCACCAATTATGTCTAGAGCCCATCCTCTAAATGGCCAAGGTTTTATGATTGAATGCAACTCACTAGCAGGGACGTGTTGAATTCCTGCATGCAATTGACATTCTTGACATCCTTTTGCAAATTCTATACAATCCTTTAAAATAGAAGGCCAATATACTCCTTGTAGAAATAAAAGCCGTTTCATTTTGTGACATGCTTGATGAGATCCACATGCACCACTATGAGTGTCGGAAACTGCTACATATGTCCTAGTTTCATTAAGACATTTTAATAAAACTCCTTCTGGGGTCTTTTTGAACAATTCATTTCTAACAATCACGTAGCTTAAAGCCCTACACTTAGTTTTTCGACTAGTATTCCCAATAAGGTTTTTGTAAGTATTCAACAATTGGTTTTCGCCAATCATTATATGATAAGTTGTCAATGGCAAAAATTTTGGCATAAACTTCACCATTTATGTTTGACTCATTTTACTCACTTCCCCCCAAGTTTTGGTATTGATAATTTATCAAGAGCTAATTTTTTCAAAGCAAGTTTTTCTCTAATTTTAATGAGTTCTTCAAACTTTATTTCAGAAATTCTGTAACCTGATGAAATTTGAGCCAAATCATTTGCTTCCTGATTTTCGATTCGAGGTATATGTTGAATGTTTGCTCGATCGAAACGTTTCAAAAACGCATTAGTAGTGACGAAATAAAGGATTAAGTTTTCTTTAACACATTCTTTAAAACGAGTTCGGAATCACCTTTTATTTCGACATGTTTTTCCCCCAGTTCGAGTAGAATTTCCAAACTTGCAATTAAGGCTTTATATTCAGCCTCATTGTTAGAGCAAAATTTATCTAGTCGAAATTTGAATTTAGGGGGAATATTTTCAGGTGAAATGATTAGAATCCCCACTTCAGTGCCATTTTTATGGCTAGAACCGTCGAAATAAAGTCTCCATGGTTGAACATCTACAAAATTCAATGTTTCTTCGTGATCAATGATAAAATCAGTAACAATTTGACCCTTAACATATTTTTAAGATTGGTAAGTCAAAGAATATTCTATAAGTGCCAAAGCCCATTTACCAACTCTACTATGTAGTATTGGTTTTGACAACATATGTTTAATTATGTCAAAATGAGAATAAACATAAACATCAATAGGCTTTATATATTGCTTAAGTTTCATACAAGAAAAGTACAAACAAAGGCACAATTTTTCACTTGGATGATACCTTGTTTCAACATCATTCAAAACCCCACTAAGATAATAAATGGCTCTTTCTACGTCATTTTCATCTTCTTATGCTAGCATACTTCCTATATTACAATCTGAAACAACTATATACAATTTCATCACCTTATCTCTCAGAGGAGGCAACAAAATAGGTGGGTTTATTGAATAAGCCTTAATGTCATCAAAAGCTTTTTGATGTTCTGGTTCCCACTTGAACACATCTGCTTTCTTCAATCGAAGCAGTGGCAAGAAAGCTTCAGTTTTGCCACTTAGATTTGAAATAAATCTTCTGAGAAAGTTGATTTTTCCCAACAAAGATTGAAGCTCTTTCTTTGTCGAGGACGACTTTGTTTCCAAAATCTCTTTTGTTTTGTTTTGAATAATTTCAATGCCTTTTTTGTGAACAACAAAACCTAAAATATCACCTGCACGAACACCAAAAACACATTTTAATGGATTCATTTTTAATCCATATTTCCTTATTCTTTCGAATGATTGTTGAAGGTGATCTAAATGATCCTTCTCAGCATAAGATTTAACAACAATGCCATCTATGTAAACTTGCATAAAATTTCCTATAAAATCATGAAACATAGAGTTCATTGCTCTTTGATAACAAGAACCATCATTTTTTAAACCAAAGGGCATTACTACCCATTCATAGAAACCTAAAGCCCCTGGACATCTGAAAGCAATTTTCAACACGTCCTCTTCAGCAATATATATTTGATTATAACCAGAATAACTATCTTTCATACTTAAATATTCATAACATGCTGCTGAATCGACAAGCTTTTCTGCCTCTAGCATAGGATATTCTTCCTTAGGAGTAGCTTGGTTTAAGTCTCTAAAATCAATACAGACTCTAAGAGTCCCATTTTTCTTACCAACATGAACTATATTAGCTAACCAATCTACATACCTGGCAGTTCTGATGAAACCGCATTTCAAGAGCCTCTCGATCTCTTCTTCTTCGACTGGATTTATGGTGAAAATCTTCTTGGAGTCTCTTTCACTGGTTTCTTGTCAGGTCGAATAGGTAACTTAAGTTCCACCATGTCTCGACTTAAACCTGGCATCTCATTATAGTCCCATGCAAAACAGTCTTTGCATTTCTTTAATAATTCGACAATCTGAACTTTGAAATATTTGTCGATCTTGGTACTAATGTATGCTGGCCTTTTAACTGAACCATCACCCAAATCAACCTCTTCCAAAGGATCTTGTGCCTTCATTCTCTTGGTTGAACCCATTTGATCTTTCTCAAAACCTAAAGGTTCGTTATCGTAGACGCAATCTAACCTTTGATTATCAATCGAACTTTACTGAAAATCATCTTTAACATTCTTGATAAATTCTTCTTGTTTGATTTCGGCCTCTAAAGCCGCTTTTTTACTATTTTAGGCTTCATAAGTGGTAATCTTATCCCATATATTGGGCTCGGTCATCATTAACTTCGCTATCTTCCCACCCAGTTGGTGAGACTCCAATCTCAGGATGCCCCCATACTGGGGCCTTCGCATACATAGAGGATCTGTTCCTGAGTACATTCTCTTCACCTACAAGTTCCTTTTTCCAAATGAATCCATCTTTTGGATGAAGTGTCATGGACCAAAGGAAATTGTCATGGTTTTCATAACCAATTTCAGAAATAACACATGGCGCTATCTTTGCCAATTGTTTGTCGAAAGTCTTTTTGGTGATGGTATCAACCTCATCAATAAAGTAATTTTGGTCAGCCTCAATATTCTCTAATACACCATCTTCCCTCTAAAGAGTAACTCTTTGATGCATGGTTGAAGGAACAACCCCAACACCATGTATCCACTCCCTTCCTAGTAGCAGATTATAATTAGCTTTTAAAGCAACCACCAAGAACAATGTTGCTCTTTTCAAATTTCCCACCACTAAGTCAACCTCGACATCTCCAAAAGAACTTCCAAATTTCCCTTCGTAATTTGAGAGAAAAACATTATGTGGCTTCAAATCAGATTCTGATATGCCAATCCTTTTTAGGAGAGATTGTGGTAGTAAATTCACAACAGCACCACCATCTTCTAGTACTTTGTTCACTCCAATGTATTTGATTTTAGCTTGGATGAACAAAGGTTTGAGATGACTCTTCATATGATAATCATGTCTCTCAAAAATAGCGTGATGGTCTTCGACATAGCCATTGTTCATGACATAATAACACATTGGCTTATGAACAACCATTTCTTCAGTGAAATCATCTTCATCTTCAATAATTTCTGATGTTACGTCGTACTCAATTGAAAGAATTGACGCAACGCAGATCACATCGAAACTAGCTTCAGATTCAGAAAAGGTCAAAGTCAATTTTTCGTCTTCGACAGGAAGATTTTCTTTGACAACTGAAAGAGGAGGAAAGATCCTTTCAGTAGTTGGCTTCCTAAACATTTGAAAGGTTGCCGTTTGTTTGTTTTTTCCTTTGTCAGTATTGGTAACATCTTTCAAGGCATCAACCTTTCTCAAACGCTGAAACCTACGCCACTGAGCCTTAGTTATGGGATTTCTCCCTTTGTAGTTATTGTTATAGGCAAACTTCTTTGAATCTGATGCCTCTTTTTTCTTCAAGTTGGGTGTTTCATTTTGATTGTTGGTAATAGTAACTCTCTTAACCCATTTTGTGGGTGGATAGATGTAATTGGCTTTCTTCGCACATGAGAAAACCCACTGCTCAGTTGGAGATTTGGAAGGAGGAGTGAAAGTTTTCACTTGTCCCCTTTTTTGGTTTCTGGCTGTAGGTGAATCTTTGTGAGGAACACCTCTTTTGTCAAACTAAAATTAGGCCTTTTATCAGCCCATTTTCCCTTTCTCTTTGAATGAGGTTGAAAGCCTTCAACATTTTTGTCAAACACAACACTGCATATGGGACATAACATAACTAGAGAGCCAGAAATTTTGCATTTTTTCAAAAAATCAATCAGATCTTCTTTAGCTTTCAGAAACACCACTTTTATTTTCACTGTATATTGGCCTTCAGTAACCATCTCATCAGCACAACTATGGCCTTCAGTAGCCATTTCAACATCAACCCTTAGGCTTACAGTAGCCGCAACGGGTTCGATCTTAGATATTTTCTACCACTGCCTCAACGGAAGTGCTAGAAAATAGTTCTTCCTCAAGGTTTATAACATCACCCACCAACACATTAGTTGTAACTTCCTTAGACCTCATTATGTCACGAATAATAGGATCTTCATCAAATACAATATTACTACAACCTTGAATATGCCTTTTAGGGACATTCTTAACAAGATTATCTTTAGTGGACACCTTTTCACGAGCAATTTTGTTGGCAAGATCTTTTTTACAATGATCGGTTGAATGACCAATAGAATTACAAGTGAAACAAAAGTATGGAGGATGCTCATACTCAATCTCAATGTCAAAAGCAAAATTTTCTCTTTCAACACACAAAGTATCAGGGATAAATCCAACAAAATTGATATCTACTACAACACGAGCATAATGACCAACTGAATTGTTTCTAGTATTCTCATCAATAATTATAGGGGTACCAATAGCACCAGCAATCTCAAAAAGGATTCTATCTTGCCAATATTCTAGTGGAAGATAATGAAATCGTACCCATACCTGACTATTGGTTTGAGTCTGATTAGAGGTATTAAAATCCGGAGACCAGCGCGAAAAGCGTAACACTCCCGACTTCAAGTTCCAAGCGCCACTCGACCAGACACTTCTAGGATCATCAGCGAATGAGAAGCGAAATTCAAAGAAACCCCTACACATAGGAATCATCTTCCATTGACCAAGAGGTTTCCACAAATGCGAGAGTTTAGCATGTAAGTCTTTAGATGATAAAGGCTTATCCCCTTTAGCCAACACTAATCTACCATGGAGGTAATTGTTGCAGTTAGTTAGACGAGACTGGTAAACATCCTCCGAAATTTTAATTGAAAGGGAATTGCCTTTCAAACAAGGTTTCGGGAGATCAGACAAAGAAACCGACACTTTGTTGAGAAGAGCCTGTGCAAAACTTCGAGATGAAACAGGCTTTTGGTAGGCTTCGGCGTATCCGAGACCAAGCAAGGCCAAGGACATATGAATTGTGCCGTAAGAGCAGACATAGCAGACAACCTACAAAACAACAATCTGCAAATAAAACCAATTGCAGTATCAGAAGCCACGCAAACAACAACAGTCGTGCAAACAACAACAGCCTGAACCAACATAGTAGGCTCGAATCAAACCCAACAACCAGTATCGGAACAGACCAACCAGTATCGGAACCCAACAACCAGTATCGGACAACCAGTATCATAACCCAACAACCAGTACCAAGCAATCGAAACCTATGAGTCAATCAGAATCGGAACAAACAATCTAACCCTGAATCGAAAATCGAACCCAAAATCAAATCGTGCCTTGAAGACCGATTAACACCTAGAAACGAAAAGGGCTGAGAGAAAAGGAGACTGGCAGAACCACCGTGAGAGGTGGCGCTGTTCAAACCCTTGTCGGGTTACTGTTCACGGACGGGGTTACTGTTCACGAACGGGTCATGTTCACGAATCATGTCATTTTACATTTATTAGCTAGTTGAACCGCTAATTTTACTAAACATTTCAATTAGCTTATCAGCTATCAGTCATCAACTATAAACTATCAGTCATCAGCTATCAGCTATAAGCTAGGAGTCATCAACTATAAGCTAGCTTATCAGCTATCAGCTATAAGCTAGCTTATCAGCTATCCGCTATTCTTACCATACAGAGCCATAATATTTCAAAAAAATGAAGACACATGGCGCACTTTGATGCTTTAGACTGATTTCAAGATTCATAATAGTTAAAGGTAAAGTTAGACCATCCGTTACCAAAAGAAAGACTGAATTCATCGTCCTTGTTATAAAATTGATGGATTGTATTTAATCCATTATTTTATTTTTTTTCGTTATATCAGATGGATTTGGTGTATTTTGGTTTGGATAGATTGAAGGAATATCGATAAATGAATCCATTTTGACAAAATTTGCTTCATCAAGGTTAAGTTCAAGCTATTTCATTCAGCCATAATTGTCGGTATCGAAATTTATTTCTATTTCTTTTGCCACTAATAACAAAATATCAAACAATTATATTATCATCTCATTATTCTCTTAAGTAAACTCCGTTGTACGTATCCACGCAGAAACAAAAATTGCTTCACATGTCAGAAGCTACCTATTCACAAAACCTTGGAACCAACAATTACCCCTTCGGAAACACAAGCAAAGTTCAAGAATAAAGCATTAGTAAAACAAGCATTCAATTAATTACTCTTTTTAATTTTTATCCCTTTATTGTTTGTCTTGGACGGTTCCATGGCATGACATTGTCTACAAGCAATGAAAAACCACCGGAAAATACTCCGGACAACGCGCAACGATACCCTCTTCTTGATCTTCTTCTTCTCCTTCCTTTTCGCCCGTTGCTGTTTTCTTCTCTTGGAAATGTCACGGTTCAAAGCGGCTGGCACAGGCGTTATATACTGCCACCTTTGAGAACACCCATATGACTGTTGAACAGGACGAGCAACAGATCTAGAAGAAAGCTTTGACATGTTGTTATTAATAAAAAGCCTTCGCTCGGAACTGTCACTGGCACTTGTTCTAGCACTGCTGCAGGTGCTGTTGGTGCTGTTGCTTCGCGATGAAAGCAAGGAGCCTTTGCTGCCGATGCTGCTGGTTCGGCTGGTGGTGACATTGTTGAGAGGGAACGAATGAGGTTGGAGGCGGCCATTGAAGAAAAGTTGATCGGCTGGGGATGTTGTACAGGAGGGTGAATCAGGGGTTAGGGACCCGAACTCGAAGTCGGATTCTTCTTTGTTCGGGGTGCTCGGAAAGGAGAAGGAGTCGCCGGGAGTTGTGCTTTTTGAGGGTGAGTGATCAGAGTGGGGGATTTGTGTTTTCAATTTCATAGAGCTTCTTCTTAATCTTAACTGTGGCATAAGTAATTATGTGTATTGGAGTTGGAGAGTGTTTTCAAGCTCTGTTGATTTCAAGTTGAAAGGAGTTGAAGGTTTATATAATTGGAACTGTGTGGATGCCATCTAAACCAAAGTTTAACAAGTTCCTAATTAGTAATAGAAAAATGCATGGTGGTCATGTAATTATGATGTTGGCGATGTCTGAAATTAATGTAATAATATGTAACAAAAGTATAAAATATTGAAAATACTAACATTTGTTCTTAAGGCATATATTAATGATTTTATTGGTAGAAATGTATTAAAAATTGTAGCAATTTTTTACACTAAAAGTTGAGCATAAATATTTTCTATCAAGAGAGTTCATAACCGGGTGTATATTGTATAATGTATAGTCTTGTGTATTTTTTTAGAATTTACTCTATCATACATAAAAAATTAACGATTTTGATCCAAAAGTACTGAGATGAGATGATAAGAGATGTCATTTTGGTTAACTAAATGTTTTGGATTAAAATTCAACCTTAAAAATACAACACTGTTAAATCTTTTGAGAGAGAGTCTAAAGAGATAAGAGAAAAGATATGCATGCCAAATTCTATGCATGTGAAGTGATATATGGCACAAAAATTCTAAGGAGGAGTGTGATTGCAATGATCAAAATCAAATTAGTTGCACTTTTGGTTTTTTTTTTTTTTATGTAAAGAAGAGAGTTTCTTTTGAATTCTCGAAACCAAATAAGGGGACAAATAAGCTCATATAAAAATGATTGGTCTCTTATTTAGGCTTCTGTAATGTAACCCAATGGCCCATATCAACTCATTATGCCTTTGGTACCATCGGCCACCAGGTTCAGTCTTCAATATATTTTGCCACCCAAAGCAAATTATTCGTCAATCTTCATTAGAAAGCATACTTTCATGTGACGCCAACTCAAAGTGGATGGTCCATGGATTTGAAGACAAAAGCTGTTAAAGGTTTGATCGTATTAATTAAATGCTTTGAGTGCTACTCATAACACCACCATGCCCCCCAAGAACAATTACCATAAATATTTATTTTGAAGAGGTTCAATATCTATAGAGCAAGTTACATGTTGCAGAAAACTAAGTAGCGGTTAGAATTCTTCAAATCCCTCCTATTTACTTCCTCCATTCCAGTTTAATTGAACCATTTTCTCATTTCACACAGATTAAGAAAAGTGTATAAATGAATGTGAGAGAAAAATGATTTTGAGTGTCTTTATCAAGTATTGGTGCATTCTTCCTTATCATAAATGTAAAGTAGAATATATTGAATTGAGAGTGGTGAAAGTAGTATTAATTAGAGTTATAAAGGGAAAAAGTAATTAATATTGTATTGAAAAGTGAAATGGCTCAATTATTTTGGGACACTTTTTTCTTTTGCAATTGGCTCAGTTATTATGGAACGGAGGGAGTATTTGTTAGAATTAAATAACATTTATGTCGCATTTATTTATCTTAAGTAGACTATATAAGTGTTGGACTGTATTTTATCTTATATACATTCGATGCGTAAAAGGAGGTTCATAGTTGCAAATTTCTCTAAAGTCCGCGATTAGAGGTTGTTGGGATTCAACTGACTCCGAGGTCATTCGACAGAGGCCAAGATTCAACAGACAGTTTTTTTAAGGGGCCAAAATCACAACTTTAGGAAACTTAGGGGGCCAAAAGTGTAATTAAGCCTATTAATAAAGCAACCTATGAATATGATGAACACTCATGTATTTTTTGGAAAAAGATTGCACAATATGTCCTAGGATTTCTGGTTTGATCCTGCTTGTAATAATCAAAACTAGTCTTGCTGTTTACCAAAAACACCGGTAAACAAATTGGCACGTTGTGAGCCTATAATTTCGACAGGCTGATTTAATGCGGTCAATATTAGTTGAATTTTTTCTTTTCAGGAATCAATGTATTTTCCTTCAACTTGAGGAGTTCGACGAGATGTGGACTTAGCGTGAAAGGGTCTAAAAACTTAGCGTTTGACAAGACGTGAGTCATGAATGCAAGACCGTTGAAACAAAGCAATTACTATCGAGACGGAAAGATTTCAAATTTCAAAGAGAAGCGGTTGTCTACATGGAAGAAGTGCTAATCGTGGAGTTAAGCTTTTTCTAGTTATTTTTCTATGTATAAATAGTATTTTTCCATATGGAAAATGGGTCGCAAATCACTTATAGAAATTCTACAACACTTGAAGTATCGGCGAGAGAAAAGAGTTATACAAAATGTATGTAAAGAATTTGTCGAGCCACCTTTATTTTTAATGCAATGCAACCTACCTTTTCTTTAAGTTTCTGCATTCTAAAAATTTAGCTTTTATCTTGCATTTACTGCGTTTCCTTTTGTTTTATAACCTTTTTCTGTCAAAAGATGTCATACGATCTCGTCTTGTTCATAAAGCAACCTATGAATTTGATGAACGCGAACTCTTTTTTCTTAAAAACATTGCACAACATGTCCTAGGATTTCTGGTTTGATCCTACTCGTAATAATCAAAACCATCCCTTCTTGTTTACCGAAAACACCGGTAAACAAATTGGCACGCCCAGTGGGACCCTGTTTGTGCATTATTTTAAAAAAACTTATGGAAGAAATTTCCGTAACTTTTTAAACTTTTTTCTAAAATACATTTCTTGTGAAAACTGTTTTGTGAAAATCAGCAACTATTTTTAGTAAACTTTTTCTGAGAAAAAAGTCTCCTTTTGTGCATGCATTTAAGAAGTGGTAAAGCTTTGAAAACAATGACTAAATCCACCAGTAGTGGTGTTTTTGCATCATCGCAATCCTCTTCACAAGCACAATTTACACAGGCATCTTCCCCTTCAGTGGCTGCTAGTGTATCAACGACTGTGGGAGCAGCCATGGTCATGCTGGTTTCGACGGAAACGGGAGTAACTGCTTTCACAAACGTTCTGACAATTACCGCTGCCATGACACGACCATAAATGGTAACCTTTGTGCCTTCATTTACAGTTGGTGTATCCGTGTCTACCAGTGTTCCTACTGATGTGCAGATTAGGCAAGTGTACAAATCGTTTACCAAGTAATAAAGTGATAAGTAGAGTATCGTATCCACAAGTATTGTCGTTCCGTCTAAACAATTTGCGTTACTTATTTTTGTATGTTTGACGATATAAAAGTTAAGGGTTAGAAAGTTGCAATTTTTATTTGTTTGCAACAGAGCAAGTTCACCTGGTTTTGGTTGCAGAAAAGTAAGCAGCGGTTAGGATTCTTCGTATCCCCCTATTTATATTGTTGAATATTAAATAACAGTAACGTCACGTTTATTTATCTTAAGTAGACTATACAAGTGATGAGGCCGTTGGGACGTGACTAACCTAGAAGGTTGGAAGTTTCACCTGCTGATCACATGGAGATCCTTACATGTGGGGTCTATAAACCTCAGCTAACTAGGTTCATCCCTCCTAAGTCTGGTTGCACCTGCTGATCGCACAGTGATCCTTACGTGCAGGGTCCAATCATCTCTAAGGTAATTGAAAGCATAAACTTAAATTGACATTCCAATTTTTCCCAAGGCAATGAAGGCCAAGGTTCCATTAGTTCAGCCCATCTATGAATCTTAGGACACTCATAGCTCACCCTCTCTCACTTACTTAGTAGTTCTACAAACGGGCAGTCCTAATCTATGTCTATCTTACTAAGGGTTTTAGAGAATGGTTCTATTAGGCTACAACTTATTTCCTTCAAGCAGATGCTTGTTTCCTTAATTACTAACCAGTTACATCCGAGGTTCAGCAGAGTTACTACTCAGTCTTAGTAATGTCACCTCCTAATTACTTACTACCAAGGTCAACTCTCTTTCGGTATCTTTCGCTAATTACTAACTAATTACTTCCTAAACATTTAGTTATTAGTATAATGCTATAAATATCAAGATATAAGCTGCAAGATTGTAATAACAATATTAGGCCCTGTCACAACCTAAGTATCTATTCTAGGGTTGCACCTATTACAGAAATAAACAAAGGAATTTCCTAATAAAACTTAATAGCGAACAAAAGATAAATAAAATAAAAATGATATTATATTAAATAAATATCCAACAAAAATAAATAGAGGTTCATCTTAGAACTCTAACCTAAAAATATTTAGTTACACATGGTAACTAAAAACAAATTACTAAAGATAAAATAAAATACCCTAGAAAATTAAGGAGAAGATAGAAACTCTCCTTAAGCTCCAAAGTTGCTTTCCTCTCGAACTGCCACAGTTCTAAACGAGAAATTCTGAATGAAGAAGGCCAATATTTATAGTGAAAGTTTTTACCTGGGTTTGGGATAAAAGTGCGGACTTTACCCAAAATAAAAGCAGGAAAGTTTTCAGATGCACGGGGCGCATGACTAGCATGCCTATCACATGTGAGTGTGGAAAAATCCATGCCCTAGGCGCATGGTAAGCTACTTCAATGTGCTAGGAATTTTTTCATGTGCTAGGCGCATGAGGTCTCTTCCTGGGCCTAAATTCTTCGATTTTCCGTCGTTTTAGGACTTCGTCTTCAAATAACTTTCCTCAGAACTTGGGAAAAAAATTCCTCCCTATTGTAAGTCTCTTGAGGCCTCTTGAATCTTCATTCTTGGTTTTTCTAAGTCGTCACAATTCTTTAGATGTTCTTGATTTGCTGATTTGCATGATTTTTTCGTGAGTTACTTCAAAACCCCCCCTAAAATTGCCATGTTTCGGGAAAACTAGAATTACAGACTCAAATATAGAAAACATTACAAAAGTCCCAAAATCATAAGCAATCGTTCTAATACTCCTCCTTTTTGTTGCTAAAACCTACTAAAAATAATTGAAAAACATGCTAAGAATAACGTAAGCTGATCTGTCATCACAACCCCAAATTAGACTGTTGCTTTCATCAAAACCGTGAATTTTTTTTCTTCAGGAAAAACATATCTTTCCGAGAGTTGTGCTTAGGAATCATTCATCACATTTATTGTAGAGCATCAACTAACTTACCAAAGTACATTCAAGCGGGTCCGGCTTGGTGAAAGGAACCTATATTCTCAGCCATACTCGTTTCTATGATACACGTAAGTATCTCCTAAAGCCAGTAGGGCTGGTCATGACATTTTCCAACTCCAGTCGTCACATGAATGTACCTTGCTATAAATTTGAAACAATTCTAAATAGATAGTCAAGTTAAAGTTATTCACACACTTTGAGGACTTTGAGGGTTATAATTTCGCTTAGGTTAAGGGTGGATATATTTTGGGAAAGTAGGCTAATAAAAGAACTTCGAGCTTCGAGTTAGTTCACTAACCTAGGGTTCTAAACATTAATGAACTACCATCATTCCTTCCTTGATTCAAACAAGATGGGTAATAACAGTAGAACTATTTGTATTTTTTTTTTTTACATAAACATATTTTTTTTAAAGAGACCATTTTTTTTGGCTCTTGATTTTTTATTCATTTTTTCTATTTTTTTTTTGTGTAGATCCATGGTCATCTACATTTTTTTCTTTTTCTGACAAATGTGTTTTACTGTTACCCCATCCCAAACTTAAAAATGTTGTTAATTCCAAAGAGCAACCCCAAACTTAGTTTCAAAGAATGTGCAATCATAATAATACCTATCTAACTCCAAGTGAAATCAAACAGAGTGCATTTAAAGTGTAGGACTGTGACATGATTCGTCACTAATGAAGAATTTTTTTTTCGTTTGGTGTCTCAGAATGGTTTCACAAAGGATAATAATAATAATATAATAGGGTGGCTTGAAAGGCTCTAGTTACCAAAGAAAATTTGCCTCATGTGTAATATAACCTAACTGATTGTCCGTAAAGAACGATCGCAAATTCAAGCAATATCAGCATTCATATGGAACACTCATAATATATATTGGAAATATTTAAGTATCTAACAACCTAGAATGGATATGGAAATATTTGGCTCTGAATCTCACCGGTTATGCTATTCGGAAAAGTCTCTCGCTTTTTTGTTCATGATGCAAAGATTATTTTAGCCAAAATTTGCCAAAGGGGGAGATTGTTAGGTTTTTAGACTTGTATTGGCTGCATTTTGTTAAAACATTAGTTTTAGTAAGATGTCAGACACTATGTATTAACATGTTGGTACGATATCATAGCGTGCCTTGTTCCGCTTACTTGGAGATTCATTTTAAACGTGAAGAATTCCATATATGCTTTGAAGATTTGTTTCACGTGAAGAGTTGACCAAGAAAGCGTATTTCTAGAAGAAGAGATAGGTTGTTTATGCTTAGCGTGTTTCTGAACAATGTTGTTGCAACATTTAAGGAAACATCTTATATGCTTCAGAATATTATATGCTTCAGAATACTTGTGCTGAAATCTCATAATTCAGCTGATTGTTCTAGCCCGACTTGTGCATCAAGCTCATTCAGCAAGCAGACTATATAAAGGAAAACAAAAGACCTAATTGAGTACTGAAGCCGAAATTTAGAAAGGAGTCTTTAGTGTTTTAGTCTTTCTTTGTTATTTGTGAGCCACTCTTATACCACTTTGATATTAGAGTTGGACTTTGTAATCGAGTTGTAAAACTCTAAATCTCTCTAAGCTTGTAAGCACGAGTTGATTCTTTTTCTAGGAGAGTGTCTCCATATTTGATAGTACTTCAAGGTCGATCACTGGTTTGTGATTAAGAGGAAGTGGGAAGGGGATCTCTCATATCTAGGACTAGAGAGAGTCTTAGGTAGAAATTACACGGGTGGTGATTAAGTGAGAAGTTAGTAGGCTGGTGAAAGTTTTTATGTATGCTTCGAATTGATATTACCATAGTGAATTTCCTTCCTGGCTAGGTAGCCCCCAGATGTAGGTGAAGTTGCACCGAACTGGGTCAACAAATAACCTGTGTCTTTTACTTCATGTTATCTCATTAAAATATTCATTTGTTATTACTGTTGTCCTAATGTTCTAACATCTCAAGTGACATCTGATTTTTCATAACATTGTGTTTAACATTTGTTATACCTACGTGCTGGAATTTCAATCGACATCAAGTGTAATGATCTTATTGTGTGGTATATGATTGGAACAGCGGGTGGTGGTATACTTGCAAGCACTCCAACGCTCAAGTCAGAGTTTGAGAAATGAAGGAGTTTAAGGGTTAGAAATATTATACATTGTTAAAACTAGGGTTAATAGTGATTTACCCCCTTGTAATACTAGATCGTCTACCCGTTCGACCGCAAGGGTCGTATACATTAAAAAAAAATATTTAGATGTGTTGTTATTATTATTATTATTACTAGTAACATACTCGTGCATCCGCACGGGTACTGGTTGGTCAAGGATGATTTTTGTAGTTTGCACCTTTCATTATGTAATTGTTAATAGTTTGAATTTACACCATTATACAGTTAATTATGAATAATTTGAAAAAGTTAATGACCAAATATTTTATTTATTTTATTTTTGACACAAAAAAACAAAATTTTATTGAGGATTTAAATTACGCATATTTTTTTTTTGGCTTAAACTCACTTTTCACCCCCTAAGTTTCAAAAAGTAGCGATTTTGGCCCCCTATTAAAAAAATGGCAAAAGTGACCCCTCATGTTTAGTCCCTTTTGCAAAACATCAATTTTGACTTGGTCAATCCTACATGGCTTGCCACATGTGTAATTTTTTAATTAAAAAATATTAAAATTGCCACACGTGTATATTCTGAATTAAAAAAAATCAAAAAAGAAAGAAAAAGGGAGAGGCACGTGAGTGAGAGAGTCTCTCTACTTTCTTTTCCTCCCAATTCTTTCTTCCTCTTCCTTCTTTCATGACTGTCGCCCCTTCCTCTTCCCATTTTTCCGGCAACCCTTTCTGGCCACCCAACATGGTGCTTCCAACCATCCTTTGTCAAACAAATACATATATTCATTCTCTCTTCCTTCTCTATCTCATCCTATATTTATTTTTCCATTGGAGATATTTTTTGAGCTTTCAAACCGCCACCTTCATTGTTAGATCTTGACCACCACAAAACGTTTTTCGACAAATTGGCATCATAAAAGTACTCTCCTTCGTATTCTCTACAAAATCCACCAAAAAAAAATCACGTTTGGATGACATTTCTTTGACGACTACCGCACCGGAAAACATTACCACCATGTCGGAAATTTCTGTTTAAATTAATGGTTGCCCCCAAGTTACACTCTTGAAATAAAAGTGGCAACATTTGTTACCTACTTTGTGTATTCACTACTAGAAAAGCAAGGTCCTGAATGGAGCTCTAGGGAAGAGTTTATAGAGTATCTTCGATAGGGGATTCAGGAATAGTTTATGCAGAACATCAAAGCATTTCATTGGGTACCTGAATTTGTTTTTTTGGTTAATGCAGCTAGCTCACTTTCCTGCTATTTCTTCAAATACGTCGTGCAGTTGAGAAATGATGTTTGGATTACTGGATTTTTGTTCTTGTTAATTTATGGGTTACTTGATTTTTGGTTTGTTGTTGCTGGATTTTGATTCAGTTAACACATGAATAAATTGACTTATGGGTTGTTATTGTTTTGCCATCAATTTCTATTTTCAGATTTTGT
>Ga0315913_1004786_pt1 | contig 16389 bp, 10 predicted proteins | sample MpolsnodulesMG_FD_207736 | JGI IMG/M metagenome (GOLD analysis project Ga0315913, IMG submission 207736) | Medicago polymorpha root nodule microbial communities from Los Angeles, California, United States - small nodules | ecosystem: Host-associated > Plants > Roots > Nodule | place: USA... | reverse complement strand
AGCAGTCGTTGTGACCAGTCCCTTTCAAGTGAAACTTGGTGAGGAAGTAGTTGAATCGCGTCACGATTTCCCAAATCGTGTCACGATTTTTCATCTCAAAGACCACACTCATTGGCTATCCAATCGTGTCACGGTGCCTGAAATCGTGACACGATTTTAGGTTTTCCTGCAATCTCAATTTGAAGCCAATATACAACAATGTGGTTGTTCAAATATTCAGAAATTAGAAAATATAGTGAAGATGGAAATCCTTGATAACTCTAATTGTAGAAAATATTGTTGATGTGTTAAATGTGAGTTAAAAGTCTCATATTGTATTAAAAAAGCATATGTTGAGTAACATAGAAGATCCATGCACCTAATGTCTTAAAATTTTGAGTAAAGATATAATGTCCAATCACATGTTTGATGTTCTTAGTCCAATGTTACGATTTACACTAATGCTTTTGGTCGGGGTAGAAGTTACCACATAGTCATCAACATTCATAGCAAGAGCATATCACAGCTTCCTTCGCAATTCTCTCCTTTCTAAGATAACTAGATTGAGACGCACAAACATAAAAATGTTTAATTGATTAATTGTTTAAGGATTTATTGTTTAATTGATTTTGACAAATAATAATTTCGTCATTAATCTTTTCTTCATATCATTTTAGTTCGTTTGTATAAGAATTTTTAAACATCAAGTATAAAATTCATTATTAAAACAGTTAAGCACTATAGATTTAAATATTAAAAGTTCATATCGAAATAAAACCATAGATTGAGATTTTAAAAATTCATATGCAAATTGATTAAAAAGAAAAAAATAACCTGAAAAGAAGATAAATGACGAAAACTTATATGAAATTAAGTTAGTTAGGGCTCTAATATGAAATTAAGTTAAGGTATCACAATAGCACTTTGTCAATGATTGTTTTGTCTCATTTAAAATAATTGTCTTTTTAATATTGGTGAGTGAATTTAATGTCTCACAATTTTTGAGGATATACTAAGAAAAACATTCAAAATATTATAAGAAATAAGTTTAGATTTTGAATAAAATAATTCGTTGAGACGTTGAGTAATGACAATATATGCGTATGAATGTAGAACTCATTTGTTTATTGTTTGTATTCAGTTGACCAGGTTCTGAATTTTTGTGTAAGAGTTCAATTCTCGTTAAATAGATTAACAAGTTATTGGATCTATGAGATTAAACTCTATTTTAAATTTTAACATAACATTTTAGAGAAAAAGTAAAACAAAAGAAAACAAGCACTTCTTCACGCTAATCATAAAAAAGTAAAACAGTGGAAGATAAAATCACATGACATATATGAACAAGCCTAACAGTTCTAAAACCCAACACAAGACCACCACTCTTGGTCAACTTAATCAATCAACCTCTTTGTGCAAGTGCAATAAAATTAACGAGACAAAAAAGTCACTAATAAATTAACAGCTTTAGCATCTTTGGTGACCAAAAGAGAAAATTGAGGCAAATATTATCAGTCCATGACATTGATCTTCGCAAACGGCACAAATGAAGACAATGTAGCAGTATGCCCATTTTCATGCATCTCCAGTCTTGCATCTCAAATGAAAAGGATCCTCCCCTAATCATGTTGCTTCACCGAGTCGACAGCAAAAGAAATGCTTGTGTTTCTTTTTTTGAGCCAGCCTAGACAACGATAGGTATTTGATTAGCACAAACCATGAAACCCTGCCAAGTAATTTCAGGGAAATTATTATCAGAAACTAAAAGACACACTTCATGTGATTTTGATATATCACAAAATGTCATTAATGATTTAAAGCCATTACAAAGTGTTGGTGATTAAAAGTTAAGAAAAACATAATAGAATAATATACCCATTGTGATTCTAGTACTAAATTAACAGCAAAAAACAGAACAATGTCAGGAGAGGGGAGGGTAAAAATTAGGACATGTATGAGAAAATTACTTCCCTCTACCTTTAGAAAACAGGTTTGATGGTTATTTAGTGATTCGCATTTTACATAGTTAAAGAATAGAACACAGAGACCTCCTATCAATCAAGTAAGTGCAAGGAGGAGCCAGCCAAATAAGGGAATAAAATAGGGAAGTTATGCAACTGATAGTTGTTAGTTAGGAGGGTAGTTAGTGGGAGTAATCTTATAAATGAAAAATACTATAATTGGTGGATACTATAACTTACATATGACATCATGGAAGGAAGAATAATTATTTTTTTCAAAATAGAATTTTAATCGGGAGGTTGCAGGTTTCTCGGGCAGCCTGTAAAGTGTATTCATTTAAATTCGATGAAGTTCCATACTAGCAAAGAGGGAAATTCCCTACATGAACATTGTTTCTTGATATTACCTGGTTCTAGTTCTATCATAAAATCTCATTTTGACTCTCCTAAAGTGAGTAAAATGTAAAGTGACAAAATCAATTATTTCAACAAATTTATGATTTGTTATGATGAATTTGTTAATCAATGGTTGATAAATAGTCACACACTTCAGAAATGTGAATCCGCAAGTCTATATCATTGTTTTGCTATACCCACTAGTTAAAGTTTCTATTTCTGTTCAAAGTTTTATCGAAGAATAAGTAAAAGATAAACCTCAAAAGAATTCCTCACTAAGCGGTGCACAACATTACGGAAATCCAGCAATTTCGGAAAATCTTCAGTATCTCAGTATTTTCAAGATGAATGAATAGTTTGCAATTGAAAGAAGCTCCAAAGTTACATAAGATGAATTCTTCATATTTTCATGGACCAAAACAGAAGTTTTACTGGTCAACATTCAAACAATGAGTCTTTGCAAGCTAAAACAACAATTTAAAATTTTACCTTAAACTAAACTGCAAATGAGAAAGCCTGATTAAGTGAAGAAAAAAATCGCAAGTTTAAAATTATATTTTGGACCATATAAAAGACAAAGTATGATGGTGAATTGAAACTAGCGAAAAAGTTTAAATTAGTCAAGCAAATAGCAAAAGAAGTTTAAATTAGTCAAGCAAATATATGCAATAATTAATGAAGAACCAAGGAAATTAGGGGACCAACAAAAACAGTAAGTTATAAAGTGTTTCAAGGTTTACAAATATTGGAAGTCATTTACTTTTGAAGAAATTAGCAGTTGTTTGAAGAGGATATGAGTACCTTTCCAATGAAGATTACTTCAAAATTATTTCTGGTATGTGTGCTATTTTGGTCAAAACTTCACTTGTTTGTGTCTCACATTCTTCAATTACAATGGGGCAACCGATGATTTCCAAGGTCTGTAAGTTGGTAAGACGATACATTCTTTTAGGCAGAGATGCCAAATTTATGCAATCATACATCGAGAGATGTGTAAGCAATGAGAGGCGGCAAATCCAATCTGGCAAAGCCTCTAGGTCTTCACAATTATGAAAGGCGAGTCTTTGTAGGGAAGGAAGGCAGTCGTAGCTGTCCTTAAAACAAACACTGATATCTTGAAATATTTCACAAGTAAACCAACTGATTTGAAGATTCCGGAGAGAAGTAAAATTTCGCATCCAATCCTTGGGGATTTTTTTCAAATCCAAACCCATTCCATCAATGTGCAAGGATTTGAGTATGGAAAGAGGACGGGAGTCATTCAGACATGTTGATGCTACCATGTTTAGCGTTGCTTCGAACGTCTCCACGCTACTATCAAACAATTCCAATCTGCTCTCAAGGCTTGGAAAGGTAGGCATTTCAGTCAACAACGGACATCCTATGATTGATAATTGAGAAAGACAAGGAAAGGGAGGCAGGGAGAGATGACATGAAGAGTTGGGATGATTGAAATCATCTAACATGCTCGACCATCCCTTAAACTTTCCACAAAACCAAAAAGTGAGGCTCTCCAAAGCAGGAAAGAATGTTGAAGGAGAAGCCTCTTCATAATATATGCACTCTAGTTCTTCAAGGTAACTTATATGAAGTGACTTAAGGAACGGGTGACGTTCCAACGACGGGAGATACCGGAAACGTCCACATAAAAACAAAGAGATTTCAACAAGATTTGAGAGTGCAAAAAGCCAGTTGGAAAAAAGCATACCCTCGTACTGCCGTGGGAGAGAATACTGGTTTGAATAACCCATACCTTTGAACTGCTGCATGCTCAATTTTCCAAATCCAGCAGGATTCTTATCTTCTAAGGCTTCCCAATCAGAGATGTGAAGGTGTCTCAAATTTCTTAATTTTGAGATATCCATTGTAGAAAACTCAACTTTTTCATTCGGCGTCATTATCAGTGTTTGTAACAAAAAAATATTGCTTATGGATTTGAAAAGACTCCCCAATCCCCTACAGCATGATAAGTTCAGATATCTTAAATGTTTGAGTTTTCCAATTGACCCAGACAACTTGCTTAAAGGTGGATATGACAGCTTCAAGGCACGCAAGTATTTGAACTTTGAAATAACAAACAGCTCATCCCAATTTAGTTCTTCCTCCTCGTCGGAGGACAGCAAAATTAAAGTTCGTAGCCTGCTTTTATCTAATGTGTCCAACAAGTGGACTGCATTTGGTTCCAATGAAACGTGCATGGGACTTGCTACAAGACTTGTTCCCTCACTATCCAAGTAACAACAATCGCCGTCGGCTACGCAAGTTGCGAAATCATGCACTAAATCAGGCATTTTGAAACTATGAACATCACCATTGTCATCCATTTTTGCGTCTTGGAAAATTGACTTCTTCAATAAAGTCATCACAAATTGGTTGCCGGTGTTTTCCATGAAATCATGTTCACCAGATAATTCGAGATAACCTTGTGCCATCCACAATTGAATCAACTCATCCTTCTCTATTTGCCAATCCTTGGGATATAAAGAGCAGTAAGCAACACATTGTTGCAATTGAGGCGATAAATTTTTGTAACTCAATTTCAACATTCGCATTGTGATTCTGCCATATTTGACATGATCTAAATTTGACAAGTCATCTATAATATGATACCATTGTTTTTCTTCAGTTTTACCCTGTAATATGCCTCCCAGTATTCCAATTACTAGTGGAAGTCCATCACACATTTTTGTTATCTTTTTACCAACTGATTCAAAGGTTTCATTGACTCCTTTCGCCTCATCTTCGTATGCAATGATGTTTTTCAACAAACTCCAGGCTTCTTCGTTAGTCAAACCACTCAAATAATAGGGGGAACTTACACCCATTATTTCTGACACTTTTCTCAAACGAGTTGTCACTAAAATCTTACTGTCTTGAGCATCACACTTCAAATTAGTCCACAATTGAGTCCATTTTTCAACATTGTCGTCCCAAACATCATCTAGGACTAACAAGCATCTTTTACCAATTAAAATTTCACGAAGCATGTTTTGCAAGTTATCCAAAGATAACTTATTATCAAGTTTGCTATTGATTAATGACTCCAACATTTTCCTCACAAAAGTTCTGACATTGAAATTTTTGTGGACACATACCCACATTCGCTTTTCAAATATTTTTTTCACTTCCGCATCATTGTATACCAATTGAGCAAGAGTTGTCTTTCCGATACCACCCACCCCAACAATTGCAACCCCAGAGACATTTTGGTTTCCATGTGGTTGCCTCAACAAGCTTATAATCTTATTTTTATCTTTTTCTCTTCCAACAATATTTGATGATCTTAACAGAAACCCACAAGTTTCCCTCCTTACATCATTAGTTTTCTCAACCACCACAACATTGGAGTTAAGATTCAACCCAAACAAATCTTCCACAACATCATTAAAACGTTTTTGTATTTTTTCAATCTTATGGGCCATTTTAAGTCGAAAAGCAGTTCTGCTTAGAGATAAGGAATGAAATACCTGTGTCACTTTGTTCTTATCAGCTTTATCTCTTTTGTGTATCATATCTTCAATAAGAAATTCATCTATCAAATCATCAGCAGGAAGAAGCACATCTTTGAGCCTTCTAACCCAGTTTTTTACAGCATGACTTTGCTTTTGTTTGTCTTCAGCATCAAGGAGAACAGCTTTGATGGATTCAACTGTGTTCTTAAGCCTATCCAATTCATCCATAACACCATAAATCCGTCCAAATTCACGAAAGGATTCAGAAGCCAACCTGACATATTAAATTTTTCAGTAAACTAAACCAACTAAGTAACAATTTTCATTTTGACATGTCGCTTCTATTAATTGTAATAAACAACCATGTATCATAATATAGTTCGTTTGACTATTTTAATGAGAAAATAAAATAAAATAACCTTGAAATGAGGCGTGAAACATAATAATCATACGAAAATTCCCCATACAACGTCAAAAACATCCTTCAACAAGAGCGCAGAAAAGAGAAATTGGAAGTTGCGGAGTTTGAGAGTGGCGGAGAATGTAGGAAAAGTATCGGATTCATGTATGTACCCAGGGGAAGGACAGAAATGTAATTACAACTTGGAAAAATATAAATAAAGTGTCGGTAGGCAACCAGAGGTTTCTACGTTTCATCACAGCTGTCCAAAGGAAAGAGTAAGAAATGGTGACGGAAGTTGACTTGTTAACCATTTTGTTGATTGGTAAACTAGATCCAGAATACTAATCATATTTTTTATTTTTTTAAGTCTTTGTTAACGGATTCTAAATTAAATAGTTATTCTTTAAAATTATCAAAAATTTTAATTTTTAATATTATTTATTATACAAACTTTTATAAAAAAAATTCATTTGAAATTTTTAGAATTAAATAAGTAAATAATCCTTTTAAATATATCAACATTTGGTTTTATTTCTTCTAAAATATTCTATAGGTTTTTGGTCTTTTTAAAAAAAATTATCTATGAAATTAGTCTCTGCTCTACATTGAGAAAATGGACTAACTTCATGGATAAATATTTTTGGAGAGACAAAAAGCATGAGGAATATTTTATAGGGACTAAAATCAAATGGTGGTATATTTAGATGGACCATTTACTTATTTAACTCAATGTTTTAACTAGTGCCCAAACGGCAATTTAGCATTTCCTTTTTTAAAATAGGTTAAACTGCACTTTTCGCCCCTAAGTTTTAAAATGTTGTGATTTTGACCCCTAATTAAAAAATGACAAAAGTGACTCCATGTTTAAGGAAATATACTCTTTGACCCCCTAACATAAGGGAAATATGATCGTTTGACCCCTTATCTTCTCAAAAAATTGCGATTATGGCCCTGTTTTGGGACATGTGGCGTCTTCTATAAACTCAAAAAAAAAATGTGGTGACATGACCATTCTCCATTCGATTTTCTATCGACATTGGCCTATGGTATATGAGCTTGAAACCTATTCCATTTTTTTAAAAGTCCTTTTGAATTTGGCTAATGTAGATAATGTATATTTTTTTCAATTGTTAATATATTGTTTTTTAGTGGTGATATGTTTTCGAAGAAATATTCATTTATTATAACATATATTAGTCCATACGACTCGTGCGTCGCACGGATCGACGAAAGAAATATACCACACCTGTCATTAACTATAAAATCTTTTTGAGATTTTTTTCCATTTTTACAAGACTTCTTTAGTATTTTCATTAACATTAATTATTTCTTTAATAACACACCCTCGAATATTTCCATCCTTTTCTTTAATCAACCATAAATATTACGTTGAAATAAAATAGCTCTCTCTTAAAGATAAAATTATAAAAACAAAAATAATAATAATTATATACAAACTTAATATTATTATCAACTTTCTTAAATCACATGCTATTGGAAAAATTGTTTTACATTTTGGAATAGAGTACTAGATACAAAAAATAAGTAGTAAATTTTACTATTATTATTAATTATTTTATATTGCTGAATTGGTCCTCTTATTTAAAACTCATCAGTTTTGGTCTATCCATCATATTTTTGTAAAAAAATAAAATAAATGTGATATGTTTTCAGGTTAGATATATTTTTGGTCATGTAAATATACCAACTTTCTGTTTTGGCCACACTACAAAATTTCTTCAACTTTTAGTCTCCAAAATTTTTTCATCACCAATTTTGATCTCTTTTTTTAAGTCAACTCATGAATAGACTTCATATTTTTTTATAAATTTTTTCAGGAATATGTAGAATATCATAATAATCTTTCTAAAAAAAATAGAATTTTTATGATTTTGATACTTAAAAATTCATGTTTTGTTAAAAAAAAACTAATTTTTTGAATTTTTAGATTATAAATAGTGTTTTAAATTAATGGATCATCCAAAAAAAAAATATCTACTCTCGAACTTTTGAACTTCATTTCATATCTTACTTCAATATTCAAAACAATTTCAAACCACACAATTTCTTTGAAAATAAAAAAAATATAAATAGAATTATACATTAACATAAGAGTTAAAAGATCTCAACAATAAATTTGAAGTACTTTTCAAAAAAAAATAAAAATTGAAGTACTTAATGATTTCAAGTATTGCTTCCCGATTTGAAAATATATATTTTTTTAAATAGAATTATATATTAACAAAAGAGTTAGATCATCACAGCAATAAATTTGAACTACTGAATGATACTTTCAAACTTAAAAAATAATTAAAATTGGTGACATATAATACTCATTCACTATATGGACAACATCATATTTTGAATTCAAAATCAAATTGAGTAGACAAAAGTATTTGCTCTCTTTCCATCACCACAAAGATGAAACGAAACGAATATAATACTTCATCTGTCCAAGAATAAATGAGTTTTTTTTCATTTCACACATGTTAAGAAAAAATTTATAAGTGTAAGAGAGAGAGAAAATTTGTTTTTAGTGTCTTGTCAAGTAGTATAGTTCATTCCTCGTTATCATAAATGAAAGTAGAACATATTGAATTTGGAGTGATTAAAATAGTATTAATTATAGTTATAATTGAAAAAAATAATTACTGTTGTATTGAAAAGTAAAATGGATCAATTATTTTAAGACAATTATATTTTCAAAGGCTTACATATTATGGGACAAAGAGGATGTTATATAAAACGCAGATACGTGTCATTGTCACAAGAAGTAATAGGGACTAAAAACAAAATTATAACAAGAGCAATGTTAAGGACAAACTCTCTGTCACACTCTTTTTGACACACTCTCACTCATTGGTCCACGTCACTAATATTTTAACATGATTTTCGGTTATCGGTTGTGCCTGTTTTACAAAAACATAACAACGATCTGCGAAAGCCAAAACCCAAAAGGGTTCTCCTCTATCGCTTCAATTCTTACTACCTCAACAACACAACCTTCAAAAAACTACTTGGATCTGTTTATGAAAGAGATGAAACAAAAAGACACAATTGTTAAAAAAAGATTTCTTCTTCCATGGAGTGAATCGATATGTATTGCCAATTTATTGTTTGTTTTGAAGATATGAATTTACAATTCACACCCATCACCTAGTTAATTCAAAGTTTAGATGGAATTGCCCTTTCTTTCAATCCGAGAGACAATGTTCTATTTTTTTACCCATTGACATTCACCCATGAAAAACAATGGTTGTTAGAATACTAGCTTGTGGGGACGAAACCAAATGGTGTATGAGAAAGTGTAAAAAAATTGAAACTGTTATCAATTATTTGCCACCACCAAACAGTTATGGATTTCAATTAATAAGCCTAGTATGCATTTAAAACCGCTACAAAGTTTCAAAGGTCAAACAAATCAACAATTTTAAAAATTGAAGTGTACAAGAAAAAGGAAATTTTGGGTAATCATTATTGAATGAAGTTTGTAGCGCAGAAGCTCTTTAGAACGAAGGACCAAGGAAAGGGGCGGTTGAAAGATTGTGCAATGAAGAGGACGATTCGAAACAAGTAAAAAAATATATACATATAAAAAAAAATATGCAGGGAACATGTACAACCGGTGAACAGGCGAAGGTTAAAAAAGAAATTGATGATGTGGACCAATGAATGAGTGTGTCAAAAAGAGTGTGACAGAGAGTTTGTCCTTGGCATTGCTCATTATAACAAATATTAACCCAACGAAGATTGTAAAAAAATAGCGCGAAACACCAATGAAACTACAAATTTGATCAAAATACTTTTAATGACTACTTTGCAAGAGCGAATTGAACATCGTATGGATACATACCAATAGTTACTTGCAGCAACACAATATTTTTTTTTGGACAAGAGCAAATTATGCACTATCAATATAAGAATTCTACTCTTCTCCCAACAAGTTTTGCTCCCACCCAACCAAACTGACCAAAATACTCATGCGCTAGTTAACTAACACATGTGTAAAATTCTACGTTAGTACTCACATAACGTGACTTAAGTCACGCTAGTGTAAAACACTGTGTGAGTTAACTCACGCCCAGTCTGTGCAGCAAGCCAGAACTGGCAGAGACCTCTATTTTTCATTCCTTCATTCATTCATACATTCTTTCAGTCAATTGCATACATTTTTCATCATTCATTCAATCAAGCATTCACTCATAATTAAATTACGAAAAATAACAGAATAAAATAACGAAAAATGTCAGAAAAACGCTAAAAAACGCAAATGTAATAGGATCACATCCAAATCCGACAAAATGTCATAAAAAACTACAAATGTACAAAAGTCATAATGCCAAAACCCTACTACCGTGGACTCATACTCCTCCTCTGCGAAGCCGGCATCTGTTCCAGCATGCTCCACTTGGACTGTATGCCCTGCATCAAGCGAAGAACCTCCTCTGGATTAGCAAACACATTAGGATGCCCCATTGCAATGTCCACTCTGGCTGTGATGTTGCTGATGATCTGGTATGGGTCGGGAGGATGTCTGGCTAACTGCTGCTCAACAATAATCATATTTGGTAGTGTTTTGAAAGTGAATGAGGTTGTGTTCTGTTGCTGTGTTATATGGCTTAAGTCACATAGTATGACTTAACTCACGTGGCGTGACTTAAGTCACACAGAGCCGTATAGCACACGTGAGTTAACTCACGCAAGGGTATAATAGTCAAATCAGTTGGGCGCAAGTGAATTTTATTGGGTAAAGAGCAAAATTCTCAATATAATTGGCGTGTCTGGAGTTTGAACTCCAACTCACTGTATATTACAATACAAGAAACTCTTGCATAGTCACGATTCTAAATTAAAAATAGTTGGGCAAACATACACAAATGAAAAAAATTAAAAGAGAAATAGATTAGTCACATAATTTTTTTACTTTTATTTTTAAATTTTTCTTATTTAAGTGTGTGTACATAAACATATTTTATTTGCGTTTGTGACCAACTTAAACTCTCTCTTATACTCCATCTGTCTCACAATAATTGTCTCTTTACCATATTTTCTTTTTCTCAAAATAATTGTTACTTTAGAAAACCAATGCAACATTTATTATTATTTTTTCCATTATTATACCCTTATTTATTGAATTTCATCCGACTTAACTAATCCACTAACTACAATTAATAAGAGTGTTTTGGTAAATGATACTAATTTTACCATCAAAATCAACACAATTAGTCATTTTCTTAATAATTGTGCATAAACCTTAAACGACTACATCCTTCGGTCACTATTATAAGCAAAACTTTGCATTTTAGATTCATTCATTTAATGATGTATATGATCTTTATTATATACCACATACATCATTTAATGAATGAACCTAAAATACAAAATTTTGCTAATAATAGTGATCGGAGGGTATATTATTTGGAGATGGAGGAAGTAATACATTGTATCTATCAATCAAGTGTATACAATTAATACTAAATTATTCTTTTAATATAAATGCATTCGTACCAAACAAAAAATTGATTTTAAAATATAGGTGGGGTGCCAATACAGCTCACTTGCCAGTTTATTTTTTAAAGGAATACAGACAGCTAACTTGTCGGTTGTCATTGCTCGTTACTTTTCTTTATATTGATAAGCTATTATTATTATTATTATCGATGGAAAGAAAGAAAGAAAAAAAAACCTGAATCAAATTGATGAACTGAATCGAAAAAAAAACTGAAGCATTACTAATAATTTTGGAACTTAAATGTTTAGTTTAGTTCGATTTGGAACAGTTTGATTTTAAAAGTTTTAAAATTCGATTGTGTTTGATTTTTTATATTATTTTAAATGGTATCAATAATTACAGTTTTGTTCAGTTAGAACAATTTATAGTTCAATTCAAACCAGTTCAAAAGACAAACACTTCAATTCAATTCATTTATTTTGAATCAATCAAACATTTTAGTTTGATTCGGTTTAGTTTTTATCTGAAAGTGAACCATGCCCACCGATTATTTAGTCATCTTGTAAGGGTTGACCTGATTGAAATCGAAATTTGTATCATGGCTTCTTCTTCTTCATCCTCTAACCCTCAATGGATACACGACGTGTTCATAAATTTCAGGGGGGAAGACACTCGCAAGAACTTCGTTTCTCATCTCTATGCTGCCCTCACGAATGCTGGAATCAACACTTTTCTTGATGACGAGAAGCTTAGAAGGGGAATGGAGCTTGAACCAGAACTGTTGCGAGCAATAGAAGGTTCTCGTATTTCCATAGTTGTTTTCTCGCAAAACTATGTTAATTCTAGTTGGTGTCTTAAAGAGCTTGAAGAAATCATGAAATGCCGCAGAAGTCATGGCCAGATGGTTCTGCCCGTTTTTTACAATATTGAACCATCGAAGTTGCGTCACCAAGTGGGTGGTGTTGGAAAAGCCTTGCAATCAACGGCTAATAGAAGACGGTCAAGAGAACAAAGGATGGAAGATGTGCTGTCGGGGTGGAAGGGAGCACTAACAGAAGCTGCCAATATATCCGGCTGGAATTCCAGCAATTTCAGGTAAATCCAACTTTTTCTTGTTTCTTGGTATTTACTATTGAATTTTTCTAGTTGGACAGTATGTTTGTTTTGTTACATCCAAATTTACTTAAATTTTTAGAATAATACTAAAATTGCCCTTTTTATATAATTTTTTAAAAAAATCCTGATTTCATTCTCACTCTAAACTTTTACCCTCTCTCACTCGCAAACAATCATAAATGTTCAATCAATCTTAGTAGAAGATTAAAACGTCTTTCATTCTTAATCTATTGCATGTAGGCAAGTGATTTTCTTTTTTTTCAATGATCAAGTGTTTTACTTTTTGTTGTTGTTCAACCTGCGCTGATATGTTACGTTCTACAAGCAACAGTTATTTATTGATGCACATTAATTTAAACAATGTGAGCACCTTTACAAGGAATATCAGATCACCGTAATTAAACCAACGTAAATTAAGTAGGTACATGCACACTCAATTTACCTAACCTACTTAAATTGAGTTTAGATGTACTTACTTAAAATGAGATTAAGTAGAATCATTTAAACAAGGTTAAAAGGTTAAACCAAATTTCAGTTTAAGTACGTACACTTCAACTGAGTTTAAGTATGTACATTTAAATCCGGTTTATATGAGGAAGAACGACGCAAAGAGTTTTGGATGAATTTGAAAATAAAATTTTATATAAGGGTAATATTGTCATATGTAACAAGAATTTAATAGGGCATAACTAGAAAAATTCTTTACTTTTTATATTGGGTTAAATATGTTTATTTTTCATCAGAAACGCCGGTCCATAAACTTTTACGTTTAACTCCCATTATAAAAAACGGATATATAATACATTTAACCCTTTATTCTTTAGCTTATGATCTTTCATATTTAATGCTTATTATGCGTGTTTTATAATTTTCATTGTAGGAGTGAACATGTACTACTACAACAAATTGTTGAGGATGTTTTGGCAAAGCTAAACACCGCTTTGTTGAATATCACCACCGATTTTCTAGTTGGATTGGAAACCCGTGTGCAGCGAGTGATTCAGTTCATTGAAAGTCAATCAAACAAAGTTTGTTTGATAGGGATCTGGGGAATGGGTGGGTCGGGGAAAACAACAACAGCCAAATTTATCTACAACGAGATTCATTGGAAATTTAGGGATCGCAGTTTCATTGAAAATATTAGAGAAGTTTGTGAAAAAAGGAATGGAGAGATTATTCATTTGCAAGAACAACTTCTTGCACTCAAAACAAATGAGAAGATATACAACCCTTCACATGGGATCGCCACAATTGAGAAAAAACTTATGGGGAAAAGGGCACTCATTGTACTCGATGATGTGAACACAATGGAGCAAGTAGAGAAGCTATTTGGAAATCCTAAATGTTTTAGTTCAGGAAGTGTATTGATTGTTACATCCAGGGATGTGAATATACTTCAGTTACTCAAAGTTGACTGCATCTATAACATAAAGGAAATGGACAAAGACAAGTCCCTTGAGCTTTTCAGTTGGCATGCTTTTAGAAAACCAAGTCCAACAAAAGAGTTCAGTGAACTCTCAACAAGCATAGTTGCTTATTGTGGTGGATTACCACTGGCTCTTGAAGTCATTGGATCTTTCTTGCGTGGAAAGACAAAAGAAAATTGGATAAGTGCACGATCAAAATTAAAGAGAATTCCCAATAATAGAGTGCAAGAGAAACTGAAAATAAGCTATGATGGTTTAAAAGATGATATGGAAAAGGATATATTTCTTGACATATGTTGTTTCTTTATTGGGAAGGACAGAGCCTATGTTTCAGAGATTCTAGATGGCTGTGGACTTTGTGCTATTATTGGAATAACTGTCCTCATAGAGCGGAGCCTCCTAAAAGTTGAAAAGAATAACAAGCTTGGAATGCATGGTTTGCTAAGAGACATGGGAAGAGAGATTGTTCGTCAAAAATCAGCAGAAAAGCTTGGAAAGCGTAGTCGATTGTGGTTTCACGAGGATGTACACGATGTTTTGAATCAAAATAGTGTAAGAACCTTATCTACATTCAATTTGAAACTTGTGATCATCCTTCACCACCTTACAAAGATTTTTTGTTTATTTCTAATTGTATAACTCATATTAATATGGTCGCAAGTATTTGGATGCATGATCTGAGTGTGTTTGCATTGTCATGTTCAATTGTTCATTACAAACATGTTTGGGATACTTCTCTGCAGCTTTTTGTATCACTTGGTAACAAGCAAACAAAAATTGTTTATGTTGGAAATATAATATTTGATAATTAGAGTGGTAAATAGTTTAGTTAGTTAGTTAATCAAAGTTAGATTAGTACGTTGATAAGTTTGTAGGAGGTTGTTAAGAGTGGTTCCTTTGGTTGGGTAGAAAGGAAAGACAATTTTGAATAATTAAGTTCAGTGACTAGAGAATGCTCCAGTGTGAAATGAGAGTGCCTCTCTGGGTAGCCTTGTGTGCAAGGTTATCATCTTCATTGTATGCCTTTTGTATCTTCTCTTCAAACCTCACTACATCAATAAGAAATCCTTCGTTCATTTGCAATCTTTATTCTAGTTATAATTATTCCTCTGTTTATTCAAATCTGCCCAGTTTTTGGGAATTCTTTCTTATACCAAGAGAAAGTGTCCCAACAGTTTCCCCTTGTCATCTCTATTTTTTCTTCACATGCAGGGAACAGAAACTGTTAAAGGATTGGTTTTGAAGTCCCAAAGTGCCTGCAAAGTTTACTTCAATGCTGAATCTTTCAAGAAGATGAAGAATTTGAGACTCTTACAACTTGATCACGTTGGTCTTGTTGGAGATTATGGGCACCTTTCTCATGAACTGAGATGGCTCCATTGGCAGGGATTTACACTCGACTATATACCGGATGACTTTTATCAGGGAAATCTAGTTGTTTTTGAGTTAAAATACAGCAATATTAAACAAGTTTGGAATCAAACTAAGGTGTGATGTAAAAAATTTCTTTTGAAACTAAAATTAGATGACTACAGTAATTGTTGCCATCATTAATTTCATTTTTATTTTAAACATTTAACTTTTTTCAGATGATGGAGAAGCTAAAAATTCTCAATCTCAGTCATTCGATGTACTTGGAGAAAACTCCCGACTTTTCAAAATTACCAAATTTAGAAAAACTCATTATGAAGGATTGTCCAAATTTGTCCAAGTTACACCCGTCCGTTGGGGATCTCAAGAATATTCTACTGATAAATTTGAAGGACTGTACAAGTCTTATCAATCTTTCACAAAAGATGTATCAGTTGAAATCATTGAAAACTCTCATCCTTTCTGGTTGTTCAAAGATTGACAAGTTGGAAGACAACTTAGTTCTAATGGAATCCTTGACAACATTGATTGCAAAAGGTACAGCTGTAAAAGAAGTTCCATATTCAATAGTAAGATCAAAAAGCATTGGATACATATCCCTATGTGGATATGAAGGATCATCATGTGATGTTTTTCCTTCTCTCATTTGGTCTTGGATGTCACCAACCATGAACTCCCTACCACGTATTTTCCCACATTGGGGCATGTCATTGTGTCTAGTTTCCTTGAATACAGAGAAAGATAATTTGTGTTATCTATCACCTGTGCTCAGCAGCCTTTCAAATCTTAGAACTTTGTGGATTCAATGCCACACAAAGATTCAACTAACTCA
>Ga0315913_1004785_pt1 | contig 16390 bp, 5 predicted proteins | sample MpolsnodulesMG_FD_207736 | JGI IMG/M metagenome (GOLD analysis project Ga0315913, IMG submission 207736) | Medicago polymorpha root nodule microbial communities from Los Angeles, California, United States - small nodules | ecosystem: Host-associated > Plants > Roots > Nodule | place: USA... | reverse complement strand
TTTACACGTCATTATCTCTTTACCTATGCAATGACATGTAAATTGTTTTACCTATGTGGATTAAGCCACGTCAGCCACAAATGTGCCTCGTCATTAATAAGGTGACAACTCATCCAGTTTTGTGCCAAATTTTTTATTGGGGAACCAAAATTGTATAATTTTGAAATAGGGGGACCAATTTCGTGAGTAGACTAAAATAGGGGAACTAAAACTACAATTAAGTCAAATTTTAAAGATGGCAGACTCATATAAAAATAAACTTACAACTTGAGCCTTTATGTTTTCATATATAGGCTTTGCAAAGCTCAATTCATCTATTTTCATGCCTACCTACCACTACTAAGAAAATTTCGAGTGCTAATAAAACTTGAAATGTTTGTACGTACCTTGATAACAAGGACGAGTTTGACAGTTTTCCTTACAAGCCAAGCCATGTTGCATGTGCCCGTTCAGCGTGCGGTAGTCCACCATTTCAAAGTAAAGTATAATTTGAATTCAAATGCAAAAATTAATGAAAATCTGAATGCAAAATTCCAATGTGGAAACTGAAAAGTGTGTTTTTCAAAAGCGTCTTCAATGCACACCCGAAAATACACAAGATGACGAAAGAAGAATTAATACAAGATTCCATATAAATGATGTGGAAATTTTGCAAAGAAGAAAAACAAAGAATTGTTGACAGAAGACCTAAGTGGTTTTCCTTAAAATAAAATTAAAAAAAAAAGACCTAAGTGGTTCAACATATGCGACTTATAGAAATTATAATTTTTTTTTGTTTTAATTTCTATAGGCTACATTGAATTCGATCCTTGCAAATTCAAAAACTGATGCTTTATTCCTTGTCGTTATTTTATTGGACCACAAGACGTGATTTGATTGCATAATGTATGTTGTTATGGACTAATAGCAACCATTTTTTAATTTGTAAAGATTTAATCTAAACAAACAAAAGAAAACTTATTGTTAAAGAGTCTTACATCGAATAAAAGATAGTCTAAACACATGTTTATAAGTGGAGGTAATTTTCACCTCACATTCAATTTTGTGGGTTGTGTAAGACCCAACCACAATTTCTAAGATATTATCAGATGTTTAGTCTTAGAAATTGTGAGTCTCCACCATTCATATTCACACTTCAGATGTTTAGTCTTGTTATGAGTCTCAAATCGGATAAAAATGACATGAATATACATTTATAAGTTGGAGTAATTCACATATCACTAACCAGCTTTGTGGTGTTATATAAGACTTAACCACAATTTCTATTCTAAGACTTACGAAAAATAAAACTAGAAAACGTTATAATTTCATGAAATAAAATCGTATTTAAACTTTTTTCTTTTATTTATACAATAAACTCTTTTTTTTTCGTTCCTTTTTTGGTGATCATAAACTTTTTTTTCTTTCTATATTCACTCAAAAGACATACAATGTGAAATGACGAGACTATATTTATGATTCGGTCTATCATTTCCACAAAACCCAAATCCATATATGTGAAACATGAGAAAAACCAAAATACACAAATCACAAATATTATATTTTTTTGCCCACGAGTTTTTTTTCTTCAGAAAAGTATTATATAGTCTTAGTTAATTCGTTAGGGAGAGAGAACTTGTTAGTTAGAAGCAACGATTGAACTCTGCACATGATCGGTTCGTTCAACTAATGGATCTATTCACAAGAAACACTACATTTCCTCTAAATCAAGAGTGCATGAATCTATTGATAGTTGAAAAATAAAATTAAATGTGTTACTATGAAATTTTCTGCATAATTTGATTTTGAGCAAAATGTCAACACTTAACACCAAATATCTTTTATTAAGTAGTACATGTTATGAATAGAAGCTGACTATGCATCTTGTTAATTGTCTAACATTATCTGTTTATATATATAAGAGACTAATAGTCTAATAATTGACAAATGCTATCATAAAAAATTGACAAACATGCTACTTTACTATTGCGGTTCACATTATTATAATTATTTGGTTGAAAAAGCCAAACAATATATTGATAACGTATTAATTCTAAGGATAAGATGTTTGAAAAAGCCAAACAATATATTGATAACGTATTAATTCTAAGGATAAGATGAACTCACCTTTGAGGGATAAATTGCTGGTATGTCAAGTTTGAATATAAGAGTCTCACGTTGGATGGAAAAATGGATGGTGAGTAACATATAAGTGAGATAACTCATATATATTTAATGTCTTAAAGATTTTTTGGTTAAAATATGTTGTCTAATTTCACTTGTGTCATTAGTTAAAATCCATTATGATGATCTCATATCCCCATTTATGTGGTTATGAGTTCAATACTTTGTACCTATAAAATGGTTATAAAATATTAGAATTTGGATTGAGTTTAACTCAATCTTACAAAATCGACTTGTAACCAATTTATGATTTAAATTTTAGGTCTTATCTCGCCCAATGTGCACTCTTAACATACTCTCCTCACACTCAAGATTGCATATTTGAAGTGTGACTTGAGTAGCCTAATAGCTAATGTTCTAATAAGTTTTAGATAAAATTTGATATTCTCTTAGAGAGCAGGGCCGTATCTGAATAGGGCGACCGTTCTAGGCCCTAAAAAATGAGCAGGAAATTTGGGTCCCAACAAAGTAAAATTAGGGATTCGTTATGCCCTAAAAAAATTGCTTATATTTTAAAGAGATGTGTGGTTGTTACTAATGAGCTTAATTCTTTGTTGACCTACTTATAATTTCTTTGTATGAACATTTGAATATTAAATAAAAAACTCAATGTCTTTTTGTATGAATTTTGATGTTTTTGTTAGATAATATCTTAATGCAGTAAAAACCATCATCTTCAAGCAAATTATTTTTATATTTTGGATTTTTTTTATACGTGCATTATTTATGACCCAAATTGTAGGTTCACCCTAAATCACCAAAATCTCATAAATAGCTCTGTTAGGTAGATAGGTAGTTTGTTTGAGTTATGGAATTTAATGAGTTAATAAGTTAAATATTCATGATTCGAATCATGGAGAAAAACTAACATAACAATTAATAATATATTAATATTTCTTATTAAAAAAATGTAAGATGACGACCCTTAACTAATTTTCAGGTCTTTTCTCATGTTGGACTTTTGATATTAAAAAATGTTATTTAACATTAGGGTTTGAAATAAATGAATCGTGTTGTGCACATATCCCCCTTCCTTCCTAGCAAATCATGTGTATAGAAACATACTGCCGACTATATTGAATGTTTCCCCAAGTAGAAAACAAGCTTAATTTTTGTTGAATGAGTACTAGAGGAGCCAACCAAAGCCAAGCCAAGCAGCTAGGTTACAATAACTTTAGGACACATTAATTAGAGTGGCATATTGATTGACGGTGCTATGTGTAGTAGAGAAAATAAAAGTGAAAACAAAATTACCAAAACGAGTTGGGCTGCGTCCTAGCTTAGGTCAGCATCACCAAACATAGAAATTCCACGCGGAATATAGTGACTATATTGGAAAATATGACATTATTAAACTTTACAACACATTAATATTCTTTGACTAATTAGACTCTTTCTGTTGAATATACAAATACACCTTTCCCACTCTTCTAATTTTTCTCCAAATCCTTTTATTATATTTTTTTCAAATCTATAAAAAATCTTAATCTTGACTTAGCCACTACCCACACTTCAAACCCAAAACTTGGTCTCCAAGTTCTCTCTCTCTCTCTCTTCACCTATAAATAAACATATCTTTCCCTTCAAGAAACTCAATTCCTCTCATAGTCTCTCCTATATTATATTATTCCCAAACACAAACCCAATACTTCAAACACTCCAAACCCTACCCTTATCATCAATTTCTTTCAATGGGTCGTATTGGAACTATGCAGCTAGTTCTATTCTTTATTCTCTTTGTTTCCATTTGTTCATGTCTAGAAGGAAGAAAGCTTCATATTGGTTCAAGCAAAGAAACCAAGAAAATTGACCCATCTTCAAGGGACAATTTGTTCTTGACTTCACTCCCTAAAGGCAAAGTTCCATTTTCTGCACCAAGCAAGAGAGGTAACTCTGTCGAAGTTGATGAGAAACTTGTTGCACGTCACCTCATAAGCACTGAACCTGCTGAAGTACGGATTCTTCTTCGATCTGTTCCTAGTCCTGGTGCTGGACATTGAATGATTTATATTATAGCTTCAAGTTACATAATTTATTTGTTAGTTCATACCATGACACACATTATTTGATTTGTTCAGTTTTGTAATATTTTTCTAGATTATTTATATTGGAGAAAGAATTAGTGATTTTAATTAATGTATGGTTATATACAGGGATAGTTGAATTGTATAAAGATTAAAGATAGTTAAATGTCTCTATTATTGAGGGATTATTTGAAATCCCCTTTTAGTTAGATTTCTCATTATTGAGGGATAATTTAATTTATGTAGTGCTGACAAAGTTTGTATTTCCGCGTAACGAGATCAACTTCTGTTTTGGTCTGTATAATGTTACCAGGATTTGGATCCAATGTTACGAAAATGTCTTAATTGATAAAAAAAATAATAACTTTTGTGTCTTTACGAACATGTATGTTTTTTTTCCCCCATTAGGAGAAATTGTTGGTTCGAAAACTCAAGAGGCTACATCACTAGTTGCTCCGAATTCAGATTAAACAATATACAGCATGACCATAAGAATCCTTCAACAAAAAAAAATTGACCATAAGAAGAGAAATACTGTCCATAAATTATTTGTGAGTATCTACTTTACTTTGTTATTAAATGATGTAGTCCTAGTATATACTCATCCATGAATTTCCTTTTACGGGAGATAGTCTTATTTAAGGTGAATCAGACCTTAAATATAAATCGTCTCTGAATTGAGATTCAAACATTAATTCATCGTGTGGGTTTAACTTTTTTCATTAGACCCAACTCATTTGTCTACTAGTATATTATCAAACCACAAAGTATGGGATTTTAGCCAACTCCAAGATAATAACAGAATGATTTTATTAAAGATCGCACGATTCCTTGATTTCATAAAGACCAAATAGCAGCCAACCAAATACTTTTAGACTTTCTCTTAACACCACCCCTTAAACTTTCAAACCGATGAACATTTTTCAACCCTTAATTAATCAAGACACTAGATACAAAACATTGCATTCAAAAAGCAAATGCTTGCCGTTTTCATTCTGCTAATTCATTCTGTTTAAGACTAGTACATTTTTTTTGTTGAGTTCACAACTTTTTATAACATTGTTACAAGTGGAGTTTGATTTATGGAATCAAAATTAAACAATTCCATATTTTATAATACTCCATATTATCACTATAGTTTGGTAGTGTGGGGCTTCAAGAATAGAATAATTTGTTTCGTATGGAATAATTTTCATTGTATAATAATAACTTTTTGAACAAAAAGTCCAAAATTTGATATCCATTACACATATTTAGAAGTGAGGTAGGTAAGATATTAAATTATAAAGTACTATAAAGAAGGAAAAAATGGCATTGGACATGGTTCTTGTAAGCTGTAGTATAAACTTAGTGGGTTGGCATTTTGGTGAAACAAAAAATGCCAGTAAGATGGAAAACGCGTCAACACATAAAAATTACACAACTTCTATTTTGTTACTTTTCATGAAGATTCATTCATGGCTTTCTTGGAAGATAACCACCGTCTCATTCCATTGGGTCTCTAAATAGTTGTAACTTGTGACATTATTATTAGAAATTAGAATTTAGAATAAACAACATTATGTAAATATGTAATGTGAACTTGGTGTTACGATTTCAATGATCCACGTGAGGTGGTATTAGTTGACTTGTTGAGTTTTCTATTTTACTATTTTTTTTCCATTTCTACAAAGTGTCTTTTTTTTCTTCCCATTTGAGGTTACGTGTTTGAATAACATATTTGAGCTCACTAGAAAGTCATCAAGGACGTACTCCTATATTTCTTCAAGTACACAATGTGCATGCCTTGGAATCAAGAATTTTAATTCAAATGTGTAAACTCATCATGGATAATTGTCAACTCATCATGTTTCAAATGTGTAAACTAAAATTTGCTTAAGTCTAAGCTTAATTAGATGCTAATTAAGTTACTTGTATAATTTTTCATTCCATTATTAGATAATTTTCAATTCATCATGTTTCAAATGTGCTTAAAATTTGCACAAGTCTAGGCTTAATTAGATACTAAGTTGCTTGTAAGATTTTTCATTCGATTATTAGATAAATTTAAGCTCTATTTTGTAATCTTAAAACAGTTGACATGACAATTTTTTTGACATATAGTGTGAGTGCATTTTGTTTGCTGCAGGATTGTGTTATGTTCTAGTCATTTATTACTTTCTTGGTTTTCATTTTCTATTATAATTTAGAGTTTTGGTCGTTTCTCTTTTCCAGAGATTGTGCTTTTTTTGTGTCTTCATTTTTTCAATATAAAAGTATTTTTTGCTTTTTGTCCAAAAAAAGAAATATTTTTGCTAATCGAATAAAAATGCTTACATATAATAGGTGAGTAACATATATTTTTTTGACAGGTGTGGTGATTAACATATAGTAAATGCTTTTTTGAACTAACAAAAAATTAATCTTTTCGTGTTGCTAAAAAATGCATACATATAAAGTATTTTTGCTAATCGAATAAAAATGCATACATATAATTATGTTAACCTAATTTTATCCAATCAATTAGAAAAACCAAAATAGTAAAAGCATGACCAATATGATTCTAAATAGCACATGAGAAAATACACTTGGCAAAATGTAATTGGTTGGGGTAAATGGATATGTGGCTAGTGATTGTGCATAAATAGAGAAAGAATGATCATTAATGGGTATGAAGAAAAATGATGAAAGTCTCTCCTCTCTCTAGTAGAGTAATCTCTTCTATCTTTCCTTTTCTTCTTTTATGTACTAAGAACACCAACTCAAATTGGGTTCTCATATATCAAATTGAGAACCATTACAATGACAAAAAAACTTTTGCCCTATTTTGTGATGAGGATATGGATCTAACCACCAGTTGGGACGAAAGTGTTCAAGGAAGTGTTTGTTGAAATGATGCAAACATTTGCTAAAAAAAATTAAATGATTCAAACATAGATTAGCCAATGCGAAAAAAATAACCTATTTGAGGACAGCATAAACATCTAGAGCTGTAAAAAATGGACCAGACAAATGGGCCGACCTATTAACCCATATTTTGGGCTGGGACGAACCTAAAACAGCTAGCCCAAAATGCACTCGGGCTTTTGTGGCCCAAGCCCAGTTGGCCCATATAAAAATGGGATCGGACTGGACTTACCCCTCGGGATTCGGGTCGGCCCAGTATCAATATTTCTTTTTTGTTTTTGTTAAAAAAACATTATATTTTTTGAAAAAACTGTGGACTAATTTAAAATTTATTAATAAAAAATATTTAAACAAGTAAACTTAATAAAAATGAATGAATTTAACTCAAAGTTTTTAAAACTCTAAAGTTTATAAATTATTAATTTGATTCAATTGAAGGAATAATCTAGAGGTTAATTAATATTCGATGCTAATGTAAAAATTATTTACAATTATATGTCCATCCAATTATATTTTAGCAAAAATATAGTTGTGAGTAACTAATATATAAATATACATAAAAAAGAGGGAATAAATTAAAAAAAGAAAACTAAAACAGGTCGGGTCGGGCTGGCCTATAACCCACACAAGATGGACTCTAGAATCTATGACCCAATTATAAATGGGTTGGGCCAGACTATCCCATTTAAATGAAAGTTGCTTTTTTGACATTAAAAGTTTCCTAACGACACAAGTAAAATATTTAAATGTCCCCAGCAGTAGTTAACTACCGTTGAAGACCCAACAGAAGTTAACTACCACTGACCCCAGCGGTATTTAACTACGTTGAGTTCATTTCAATTTATGCATATACACTACAGCCTACTCCTTTTCTTTGTCTTCTTTTCTTCTTCCTTTTCCACTTAGAACTAGAAACAAAACTACTTCAACTCCTCCCTATTATCCTAGTTGCAGTCACAAATTCACGTGCCCCTAACAATTCAAACAACTATTCCAGTTCAATCCAAAACACTACCTTGATTTAAAAATTTGCATCTACTCCATCACCACATACACAAAAGACATTTGGCAGAATAGCTATCTAACACAGTTCAATTCATAGTTTTAAAGTTGTATTTGTATTGATACTTGTAAGAGACAAGTTGAATTTGAATCATTGGAATTGACAAATGCAGTTCATATGCAGATTTAGATACTCTAAAAAGTCTCGATTATTAACATAAAGGGAGAATCGTACTTCCATTGGCATTAAAATTACGGGAACCCCATTTGTTGAAAGATGTTATACAAATAAGTAGGATGTAGTTTTGTTGAAGTAGTTTTGTTTCTAGTTCTAAGTGGAAAAGGAAGAAGAATAGAAAACAGAGAAAAGGAGTAGGCTGTAGTGTATAGCATAAATCGAAATACCGCTGGGGCCAGCAGTAGTTAACTTCTGTTGGGTCTGCAACGGTAGTTAACTACCGTTGGGGTTAAGTATTTTACTTGCGTCATTGTGAAGTTTTTAATGTCAGAAAAGCAATTTTCCATTTATATACTCGGGCCTCTCAGGTCGGGCCGGACCGGACTGGGCCAACCCATTTGACACCTCTATAAACATTTGTCAAGTTAACGAATTCTGCTCTTCTCCCAACAAGTTTTCCTCCCACCCAACCAAAATGACCAAAATACCCCTGCATGAGTTGACTAACGCATGTGCTAATTTCTGTCTTAGTTTACTCACGCAGTAATTAGCACATGCGTGTTTTAAACTGATTTGATTAATACGCAACTTTATTCGAATTTATTCAATACGTAATTTATTTAATTAGTCTTTATTCGAATTTATTTATTCAATACGCAATCATAAGATAAATGCAAAAATAAACAAAAATAATAAATATAAAATATCAATTTATTAATATAATTCTTATTACATTTACAATGGTGTAAAACTAAATCTGTGAAGAAAAAAAAACCACCAGAAAACCTACCTTTATGTGGTAAAACTAAAAGAAATCCATAAGAAAACCTACCTTTATGTGGTAAAACAAAAAACAAAACAAAACGCAAGAAAACAAACCTTCCTGGGGTAAAATTAAATCTGCATATTTAGTTTTACCCCAAGGGCAAAACTAAATCTGCTTCGATTTACCCCAAGAAGGCTGCTCACCAATCATTTTTTTATCCCAAGATTGACCTCTTTTTACACCTAAATAAAGACTAAAAAAAGAAGAAAAATACACCAAAATAAAGACTAAAAAAAGAAAGAAAAGAAAGAGATTCATAGGGAGATAGTGAAGAGAAGAGTGAGAATGTGAGATGGTGTGAGGGAATGGCTAAATGCATATAGGTGGTGTCTTTAACCCGTATTCAATTGGCTGGTTATAATTGAAATGAATTACTACTACTGGTATGTTTTAAAACAGGAATTGGTATCTGTAAAAACCTGCATGAGATGCAGTTCAAACGTGGACCAAATGTTCAGGAAGTGGCTAAATGCATAAATGTTGATGAAAAAACAAAACAATAACTGTGTACAGTGCAGATAAAACAGTGTGCTGAAAATGAATTGAGGATGGGCCTTTGGTCCCTGTTGGTCAACAAACAAAGATAAAGTATGAAATGCGTAGGATTAATCAAACGGATGATATGTGAACAGTAGAAACAGACAACAGCAGGTGAAGGACTTAAATCCCTCAATGAAAAGCCAATGACAGATTACATGAATATTGCTATTCAATGCTCTCTGCAAATCTCAACGAATACCCCAACCCCCACCTGTCCCACAACTATTAAATGTAAAGAAAGTTTCCTTTCCCACTAGTTACTCCATTTTTGTATATTCATGTCAACTATTTCCAAGAGCAAGACAACCAAGACATGCTTAATTGGTTCAGATGAATTTATTACTTGTATAAAGTTCAATATCATGGAATTTGCATTAGTATACTAGAACACTTTTTATCTACATTTCCCCTTATGGATTCATATCTTAATTAGTACTCATCCTCGTATTGACTTCCTATTTAATTGATGTTTCCTTCTTCACGTCATGTTACCAACTTTCAGCATTGCTAATTTATGTTCTTAAAAACATCCACAATAGAATGCTTATTGCTTAATCCAGTGCCGGCCCATATGAGCCTTTTTTAATGAGAAATTAATGTAAATTCATAGGTTTTATATTATAAAAAAAACCATTACAATTAAAAAGAAAAATAAATATTGCATTATATAAGTGGAAGTGTTGCAAGCGTAAGTGCAGCACTTCCAGCAGAAAAATGGTGCGCAATGCAAAGCTCTATGGGGAAGTGTTGAACTCATGTTGTAAGCATCAGAAAACCTTGCGTCTACCCTTTTTGCTTCATGACAAAGTTGTATAATTTATTTGTTGCACAGCCTTTATTCGTTTGTATATATACATAAATTTGTCCATTGTAAGACATTTATTCTAAGTTCAAAATTCGGGGGCCAAAAGCTAGGGCTTGGATTGCCTTACCCTTAGGCCAGCTCTGGCTTAATCTATTCAACACCAAACTAAATAGGCAATTCTATTGTAGAGAAAAAAATTGAATGGTTATGGAAACATCATCTCCTTCTTAAAATTGAATGATGTAGTATTAAGATAAGTGAATTTTATTCAATTGTACTGATATACACTATATAGAGTTATTTGTGCAACCCGTTTTTTGTAGGTGTTTGATTGGAAACGTTATGTGTTTATTAAGTATCAACATTTTAAAAGTATAAAATAAGTGATGCATACACATAAGACCTATTATGACACCCAAAATGGAGAGTTTTATTGTGGACGATCTAAGAGCACATCTTAAAAAAATCGTGGACGATCTAAGAGTACATCTTAGAAAATCAAAAGTAGACACTCTACATTGTAAAAAGAATTTTTGTAGTTTTTAGAATTCGAATACACAATTTTTTTTTATATATAATAAACGCACGACTTTTTAGATATAATTATTGTGTGTCGATTTTATGGCTAAGGAAGGATCACATGCAAGGTGTTCGGCTCACTGGATTTGTCCTCCGTCTGGCATGGAATCTCTCATCTTGAGAGATAAGGTTGGAACTTAATTTCGTCTTCTCCCTTTTTTCTTTTTCTTTTTGCCTCGTTACTTTGTAACATTGCCAAAAAAAAGAAGATATAATTATCATGTATAGATTCTTACCATGTGTCATAAGTGTACATCTTAAGAGATAATGATACTCTTTACAAAATTGACAATTAGTCTTACATCTTTTTATCATAATTTTTTTCTCTCTTAGCTAACACATCAATATTACTCCATCAAAAACTTGTGCTACGTTAAATCAATGTATTCATACAAACCTTAGAATTACTACCTCAAAATACATACATATCACATAATTATACCTCATAAATGTCTTATCTAATTTTGTGTCAAAAAAAATTTCTTATCTAATTTAGTCTCAAGTGATATGACATTAACGAAAATCTACACATGAGTTCATATATTTATTTAAGATGACATGTCACATCTAATAGTCGGTTGCAATTTTAGAGATTTATATTTGTCAAAATCTATAAAATTTAATAAATATTTTTGAATGAACGATACTTACAATTTCAAAGATGAATTTGTTATTCGATCCTACTTTTTTGTAACATCTAACAATATTTCCTTTTTTGGTAATTAAGTCTAGAAATACAATACTCAACACTCAACTCCATAGCATTAGTCAACTATACTTGTTTTCTTGGGGTATATATAAAGTCTAGAAATTAAATATAATACTCAACACTCAACTACATAACATAAGTCAACAATACTTGTTTTAATTTCTTGGGGTATTTCGTCTAGGAATATAGCACTCAACTCCATAACATGAATGATTTATGACTTACTGTATAAAACTTTCTTACTTCCATAAAGCGTACTCCTTACGTTAATAATTATAAGCAAAATTAATTTTTTAGGTTCATGTATATAGTTCATATTTACTTATAATTAATAACTGAAAGAATATATACAAGAACTAAACAACTTATAAAATATAGTATTAGCATTTTTCAAAGTCACATGCAGATGGATGCGTTGAATATCTGTCGTGATGCGTAGCAATCCGTACTTGGTAGAAGTAAATACGTCTGTTCAATTTTATTGAATGCAATTAACCACCATTCACAACCACATTCACTATCACTCATGTTATATATTGTGGGGCAAATACTCACCTTCCCTTGCCAACCTTCTCACAATTACTCTTCTCACTACTACTACTATTATCATCTTTCTTTCTTTCCTTCTTAGCAATGGAGTTCATAGACGTTATAATGTTCCTTTTCGCCCTCACCTTCCTCAGGTGGTGGTGGCACCGCTGGTCAAAGACCGGGGGCGGCACTAAAAACCTACCACCAGGACCACCGGGTTGGCCAATCGTTGGCAATCTCTTCCAAGTTATCCTCCAACGCCGTCCTTTCATCTATATAGTTCGTGATTTACGTCTAAAATACGGTCCAATTTTCACAATGCAAATGGGTCAACGCACCTTGATTATAGTCACAGACGCTGACCTCATCCATGAAGCCCTAATCCAACGAGGCCCACAGTTTGCAAGCAGGCCTAAAGACTCTCCCATTCGTCTCATCTTCAGCATGGGAAAGTGTGCCATCAACTCAGCCGAATACGGCCCACTCTGGCGTTCCCTCCGCCGTAACCTTGTAACGGAGATGATATCACCACTTAGAGTAAAACAGTGCAGTTGGATCAGAAAATGGGCCATGGAAGCTCACATGAGAAGGATCCAAAATGAAGCACATGAAAATGGCTTTGTTGAAGTGATGAGTAATTGCAGACTCACCATTTGTAGCATTCTTATATGTCTATGTTTCGGTGCAAAAATAACAGAGGAAAGAATCAGAGATATTGAGAGTGTTCTCAAAGAAGTCATGCTCATTACGCTTCCGAAGCTTCCAGATTTTTTACCGGTTTTAACACCATTATTCCGCGGACATGTGAAGGAAGCGAAGAAGCTGAGGAAGAAACAGCTGGAGCTTATAGTGCCGTTGATAAGGAAACGGAAAGTTTACGTGGAAAGCGATGGGAAATGTGGAGATCCCGAAATGGTAACTTCCAACTAATCATAACTAACTTTTAACTACTTTGTATTTGGTACAAAATTTGAACGTAGTATGTTAACTCCCTTTGACCATCTTACGTCTCTAAAATATAAACAAAAACGGGTCAAATAAAATTGATGTACTTTTTTAATTAATCTTTGTGTATATTTGAGACCGAATTAAATATTTTGTTTTGAGCGTTTTAAACAATATTGAACTAATTCTAATTAATATGCAATTATATGTGACAGGTGAGTGCCATTGGTGCTGCTTATGTGGATTCATTGTTTGGTTTGGAAGTGCCTAGTAGAGGGATATTGGGAGAGGAGGAATTGGTTACGCTCGTGTCAGAGATTATTAGTGCTGGTACTGACACGAGCGCAACAGCCATTGAATGGGCTTTACTTCATTTAGTGATGGATCAAGAGATTCAAGAGAGGTTGTATAGAGAAATTGTTGATTGTGTTGGAAAATGCGGTGTTGTTATGGACAGTGACGTTGAAAAAATGCCTTATCTATGTGCAATTGTGAAAGAAACTTTTCGCCGTCATCCTCCTAGCCATTTTGTGCTTTCGCACGCGGCTACGGAAGAGACAAGGCTTGGTGGATACACTATTCCGGCAGATGCTAGTGTAGAGTTTTACACGGCTTGGTTGTCAGAAAATCCAAATACCTGGAAGGATCCGGATGTTTTTCGACCCGAGAGGTTTTTGAATGGGGATGGAGTTGATGTTGATATCACAGGTACTAAAGAGATGAAGATGATGCCGTTTGGTGCAGGGAGAAGGATTTGTCCAGCATGGACATTGGGGACTTTGCATATAAACATGTTGTTGGCCAAAATGGTGCTTGCTTTTAGGTGGTTGCCGGTTCCAAATTCCCCACCCGACCCAACTGAGACATTTGCTTTCACTGTTGTCATGAAGAATCCTCTCAAGGCTGTTATTGTTCCTAGATCCATTTAAGTTGTTACACTTACAAATACTTTATCATTTACATGCTATTATTAGTAGTCCATAAGACTGGTAATTCAGGGGTTTGGTCATTGCTCTTCTTTTTCTTTTGGTGGTGAATGCTGGTTTAAATGTATAGTACTAGTATCAAATTATTAATTTTTATGTAACAATTAATTCCGTGTGTGCGTGTGTGTGATGCATGAGAATATCTAAATTAGCTAGCTCTGGCTAATAGGCTTCTCCATCACTTTCTTTTCTATTCTATATAAACATAATCAGTTAGTGATATATATTTTATTTTTTTGGATGAGGATACTAGCTATATGTACATCATCTTCGTGGATCCCTTCTATCCCATTGTCTATGGTAATAAGTAAATAGTTAATCAATGAACAGTAAAGAAGAAGAAGATAGTAGTAAATGGTGTATAATTTAGTTTTATTTAAGCATTTTTAATTATGCGAGTAGAAAGTATTGTTACGAGTAGAGAATTAATTATTGTTTTTTTGACAATCAAGAATTAATTATTGTTATTTTGTGTAAAATTGTACATGATAAAAGAAACCCATAAAGATTAAAGTGTTCCTAGTCAATTTGATTCGACTTTGGAACAAAAATTCAAATAAAAAACAGTTTATTTTGTGTAAAATAGTTTATGAGCCAGACCAAATTGATAAAAAAAATTAAAACAAAGTTATTTTGGTTTCAATTGAATTGGTATATTTAAAAACTTCAATGGAATTATGTAAAAATTACCTCCTTTTAAACACAATATATTTGTTATACTAGTAGAACAAGTAAATAAGTATCATATATGTTTGTGTCAACAAAAAAAATCATATATGTTTAACTCAGGTTTGTAGAGACTTACATAATATATGCAGGAGTTAAGGTTCAAACCTTGCATATATATCTCTCTTATTCATTTTAACATATGATCAATTTCTAGATATTAAGTTACTTGATAAAAAAATACATAAATTGCAATGAGAAAAATAATATATAATGATTAAAAAATAAAAGATTGCAATGGTAACATATTGTGAAGTAATATAAATAATATAAAAATATAATTGTTTGGCTAGCTTCTCAGATAATATAGGTACAAAGGGACAATAAATACACAAGATCACTCAGATTAAATGTTAAAAGATCTCTTCAAATTTAATAAAAAGTTGTCTAGGTCTAGGAATTCAACGATACCAACTCATTTTTAAGGGTGGTTTTATCATCTTACAATTCTATTTAGTTCGAAGGATCGATTGTTTCAACTGCGCGTAGAAGATATCCAATTATAAAATATATGAAATCAACGTTTCAAACTTTAAACCTTGGTTCAACTTGATTTAGACTAAGATTATTTTTTGTGGTGGCTGAGATTCGAACTCCAAACCTTATATATTTATTATACATTGTCTCTGCCAACTGAGTTAAGTTCACAAGAACATGCCAAAATATAAATATATACACTAACTTACTTGATTTGAATTCTTCAAATTTGCCAAGTTATATTCTTATACCCCAACTAAATAAAGGATAGTCTATCATATGCAAACTTGTATCATATAAGAAGTCAAAACTAGTAACTTTATCTTAGAATTTGTACATTTTATATTAAAAACATAATTTTGTAATAAACTATTGTTATTTTCAATAAATAAAGAATATTATTTTCTTGACCATTTTTTATTTATCATTTTTAGTTATCTTATAGTACAAACCCATAAATAAATACTCATAAAAAACCATTTCTGATCCTACTTTGACGAAAGCCCTGCATTGAAAAGCAGTGGTGACGATGTCCATAAATTGTTTAATTGATTGCAACCTGCAGTTTCAACCAATCTCTCAACTGCCACCTGTCCCAGAAAGTTATTGTTAAAAGTTAGAAGTAAATAAAAGTGGCCCGCTTGTTATTTTTGGAGCTCTATTATTTTCATGTTGCCTCCTACTTGTTTGTTGTTTCCAATAGGAGGAGATAACCGGGACACGTTACTTACTTTTTTTGCGACGACTTACAGCACAAGTATGTATAAAGTTCAATATCATGAAATCTTTTAAAAAAGTTGTTCGAATTTGTAGTTATATTGAACACTTTAGGGTGTTTTTAATTATAGAAAGAGAAAGAGTAATACAATGTAAAAAGGGGAGAGCAAGGGCCTGTTTGAAACAATTTTTGTTTTCAGTTTTTAAAAATTGTTTTAAAAATCAATTTTAGAAAACTGTTTTTGAGAAGAGAGAAAAAAAAAATCTGTTTGGTAATGTGACTTTTCAAAAGTGTC
>Ga0315913_1004784_pt1 | contig 16390 bp, 3 predicted proteins | sample MpolsnodulesMG_FD_207736 | JGI IMG/M metagenome (GOLD analysis project Ga0315913, IMG submission 207736) | Medicago polymorpha root nodule microbial communities from Los Angeles, California, United States - small nodules | ecosystem: Host-associated > Plants > Roots > Nodule | place: USA... | reverse complement strand
GTTCGTTATATCTCCGGATCTAGCAAGTTTTCTTAATTAGTTTTATGATCAATTTAGGTGGAGGGAAAAAGGAGAGGTTAGATTTCTTATTAATCTGACAATCTGTTGTGTGGTCCTTGTGGAGATCCCGAAATACTCGCATCTTTTTGGGGAAGGAGACGTATGTGCTCTAGTTGGTGGATATGATTAAATTCACCTCTTGGAAGTGGTTCTTAGAAATACATTCTAGTCACGTTTGTTCATTCTATGAGTGAGATCATGAACCCATTATGTGTTGGCACTATTAGTGTCTTGTGACGGATTTGTCTTGAGGTTGGTTGACTGAGGGGTTCTGCACATAGTCTTCCTCTTGTTCGGTTATCGTTGGATGTCATGTTAGGAGTTTTGTTTCTCTTGTGGTTTTAGTTTTTGCTCTTGTTTTTTGTGAGAAGGTTTTTTTGATTTTGTCATCGCTTGACCTGAGTACTTGTACTTAGATTTGTATGAATGTTTGGTCTCCTGTAGGAGATTTCTCCTTTTATTTTTAATATATAATATATATTTGCCATTAAAAAAAAACTCCTCCTCAAAAAGATAGTTGAATTCCATTCTCTTTTTCCTCTTATATTAAAATCTACACTCTCCTCTATTATTAACACCGATATAATTAGCATATAATTTAAACCCTATTATAAACTATGAAGGATTACAAGGTAAAATAAAAACTTGGACAATTTTTTGTTGTGACCGGGGTTCAAACCTCGGATTTTGCATATATTATGTATTGTCTCTACCAACTGAATTAAGCTCACGAGGACAAAACTTAGACAGTTTGCTAAAACAACCAACAAAAAAAACACAATATAAAATTAAATTTAACATTAAAAAATAATGAATTCAATAATAAAAATTCAAAGTTAATTATAGAGAAAGGAAAATTGATTTTTTTTTTTTTAATGTTGGATTAAAGGTGTGTTTTGAAGAAAAAAATAGTGACATGAAGTTAATTGCTATCATAAAAATATTTATTTCTATAAGAATATATTAAAAATGTAATAGGCATTAAATTATTGAGTGAACATAATTTAATTCAAGCGTCTCTTAAATGAGGAGGGTATAGTTTTATCTATATATTTAGTTCTCAAGGGAGAAAAGGGTATATTTTATCATCTTCATAACATTTTTTCCGATGGGATCATATTATTATTATTATTATTATTATTATTATGGTTGTTATTGTTACTTTGTATAGTCAATTCTATTTAATTATAAGTGATCAATTGATCATACTGAAAATATCATGACACTAGAATAAAGAGATGAAAAATTGTTGACGCATCAGCTCGGATGATAATTAGTGACACTTCACAGTTCACTGACATGAAAACAAATTCTTTGTAGGAAAGTTTATATATTATCAATTTATCACAGACAATCCATATGATATACATGTGAGTATATTTAATTCAATTGTTATAAAAGGCGTAATATTTATTATTTTGTTATCAAGTCTATTAAAATATATATTTCTTTTGATAATAGTGAGGGATTATCTTCCATCGAGTGTAGATCCGATCAATAACTTTGGCGTCGTCAGTATTGCAAATTAGAATGAATGTGTTTCCAAAGATTATATAATCATATATATGTAGTCTTATGAACTTTGACGTTTTATGCTATTAACATGTACGTTGTGATTTTGTTTTCAGATTAATCTTTTTTGCTTTGAGCGACTTTAACTTTGTATTGTATCGATATACTCTATCAGCTTGAATAAATGAACATCGTTTATTTTTGTCAAAAAAAACTTTTAGTAAAATATAGCGAGGGATTAAGTTAACTTTTTAATTTTCCAGTGCTAATGGTCTAGTTTAGGGATGTTGAATTGTATTCATAAACCGGAATTCCCGCAGGTATTGCCTCGCTAAGGGAATCGTGGGCGGGGCATTAGGGATGGAGCCATGAATTAAGTTTGGGGGGCCAAACTTAAAAGAGTAATTCGGTAAAGAAAAAATAAATTTTCAAATCCACAACTTATATAAAAAATGTTTATAAATTATAAGATATGACCAAAGTTAATATTTTCAATCAAATACGAAAAGAACTAGCATTTTCTTATAATAAATTAATCTTCATGTTTGTTTTATAGTTTTCTTAGTTAAAAGGCTTTTGTGGGGCATTATCATGGTTTTTTGATAGACATACAACATTAATTTCATCAAATCGTTATAAAAAGAGATTCTCTTTTTTCAAAAAAATAAAATAAAAAGAGATTCTCTTTTTGCCATTTAAATGATTGAAGATGATGTGAGTGTTTTACGTATTTTTTAGCATTGGTTGTCTCATGTTAAAGTGTTATGTCCTCTCTCAAGTCTGAGTTTCGTTGTCAAAATATTTCTCGTTAATTTAATCAAGTGGCTGGTCTTGTCAAGTATGTTCTTAGTCAATCTGTTCCTTTAGAAATGTTTAATTTAGTTTCAAATTTCCTGTCTTTGCTCATCTTGGGGGATTTAGTTTGTATTTCTTTTTCTAAAGGTTTCTAATTTGCTGTGAACATTTGACTCCTTTTGTCACACAAAAATTGTATAAAATTAAGTGTTTAAGACTCAATATATTAAGTAGAAAAGGCCGAGTATAAAAAATAGCGGGGGGAGTTGTCGCATCTGCTGATCCCCTTTCAACTCCATCCATCAATTGAAGTTACGTATTTGATAAAGAGAAATGATATTTGTACAACCATTTTGTGACAATCTTTAGACAACTTTATCTCTCATACTCACATTATATTCTTATTTTCTTTCATCTTTTTTCTCTCTCTATTGTTTTTGACCAATAAGAAGAGAGAGAAAAAAGGTTGTCATAAAAGTTGTATCAAATGGTTGTTCAAATATCATTGTTCTTTGATAAATATTACTATCGGTTGGCTCAAGGGCAAACATCCAAACTTAGATTGTGCTTAGATAACGCGAACCTTTGCTATTTCATTTTAGACTCTTAATGCTCTCTTTAATAGTTTTTTGTGTTGTTGGTTTCTTCCGTTGTAATTTGACTTATGTTGTGACCTGTGATACTATTTTGTGCACACCTTGTGCCACAAGAGTAGTTCAAAATTTTAAATGTAAATTTCCTTGTTTGAATAATAAATTTAGTGAACTTTTCACAATGAATATATATTTTTTTGAAATACTTTGTTAAAACTAAATTTAAAGAATTTCAAAGGATATCTAAGAATTTTCAATTCATTCATTAATCTGTTAAATGTGAATATCAAATTGGTTCATATAATTCTTTTAAATTATGCAAATTGATTCCTATGGGTTTCAAACATTTACGCATTAGTCCCTATATTTTTTCAAATTTTTTACTTTTTTTTAAAAAAATTGAAAATTAATGCCTATAAATTTTAAAAAACTAAAGTGTTCCCAATAATTTTTACAAGTTGTAAACTTGTCCCTTAATTGTAAAATTCCCCGGTTGATCCCTATTTTACATATTTTCAAATTGGTCCATTAACTTTCTGAAATTTAAAATTCAACCCAAATGTTTTAAAATTCTCATTTTAGACCAATTTTCATTATACTTTTATTTCAAAAATTTTAAAAGTCATAGAAATAGTACGACAAATTTAAGAATTAACTTTTTTACTACTCTACCAAACAAAAAATATAAAAAAAAAAAAAAAAATTCAGTTAAACACTCTGGACATCTTGATTAGAATATTTGTATTTATAAATTTTATTTTATTTTTTATTTATTCTACTTAAATTCGTTTAACTTTTTTGAAAAAGGCAAATTTGTTTGTCCCCAACTCAACTTACAAATGCATTTGGGAGGCAGTTGCCTATGCTGAAAAATTGGAGGATCCTCTTACATTCCAAAAACATCAATTCAACCTCATAGCACTTTTAGATTAAACCTAAAGATTCAAACAACAGAGTCCTTCAACTACAAACCAAAGATCCAAAAAGGGTTAGTCATAAGTAAACCATTAACACATTTAAGAGGTTTGTATGAGATATGATATGGAAATGTGTTTGTTTATAAATGGTAGTCATTCGTTACCTTACTATCTAATCTTTTGAGAGAGCTATTTTTAACCCCCTCCTTAATGATTTCATAAAAATCACATTCATCCATATTTACGCATCTAGACACAAGAACAATTAGATAAGTTCGTAAAAGATCTTTTCAATATAAGAAGTTTTGTGTTCGAATTCAGTCCTGGGAGGTTTTGTGTTTGAATTCAGTCTTGAAATACAAGAGTGTTAAATTTTTAAATGAAAATTTTTGTCACTATTTGCGGTCATACCCAACTCGAAAATTGAGTCTCTTCAGTTGCACATATATGACATGCAATTCACACAGAATATTTACACATCTTGATGAAACACAGCACCATTACTACCCATATCAAAATGGGTAAATTGATAAAAATATTATTTTTTCTTCGCAAGGATAAGAGTGGTGTTTAAAAATAGAGTAGTGCTAGCAACACTTTTTTTGAACATTCACTCTTTTATTGGTTTAAATCATTGTGAATGTACACTTTGAAAATAGAACTCACACATAGTGGTGGGACGTGCATGAATTCCATCCAATAAAAGAGTGAATGCTAAAGAGAGTATTCAAAATAGAGAGTTATTATCATTCCTCTTAAAAATAATAGGGGAGGGAGGAGTAGTTACCATTTTGTAAAGATTAAGGTAAGTCAATCCAAATTATAAGATGGTGTCAAAGTCAATTTCAAATTAACTAGACTGCATGTTGTAAGACCACTCAAATCACTTCAAATATCTCTTCCTCTGTATGAAGATATGTGTGTAAAAAGTTTTATAATTGATGAGATATGAATTTAAAATGTGTTTACAAATAATGGATTGTTCTTATTTTTATAAACCGATTTTGTAAGAGATGAGTTAAACTTAACCAAAATTTTAACACCACCACTGGTCCACCACCCACCCACCTCCATCCCCACAAAAAAGAGCCTTTTTTACTCTAAAAATGCACATACTAAGTAGTAAGTAAGTCTACAAGCTGTCATCGTTTTCTCCTCATAAATGCATTCCCACTTAGTGTCATATGCTATGATTTAATATGCATATTTGTGGTGTGACACATTTTGTCGTTTCAAACGTTACCATCCATTCCCTCACCTCATAAATAAATCAATCTCAACCGTCTATGCTAAATTTCTAGAACAAACTAATGACACCAAACTTTAGCATCCTCCTCTCATCCATCCCTATAAATTGCAACCTACCATGCCATGCAAAAATCAGTGGTAACTCAACTAGTACCATTCTCTTTTCTAAAACCTTCATCAAAAGATGGATTCTATGGTTGAAATCCAAAACAAGTCCATAGTTGAAATTCTCTACAAAGCACTTTTGGGCCAAGGAACAATGGAAATGGTGTCCAAATTGCTAGCAAGTGATCTTGAGTATTGGTTCCATGGTCCACCAAAATGTCAACACATGATGAAGGTGTTAACAGGAGAAACAAATCACAAAAAAGGGTTCAAATTTGAGCCAAGAAGTGTCACTTCAATTGGTGATTGTGTGATAACTGAGGGGTGGGAAGGACAAGCTTATTGGGTTCATGTTTGGACAATGAAAAATGGGTTAATTACACAATTTAGAGAGTATTTCAATACATGGCTTGTTGTTAGAGATTTGAGGCCATTAAGGTGGGAAGATCATAAGCAAGATAACATGACATTGTGGAGGAGTCAACCTCGTGATCTTTATCGTAGGTCACTTCCTGGACTTGTGTTAGCTATTTAGAGTTTAGACACAACACAACTCATTGTTGTGCTGCTCAATTTGGTTGTTATGTAATGTACTTTGTACAATGTATCATGAAATTGATCTTATGGATATTAAACATCATTTTCAAATTATTAGTCCGTTATAGTAGCTATATATTTGGCTTGTGGATATGGTTAATTGTTGTATAAAATTGGAAGGGAAAAGAATGTATAAGAGGTTAAGGATTAAGAGGTTAATTATAATATGAATGTAAGAGATATTATGTTAGTGTAGTGTATTGTATTGTTTTTAATCTTTGTTCCCCTCTTTCTTTCAAATCGTTCTTTCCCTTCTTGTAGAAGAACTCGAGAAATGGATACAACAATATCTATTTAGGCCAATATCTATGTAGGCCTAAATTAAATTAAAGCAAAGTAAAGGTATCTCTTTTCCTACTCATCGATGTCCTATAAAGTTATTGAAAGTTGATTTTTATTCCTTACCATTTCTAAAAATGTAATTCCGTCCAGATTCAGCATTTTGGACGGGCTAAAATAATGGACCATTCCATATGCAAAAGAATAATAATTTTGATCGGAACAGTCCATCCTGAAAGAATTGTTTTTTTTTTCTTTCTTTCTAAATGGTGTAGGGATAAAACCAGTTTTCTACGTTTTTGAGATATTAGGCCGGCTCACCAAAACAATATAAAAACTGATGTCTTAGCTTTTTTTTTCTTTGACAAAAATAAAAGATATTCATTTATTCAAGTTGATAGAATACATCGATACAATATAAATTCAGATTAGATAAAAACAAGTATGATAAATTTGCGAATAAACTCACAACATCCATGTTAATATCATAAGACGACAAAGTCCATATGCATACAAATATGACTATATTCAAGTGTCCAGAACACTCATATCTTCGTATCTGCAACGTTGATGACGCTAAAGGTCATTGATTGGATCTGGACTTGATCCAAATTAATCTTTCATCCTGAATTATATAAACATCGTACTAAGACGGTAATAAAAAACACACTGCACAAAAATGGAAAATTATAACAAACAACGACGTGCTAAGATTATGAAATCACAAAAATATATGAAGTAAGGCCGAAAAAGAGAAGGTATCTCTAAAGCAAAGTGAAGGTATCTCTTTTCCTACTCACCGATGGCATATAAAGTTATTGATAGCTCTTTTTTATTCTGACCATTTCTAAAAATCTAATTCCATCCAGATGCACAATTTCAAAAAATGAGTGGGCAGTTAAAATAGCTCTTTAACTAAGAAATTGGTTCTCTCTCTCCTCCTTACAAAAAAAAAATGGTGCATTTGGAGAAATCGAATATGCCAAATAACACAAAAAAATTGTTGTTTCTTCATGCGTCCAACTGACTAAATCCATACAAAACGGTATTTTTTTCACGTCCAGCTCAATAAATTTGAACTAGAAAGGTTTTAGGAACAACTCTTATATTTGTACACCCATAATTTTTCTACACTCGTTCAACACATCATTTATCTTTGTCTCACTTCGTATTACATCACTTACTTATCACATCTATCACATTACTCTGTCTATTTCTATCTCTCTCTCTTGGCTTAGAATGGGTGTAAAAAAATTAATTTTTCCTTTAAAAATCATACCTTTATCTTAGTTATTGGTATGATTGCATGCGTCAGAGTGTTTGAGGTAGATAAAAAAGTGAATCTCTTTTTCCGAAACTTGAAGGCTGTATATATTTGCATGAGTTGACATCGATGATCTTTTGTTTTAAAAAGTGAAGCTCTTTTTATGAAACTTGACGACAATCGATAGGAAATTATTGTTTACAGTCACATAACATTATTCTTTTTATGAAACTTGACGACAATCGATAGGAAATTATTGTTTACAGTCACATAACATTATTGGATTGTCAACGCAATCGTATTGGTTAAAAGAGCAAGGAATCATAAGTTAAGAAATACATTAGACCTTTCATCTTTGTTGGGTACAAAAATATACGAAGAAAGACATGACTTGAATGTATGTACACAATGACCAAAGTACATTGGAAAAGTAGTTAACAAAGTATAATCCCAGCAACCTCATCTTTATGTTATTTCCATTTGTATTTATTTGGTGTATCAGTTTTATACACACAATCAAACTCCACTCTTTACATAAAACCATATATATTTATCGTTGAAATGCACTTATATCAAATGAGTTCTCGAAAAAATGACGTCGTTGTCAGAGACTTGTGTTTAAATATTGGAGCATCGCAACAATTTTTATTGATGAGTTTTTTTTTTATCTCTATTGTATATAATCTTTGTTTTTATTCTAACCCCTCTCACTCCTCAAAACTATTCCATTTGTTATATTTTTTTTTGTTGTCATATTCTCTAAAACAGGAAGAAACCATGACTACAACATCTTTTATTATGATCAAGAACAAATGAAAGATCAATGGAAATATTATGGGGCATCTCGTTATCTATAATAAGGACAACATTCTATTGAACATGATAGAAATTCAACAATGAAAGACACTCTTATTCATCACAAGCAATTTTCTATGGGCAAGCAAATGATTATGGAGGCTTCAATCAAAAAATTAAATGATACTCTAAACTAGTTTATGTAGTTGTTTGAGGCCAACATGGAAACCAGACCCTAAGAAAGCTTGATTTTCAAGTTGGGCTAATGGACATACACTTCCAAGAAAACCAGATTCTAATATCAACTGAAGGTGAGAAAAACCTAAGAATAGGGGAGGGGTTGAATTGTGTTAAGTTTTTCTTCTTTTTAAACTAAGTCCAGAGTTCAGAGTCTGATAAAGGTTAACAAATCTATAATTTGATCTAAAGTACAAAATTTAATATAATAATATTAATAATATTATCCATATTGACTTAAGTAGACCGATGTGGTAGTCTCAAAAGACTACTTTATGGCATGTAGTTTGACCTTTTTAACTAAATAGACTTCTAAAAAAGTCTTACCATTCGCTATTTAAAAAAATCTAACCTAATTTGAGTATGATGTAGGCTAAGGTACAAACCACATATGATTCCATAACCTATTCCCACTCCTAGCCACAACCAAGCAAGTTCAATTTTTGCTTATACACTACTAGAAAATTCGGTGTTTGCGACAGCAAGAATCCATCACAAAATGGGCTAAAATCCGTCGCAAACGGCTTTCTGACGGATTTTGCGACAAACCCAAAATTCGTCGTAATAATGGGCGTTGAAAAATATTTATACGAAAATCTAATCTATCAGAGTTGCGACAGTTTAGGATAGGTCGCAAACAACAAAAATCCGTCGCAAAAATTCTCATTTTATTGATATTTAAAGCCCAAATTTCCGTCACAAAAAATCTTCGCAATAAATTTCCGTCACAAAATTTTGAGGGAATGTAATCGTTGTAAATTTCTAAGAGAATACTTCTGTCGCTAAGTTTCTGGAAATTTGGATAGCTTCGCCTTCAAGTCCGACGTAAATTTGCAGGACAAAATTTTTGCGACTTTTATTTTTCCATCGCAAATAGCAATTTTTTTTTTTTTGCATTAAAATAAGTTTAGGAAATTTCTCAAATTTTTTTCAAAATACTTTTGTAATATTAGACAAGATGAACCACATTTATCAGAACTTTATAGAAAACAAAATACGTAAAATTCACATTTATATTTGATGAAAAAACCTTTTTGGTTGCGTTCATAGGAATAACAATAATTATCTTTTGCATCAAAATATATTGACATTATTACTAAATAGTATTATAACATTGTACTTGAAACTAAAAGTTATAATCAAGCTCTCAATAACATGATAAAGTGGACACGAATGTCGATCCTAACTCGAAGGATGGGGTCGATATGGAGGTAGATGTGAATGGCCTTGCGAAAGACTCCATGAATTTCTGGAACTGCTCTCGGAGCAAACATGACTCCTCCTGTGATGAACGAATCAACTCCTCATTAGTCTTCATCTGGTCTTTGACTATGTGGCAATTTTAATAACAAATATTGTTGGTTGAAAATATACATGTGGAAGAAGTCTCATTTTGCTTACAATTGTAAAGGAATAGGGAAAACCAACGGATAGCATTTGGGTGACATAGAGTTGGGTGACATAGAGTTGGGTGACATTGGTCAAGAGAGAAACACAAACATTGTGACATTGTGATTGGCCAATGTCACCAATGTCACTCAACTCTATGTCACCCAAGTGCTACTCGAAAACCAACACTATATATATATATATATATATATATATGGGCTCTAGTTTTTTTTGTTATAAGATGTATCTCAACCAGCGGCTCTCGAGTAAATCATATTGATAAAAATAACCTTTAACTAATTTATCCTTTAATTCATTAACTAACTAATCGGGACGGTTCTTATGTCTTAATTTGGAAATAGAACTCACACAAAGTGGTAAGGCATACATTGATTTCATCCAATAAAAAAGTGAATGCTAGAGAGAGTGTTCAAAATTGAGTGTTTGTAGCATTCCTCTCCTTCTATTCTAAAAAAAAAAAAAATTATTTCATTCTTAAGACCAATCTCTCCCCCAGAGTAAATCATTTTTGTACCGAACTGGGTAAACATTTCTTGATGTGTTTGTTTCTATTCTCTCTTTATCTTTTGCTCGTGTTTTGTGTTTTTACATTTGTTTCCTATATTAGATCTAGGTTTTGTTGTTATTGTTGTATGAGGTTACTTTGATATTGGTTACTATTTTCTTTCTGTTCCACGCATCTAAATTTCATTGATGTGAGATTTGGAGTTATCGAATTCACAAGAAGGATCATATGTTTTTGCCCTAAATGCACTTCTAAAGCAACTTAAGTTATTGTGCAGATTTTTAAGAGCAGGAAAGTCATGTGTCCATTGCATAGAGAACTCAACATGTATATATAAAACAACATATTTTAAGTTTGTTCTTCAAAATATGTATAATGAATATTTAATGAAGAACTCAATGTATGCGTGTCCACACAATAACTTATGTTTATGCATACCAAGAACTTGTTATCAATAAAGTGTGGCATGGCAAATCTATTTTTTGTACAACCATGCTTCTCTGGATTGAAAGCACATGGGCCTGCAATTAATGCATATATTTGGAATGTCACTATGAAAATTAATATACAGTCTCATAAATTGGTTGCTAAAGGACAATAGACTGGATTGGTTCTCAGTTTTCACCCATGCAAAGTTTGGTGTTCTGTCAATTGAACTTAATTGTGTGGGGCTATATATATGATTATGAGTGGTCAATTTGGTTGATTATGAATTAGGAGAATGTCCAAACTCCATGCACACGAGGGGTTTTCATGGTTGGATCCAACTGTTGATATTGATTACTAATATACTAGTAGGTTGCATGTATCTATATATAGAATCAAGAATCATTGTCGTTATATCTATATATTCATTTTTTATATCAAAAGAAAAACTGTACTAGAGATATATTAGATTGTCATGGTCCAGAAGAAAGTTCATTCGAAGATAAGGAAGGGTTTTCCTTCCAATCATGACATACATTATATGAGGGACTTAATTTAATGGACCCTATCTAGGTTGCAATTTGTGATCACCACTAGTTTTATTTGACCTTTATTTTGTTATTTACTTGAAATTATTGCTTTGGAAATATGGATACCGAATAATATTCTACATACTTGATAAATTATTGAGTCTCTCAAACATGTTGTATTGCGTCTGATTTAGGTTATAGATACAAAAAGGTAATACAAATAACAAATAAGATTGAAAAGTCCTGATTAGTCTTTTAGCTAAAATCGTTTTTCCATTGCAAAAGTGAAGAGGTTTCAATTTAATTGTTGATGTTTTCTTCTATCAAATTTAAAACTCATTTACGTGATTAATGTGATTCAATTGGTTAAGCAACATTGAACTTGTGAAGAAAAACCATAGTTTGATTTCCGCATAACACACTTTTGGAAAGAGGCAAAGAATTTCAAGTTAAGATTTTAGCATCGGAGCGAATATTAGTCTCATAATTGGTCTAAATAGTCGAAACTTGTGAGCATACTTTGAAAAACCAGTTAGGTGCCAAAAACTTTAAGAGTCTTGCTAACAAGTGTCCTAAAATTGTTTAACGAACCCAAAAAAAAAAAATTGTCTTGAAAATACAAGTCAAACACAAAAAATTAATAACTATACAATTTTCAATGTAAAAGTTACTACTTTTGAATGCTAGACAATGCTCTAAAGGCACTTGTTAGTGGTTTCCTTCCAAAACGAGAACATGTTTTCAATAATGAAATGTCAAACCAAACCATATAAATAGAACTCATAATTCAAATAATAAATTTGTCAAAGAAAAAAATTCATATACAATAACTACTTGCAAGTACAAATGCGACTAAGAACAATTGCACCCCTAATAAGATTATGATTAGTATAGGGTTTAATTAGATTTGAATGGTCAAAGACAATCCATTTGCTGGAAATGGTAATGCCACCTTCATAGTTATCTGACGGATCAACTACCCTAAGTGCAGGAGCGGAGCCACCCCCAGCTAGCCTGGGCACTAGCCCAGGCTCAGCTCCAACTTTCTTTGTCGCAAGTCCAGCAATTACTAGAACTCTTACCTTTTCCTACGGTTTTACCTGCGGATTTTTGTGTAAATTCCGCAAGAAACACATTTCCTGCGGATTTTGTCAAGGATTTAGGTTCCCAGGTGAGATAATACTTTAGGATTTTAGGATCCGCAGGAAAGATATATCCGCAAAAAATGTGAAATTATCCGCAGGAAATGTGAAATTATTCGCAGGAAGGAAGTAACATTTTGCAATAAATTTTTTGCCCAGACTCTATAGAATTCCTGGCTCCGCCACTGCCTAAGTGGTCCTACTAACTATATGATTGAACAAAATAGAATGAGGTAAAATTAAACTAGGTTAAGTGGCAGCCCAACTATGGTACCTCATGTATATTGTGAATTTGGAGTTGCAATAAATGCAAATGGGGTCATTTTCCTTTGCATGAGTTGTGTGTATAGTGATGTTAATTAGTAATGGTTTGTTATCCCTAACAAAACAAAAATTGTTACATTAGATATCAATTTACAATAAATTTATTCAGTTATCTTTCGATGAATGAAAGAGTACTAAATGTATCTTTTTGATATAAATCGGATATCCTCCGGTCCAACTGTGAACATTAATCTCTCGAGTCTTGTGAAACCGCCGGACCATATGCATTTATCACCTTGGATGGTTTCGACAATAAACTCAAAAAAACACACACAAGAGTGTGAACCGAAGTTCATCATCTATCATCAAAACAAGAGCTACCAAATCCGTTACCGTTCTATATAACATAGGTCCAAAGACAAAGAAAAGAAACCTTGATTCTAAATTAGTAGTAATAATCTATTAACTTTGTTCCATTCAGTTGAATCTCTTGGTGGAATAAACTCTTGGCCTCCAATATTCCTGGAATGACGGTGTTATTATGGTTGCTTTTGCCAGTGTTGGAATCAATATGCAAACTATGGATGCCAATGGGTATCCATGGACACGGATAATATAATATTCGTGCCCACCCCGTTGGATAAATATGATACACATGCCCGCACCATACCCTAATGGGTACCCATTATATGGATACCCGTGGGTATTGAAGTATCCATGGGTATTCGTGGGCCCATGGATTTTTGAATTTATTTAGTTTTTGGAACAGAGAATAACTTTTTTTAATTAACAAAAAACTTCAACTACTTTTAAACATCCAAACATAATTCATTCAAAATTTCATAAATCATACATAATCCATAGAAAATTCATAATTCATACAAATTCATGAAGTAAAATAAAAACATAAAAACATAAAAACATCCAAATAAACAACTAAATTTCACAGTGGGATTGGTTCAGTGACCTAGCTAGCATATAAGAAGCAATGGGAATTGAAGAAAAATAATGGTTTCAATGGGAATTGAAGAAAAATAAAGGCATGGTTATTGGGGAAAGAATTGTTTTCTGACGTGAAAAGTTGAATCGGTCAACTTAATAATATAAATTAAAAATAGGTTAATAATAAGATATATAAGGATATTTTAGTAATTAATTTAATTTATTATTGGGTATGGGTACTATCAAATATGTTTCCGTATCCATATAACAATGGGTAGTCAAATACCTGTTAATTATACCCGTTGATACCCGTTTAGCTATCCGTCCCGTGCCTGTGATGGATTTTACCTACGGGTACCCATGGGCATGGGTATTTTTGCCACCCCTAATGCAAACACATACTTTAGGGAAGATTATGAAGTATAGTTTTGTTTTGAGTAAATTACACCTCCTTCACATTAGAAAATCTTTTATTATGTTTAAATATACATTGTGCTCCTCGATTTTCGGATATCAAACCATTGTTTGGTTTTGAATCGTCAATCTTTGAACTCTCTACTTTTATTCGTAGGAAGGGAAAAAGTGAGTAAAAACCCTTGAGATTAAGGATCTGGGGGTTTGTTCCGCCTAGGGAAGGTGGTTAAGCGCCCTAAACGACTACGGTATTCCGTAGGAACCTCTTGCCTAAATTATCTTGTGCTAAATTAACTGCTTATTTTTGAAAATAATTGCCTAAAAGTCTAAATGAAAGAATGGAGGGAGAAGAAATATGTTTTTGGTTATTTTTTTATTTGATATGGAAGGATAGAATCTTTTGCCTACATTCCCTAAAGAAAAGGGATCAAAACCAATGTAGTTCACTCTAAAAATTAATTTGGTGGGTTAGGTTAATTTTAAAGTTTTAGAAAAAAAGGTTTTTAGAAGGGATGAGAGACCTCAAAAGTATAGAAGAATAAAAAGAAGTGAGGTTGTTTAATTTTAATTAAAAGAAATCCAAGTCTAATATGGATATTAAAATTGATTAAAAGTTTAATTAAGAAAATAAAAGGAAAATAAACTCTTGGGTTAAAATCCAAGGTTTCTTAAGAAAATGTTTTTGAAGTTTGGCATATTTGATTTTTTTTGGGAAAATGATTTTTCTAAGTTAAACGCAAGCTAAAAAAACTAATCGCAACGACATACCGTAATAAAAAACGAGAAGTTTACAAAGGACATTGGATCCCAAGCAAATTCTTAAATAGGTGAACCTAAAATTACTAATAGTTTGATTTTAAGAAAAATTATGAATCCAATAATTAACCTAATTGTCACTAATTCGTTTTGGTCCTCGATCGCGATTATGACATAATGCGGAAAAAATAAATGTGAGTGGTGTCGGTGCTACTTCTCATTTATGAGTATTTACAAGGGACCTAAATACATGCTAAAGCATAATGAGCAAAGAAATAAAATGGCAAATAAATATAAAATGCATGATGTGATATTAACACTAAATGAACTAAAATAAAGCAACTAAATAAATAATAAAAGAAAAATAAAAGAAGATGAGATAATAATACTAAATAAAAAAACAGCAAGTAAATAAATAATAAAAATTTCAAAACATCAAAACCCACCTTAATTAAGCCGTGAATTCAAACTCACTATCACTTTTTCTTGAGAAATTGTGGTTTTGAATTCACGGTTTTGAGTGGTTTTGGTTTGTTGGGAGTGTTTATGAACTTTTGGTTGAAGAATGGTGAAGTTTCATGAAGAAATGAAAATTTTGAAATTTTTTGATGAAAATGGTGAATTGGCTAAACCTAAAAATTGCCCCCCTTGCATTAATGATTGGACAGCTTATATACGGACCAAAATTAGGGTTAAATGAAATTTCACTGGACCAAAGTGCTCCTGACTTGGGCATCAAGAAACTTGAGGACAAAATGATTAAAAGGACCACTTAACTAAAAAATGAGAATTAAATAAATAAAATAAAAAAAAACAAAATTTAAAATTAAATGAATAAATAAACACTGAAATTAAATAATAAAATAAATAAGAATCTAAATAATAAAAATAACAACAAAATAAGATTATAACTAAAAAAACTTAAAATTTTCCCTTTCGGTAACCAAAATGAGGTATTTTAAATACTTAAAATACGATTAAAAAAGTTTCAACTACTTACAATACGAACAAAATACTTTAAACAACTAAAATATGAATAAAATTTTAATTGTTTGAAATACGTATGAGAAAAAGTTTTGACCAATAAAAGTGCGAATACAAACTGAACTTTCTTCTAATCATCTTTTAAAAGTTAATTAAATTGAACAACTCCCTGTTGGAACGATATTCTCTTTTTACTACTTCGGTAGAACCGTACACTTGTGGTTTTACTCATCACCAAGGAATCAGAAGTTTAAGAGAGCTAGGGTTTCTCCAAAAAAGTGTAACCAAAAACTTCAGCACTAGGGTTCTATTTATAGAACTCCTAGTGTGTTCTGCAAGTCAGAAGTTACTATTGGGCTTTAGTAAGCCCAATAGCGAGTTTAGTAATTCTGCTAACAAATTAGCGTTATTTACTAAACACACCCCTTATATAAGTCATACTTATATATTTCTCTTTTGACCGTTCTTTGTGTGCGGCCCTATAGGTCCTAGTCACGTTGGCAATAATATTAAATCTAATATTTAATACTATAAACAATGAGCGGTATCTAGCAACACATCATTGCTACCCAAGTGACAAGAATGTCAAGTGATCTGACGAAACCTTTCCATGAT
>Ga0315913_1004780_pt1 | contig 16398 bp, 13 predicted proteins | sample MpolsnodulesMG_FD_207736 | JGI IMG/M metagenome (GOLD analysis project Ga0315913, IMG submission 207736) | Medicago polymorpha root nodule microbial communities from Los Angeles, California, United States - small nodules | ecosystem: Host-associated > Plants > Roots > Nodule | place: USA... | reverse complement strand
ACACACACAAAATATATATATATATATATATATATATATATATATATATATATATATATATATATATATATATAAGCTGTGTCAGTCTTTTCTATTTGTTTTGCATTCTCTTTCTAAGCTCTTTCTAAGGTACATTATAAGTTGAATAAGTAAAATAATTGTACAATGTGCAATATTTAATAATGAATTTGACATGAGGGTTTCTCAAATATTCTCTCCCGACATTAATGATCCCGTTATAGGAACTAAGGTGTCTATAAGAACAGTAACAACGGCAACATGTAGAGTGTTGCTTCCTCATAGATTAATGCAATTATAGCCAGCTAGATCCCTAAGTTTCCCTTGGATCATCACAGATTTCACACGAGTTTATTAGTGTTTTTTTTGACAAATAAAAAATTAAGATATTCAATTTAGATTATAGTTCATGCGTTGCCCTTATTAACTTTCGCAGGGGAAGTCTACTCCTCACCTGTAAAGATTTTGTTATGAAAAAGACATCTAGTTGGGAGGAAAATCAAAATAATTTCTATCTTGCACTAGATGCTTTGTAGCATAGTTTCTTCATATTTTTCATTTTGATAAAATGATAAATTACAGGGAAAATGGAGGTCAACTCTCCATATTGAAAATAGAAAAATAAAAAAATAAGGAAACAGGTGATTAGGTAATGAGGGTACTAACTTCATGAATTTATCTCTGACAAGGTTAGGAATTATTAGAGTTTAGATTCTAAGCTTGTAATAGTTAAGTAACATAGCTTCATTAGTCTTAAGATCTAGCCTATCAGATTGTGACATGTGTCACATATCTCTAGTAGCTTATATTCAGCTATATATACTTGTATCTCTGAGATTCTAAACATAATACAAAATACAATTTTCCTCACTTTCTCTCTCTTCTCTCTCTCTCTCTCTCTCTCTTATCCCTAACAAACTCTGTAACTAACTTCTCCAAGCTTCATCAATGGCGGTTTCAGTTTCTATTAGGAATGAAAATAATAAAATCAAACCAGTTGAATTCCAAAGTAAATGAGCTCCAAACATAAAAATGGATTTCCAACATAAATTCCTAACACAATGTGATTTCTAGATCTAATCAATTCAAGTCAACATCATTTCTATTAGAATATTAATCAATAACTGCCTTGTAACTAAAAGTTAGTTAAGTTTGTTTCAAAAATTTGTTAGTTAGTTAGATAGCTTGTTCTACAAGCGATAGTGTGCCTATAAAAGGCTTTGTATTGTGAAACTTCATGACTGAATGAAATTCATATTGCAAGCAATAATTCTCTCTTCTTCTTCCTGATCCAAACTCTAGAAACCAGGTTATAACTGTTTTCCAGTTTTAACAGTTTATCCACCTTGTTCTATAGGCTTATCCACCTGGTTCTATAGAGAAAACACCATTGCTGCGCTAACAATTTCAGATTTTAGTTGATTCCAAACAGCCTAAATAATTATAAATAAAACACTGCTATTTCTTTCTTATATATGAAGTGGCAAAAATAATTCTGTCGGAAAACAAAAAGGACCAAAAGAGTACTGCCTCCAATTTTCATATAAACTAGAACTAAAACATAATTCTCTCAATAGCCTTAAAGATTAAATTAATAATATTGCAAAAAACACATGCACTTGAATGGACAGAGTAACTTACTGAATAATTTACACATACAGTACATAGTACAGACATTAATTACGTTATATAAACAAATGTGTAACTTCTTTACTTGCTTGCCGATAATTACAAGAAATGAACTGTCCTAGTGATAATAAATTAACAATGATGCACAAATACAACGAGTATCCAATACAATGAGAATCTGATACAGCTCACAACTACTTTCGACAAACATGGTAAATCTTAGAACACACATTAGAAATGCATAAAAAAAAATCATAAAATGAATATATAATTGTAATTCCAAAACTTCACTAAAAACATACATTTTGGACATTATTAGATTAATATTGCAGAGTTCATAGGTCTTATTTTTCTCTTCTTTTATTAAAATTGAAAGAACCTACCAAACAATCAATACACGTAAGATAAGATTTGCGAGATATTTACTCATGTAGACACAAATACTTAACCTTATATGCTTACATTTGACATGTGCATTCGACATTTAGAGAATAACCAGTCCCCTACTCCATAGCGACCATGAGCACCACCATCTCTCGAGCTGAAGTTCAAGGAAAATTGTTAGATGTAGAACCATATGTGTGTTTTGATTCAACAACTTAAGCTGTTGGAATTTGGTTCATGCATGAGATGGTATCAAAATCTCAATAACCATGAGTTATAGAATTTGACATTATTGCATTCATTCTTAAAAGCTTTGGCAGTTGATACATGACAACTACCAATCCTTTTTTAAGTTGAATAAAACAATAAATTTTGTAGTAAAATAGGTTTCTCTTTGACTAACCTTCCTAAAAGATATTCACCGAGAGGAAGAGTGCCATTAACCCATTCAAGAACACCAGCACTTGGAGTAAAAGGAACAACCTATATCATAAAAAGCTATTCTCAATCAATTTAATAGTTCAATATTTTTCAGTCATTACTTTAAAACTATATTACAGTACACAATCTCATGCAAGTAGCAATGACATTTTCGTCCATGAAAAGTATTTAGGATTAGTAGTATTACATTACATATAAGATGTCTAGGGAGTATACAACAAAGAATTCCTCCATGTATAATGGTTCAGGATGAACAATTAGTAACAAACCAGAAAGCAAAAGTAGGACAAGAAAGGAGAGACCATGTATACACAATTGTACAATTCAAAATAAAAATAATTAGACATTAATCTTCATGTATAACCCTGTTATGGAATTAAATTTTATAAATGCTTCCAATCAGCAAAGGAAAAAATTGTTCTTTTGCTTGCTGTATCATTTTTCAGGAAAGAATTTCCCTTAACATAACATGTATTCTGAAGCTTATCATAGACAACGAGGAAGCAATTTTTCTAGTTCAAGGAGGGTTATAAGATGAAGAAACTGAACAGGACCCTGCTGCAAAGGCATATTATATGGAAAATAGACATTTCTAAGAGCCATGCGTAATGAAAACTAAGGGAATCTTTGAACTTATTCCCGCTTTCATTTTTGCTTATTTAAGGCACTGCATAGCAGGAAATTCCCTAAAACTGTTTCCTAACAGTTTCTTCTTTACAGGAGAGTGGAACAACTTACCAGCAAATCACCAACACTAGAGACCAAGAACAATAAAAAGCAGAAGATACCTTGTAGGTCCGTACACCAAGCCTTCTTCTCCATGTATCTTGATGGTTCCTCAGGAATGTGTTAACTAAACCAAAGAATTGTTCCATTACCTATAAAAAATTCAGAAGGTTAACCATCAAAGCAAAGAACAAATTCAGGGCCAAATTGGTTTTTGATAAGCTATTTTTTTTTTTTATGAAGGCACCAATATTTAGCAGAGTGCCAGATATCGGAAAACAGAATTACATATTGTGAAATAGAATACAACCCGAAATTTTTACCAGAAAAAAAAAACACAACCCAAAACCCATTAAAAGATAAAAAACAGCAAAACAGCCACTCAACCAAAGAGGACGCAAGAAACAGAAACATTAACAACAAAATAGGCCATATGATGAAGCTACATGCCATACAAATCAGCAATCACCAAGCATCCTATGGGTTAATAAACTAAGATGATACCAGGTAAGTAAATCCAATCAATTTTCGCTGAACAATTAATCAATAATCATGTTAAGATCTCATCGAACATTAACTTGTACAGTTTCCTGGTGAGTAAAAAGCACAGTGAACATCTAAAAGGACGAGAAAACAAACTTTTTTTTTGCTATGACTAATCTATACTGAAAGATTTAACTTGGACAAATCACCATGTTAGCAAGCCAGATGGAAGGTATCATTTTTCTAAAACAGGCCGACTCAATTTGATTGAAACTTACAATTTATAGAAAAGTAGGCTTAAGAAACATATCTGTCATAAAAGCTTTGCTTCGGGAGTAATTTATTTAAAAAAATGGAAAAACGATTAGAAAGCATAAGCTGTTAGAATTCATACAGCATCCTGTCTTAGGTCATCATTTCCAGATTTTGCAAGTTGCCGATATCTGCAGCCATCAGAACCCAAGCACTCAACCACTTTAGGAGCATTTATACCATTCATTATCCTGTATGTTAAACCAACATACAGCAGATTTAAGAATTAATATTGAATGCACGACGAAAATTGCCCTGGAATTCAATAAACGACCAAGACTTACATAACAGAATCTGCTAATCCTTTGAAGTAAGGAAACGTGCCATCATGATATTGACAACTACGATCAATTGAAATGGTAGCTGTCACTACAGGTACCTGAATGGCCAAAAAGGAAAAACTTTTGCACGTAAATAGCTCTAAATAAGTAGATTTAGCAAACATAGGCATAGCAGACCTAACGTCATTGACAATATACAAATAATGCTCATATAAAAGGTTCCTTCAGAATTTATTACATGTTACCATTCACTTGTCACATGTTTATATCCTTGGCTGTACAACATTAGTGACTAGGAGTAGATTAAGCAATCACATCAATTTAGTATTCATTGTATTTTTTGTAATTATTATATTTTGCATCCATTCATTATATTTCTGACATCAATTTTGAAGATGTTTGAATTTGGATGAAGATGACAACATATGCACTTCAACAAATAGTTTTTGCATATTCTTAGGTCTTTGAAATTTAATTTGTCCAAATTTCAAAATTTAAAAGTAATTTTTTCCAGCAGGTTTTGAAGGTATCATATATTAGATGTATATGTATATTCCGTTCCCAAAACTTTGTTGCTCTTCATGTGTATTTATTTTCCTGCCATTCCATAACTCATTTCTGATATAGCATACTACTCTGGACTCAAATATAAGCAAAAAAAAGTCAAACAAAGTTGATGTATCAGGTTAAAAATTTGAACCATATATGTCAACTTTGTTTGACTTTTTTTGTTGCTTATTTTCAAGACCGGAAGGAGTACTATGCATTCACATTGTTTTCTTAAACATCATGTTGTGTTTTGATGTCATGTTTAGTTTTATAGAAGAGGTACTTACCAGTTGATACACAACATTGATGTAAGTCTAATGTGTTATTGTGATATACCGTTACATGTTGTTGTTGCTCAATAATTGAACACAACAAATTATAAATCGTAACTAGAGAGAATAGTTCAATTGAATGAACCAAGAGTTCATCTTTAAAAAAATTTAAAAATATATTTAAGAAATTCTATTAAAATAAACATAGTAGAAATAAAGAAACGAAAAATATTCAAAAAATGAATAAAATGGAAATTTAGTAATTGACTTACAAGTTCTAGCACTGGGAGATTACGTAAATCCCTTGGTAGTGTCATTCTTTTATTAGTATCCTACATAAAGAACTCAGTTAGAAGGTTGTATAAAATAAATATTTTCAGTTTACTTTGTAAGCTACACTAATAGATATTTATCTTCAAATAAATTCATGGACACAAAAAAGAATGGTTATGAAATATAAAAAATGTGTAACCTCTTTCTTTGTTTCCATCTCAGCAAGTTTGATATAAATATCCACCATTTGCTTCATCTACATATGTAACATTCAGAGTTTGGTGATAATTGATTGATTATTAAAACTAATAGAGAAGAAAATATAAAGAAAACATGATGTTACTTGTCGTATGATAGCTCCATGATAAGATGACAACTCATTTAGAAGGTTTTCTGCTGCAAGTTTTTTGTCCATATCCACGACAAATGAACTTCTACTACGCTGTTTATCCTTGATACGGTCACCATTTGCCAGGGCCAGAAGCTAAGCAAAATATATAATGAATTTTTTGAATCATTGGATGAATAATGTTTTTTCTTTTTGTTTTTTTTATGAGGCATTGGATGAATAATGTTAAAAACAAATGTATAAAATGCATTCAAAATTGAAAAGTAAAATAAGTAAATATACGATTCAAATTGGAAATAAAATATATGGTTTGACAAAATAAGGTTTGGTTTATGTTTTCCTTAATCATTAATGTACAGTCACATATTTTACTTCAGAAGCATGCAAAATAATTGCTTGATGATAGATAACTGGCACATACTTGAAGAATTGTATGGTATGGATGATCAATAGCCATTTTCTTCACAAGCGAAACCAAAGCAAACTGCATGGACCATGTTCATGTTACATTACATAAAGAAAACAAAATATGAAAAACATTTGAGATGTATAAGGAAACCAGAACCTGGAAATTAAGAGGTCCCTGACCATCCTTTGAGCTACCCATTCTGGAAGCAATTTGGTATACTAACGGTATAAATTTGAAGGATTGAACCTACAAACAGATTCAAATGCAATCAACAAAAAACAGGGAAATCATACAAATCAGAGAGTACTTGGTTGCCAATGCTTTATACTACAAACCTCGTCAATTGTGCTAAGCATGCTATTTACAACATGTTTTCGAGAAGAAAGGCTGAACCACAAGGAAACAATTCGAAACACCTGAAAGAAAATAAACTTGATAAAGTAAAGGGTTATGCTAACTAACCAGTGCTCTAAGGGCATTGTTTAAGAAATCCATTATAAGAAATTTTATCGTGAAAACCTAAGTCAAACACATGTGAAAGTAATAATTACACATGTTTCTATGCAAAAGTGACTACTTTTAGTTGCTTAAACAATGCCCCAAGGGCACTTGTTAGCCTTTCCCTAAAGTAAATTAAACTACCCTGCAACACATACAATGTTTGAATATAGTGCATATGCATGAATAGATCAGTGGTAAAAGAAACTAAGAGCAACTCCATACCACTCGCACATCATACTTGTCACCTATGACTAAACAACGTTTGTATCCCTCCAATGCCAGATTAAGAAAATTGTCCCGGTCATCCTGAGATGTTCAAAGACATGGAAATGACACATTATAAATTGAGGGATTTAAAGAATATATTTATCAGATTTTGTGATTTTGTTGCACACAGAATTACAAAAAATCCTTCATAACCGCTGAAACAAAATAGATACCTGTAATTTCTGGTCTTCTTCCTTATCCATAGCTACTTGCTTCTGTAATTCTTGGATTTTCATAGTGTAGTCAGTTTTCTCCCCCTATGTTATGTATTACAAGTGTTAGAGCATCAGAGAATACATACATGATAAAGAAAATGTTAGTAACTACCTTTGTTGAACTCCTGAACCTTTTAATGAGTGCTTCCAACTCTACTGTCTGTAAAATCAACAATATCATGATCAAGTAACTGCAATTAATGTCACTTATAACTTCATTATTTTTTAATTGACCCCAGTTTCTTTTTATTTCAAGGGTTAAATATGTTTTTGGTCCCTATAAAATTGGGACCTTTTAAGTTTAGTCCTTACTTAATTTTAATAGTTTTTTTAGTCCTTAAAAAAAAAAATCTGCACTCAGTATTAATCCCTCCTCAATTCAAATTTGTTTAATCTATGCTTAAACTCTTGAGTTTTTAAACAATTTTTTGCAGACGTGTTAAGAACATTACTAAAAGTTCCTCTGCAAAAAATTGTCGCAAAATTTGATTTCTACGTCTAGATTTTGTTAATTTTATCTTTAACTTTTGCCGTTTTAAAAAATTCATATTTAATTCATTTCATGTTAAAAAAATCTAAATTTTGGTAAATGAACCTGTCATAGTGTTCTAAACTTGTCTTTAAAAAATCATTCAAAAATTTAAGAGTTTAAGGATAATTAAACAAACTTTGTTGTAACAGGGACTAAAATTAGAAGTAATTTTTTTTTGTAAGGACTAAAAAACCTATTAAAATTAAGTAAGGACTAAACTTAGAAGTTCCCAATTTTATAGGGACCAAAAACATATTTAACCCTTATTTCAATTGGTAAATTAGGTACCTTATGCTTTCTTAACCGCATTGCTGATTGCCACTCATTAGAATTAAGTCTTTCTTCATGGCTCCTAAATAGAGCATCAGTATAGTGTGCAAGATGAAAATGAGTTTGACATTTCTTTTCCATGGCCTTCTTATCTGTACTTTTCACATCCTCAGCAATAGAGACTGCAGGTTTCAAATACTTCTCCAAAATTGTTCTTGAGCTGCAAGTTAAGATAAAAACAGGAGAAGACATGAACTCAAATGAGTCAGGCATCACAAGGGAGCATCCATTATTTAAACATTAAACAGAATTCAGTTTGTCCAATAACTTGCTAGATCTGGTCTCTGCCAGCCACTTCCCAATCAAGCGATTTACATCTGAAACCTCTTCATTACTTTGATAATTTTGTGATATGTACATTCCAAGGTTGATAGCCATCTCATTTTGACCTTGAGCACGAAAAAGCTTTGCTTCTTCAATCTGCCATCCAGAAGCAGAGCAAACAATTAGTACTGCCAAATCTATAATACTACTGCCGATTTCTTTCAAGCAATGTCTCGGTAAGAGGAAGAACTGAAGAAGTACTCTAGCACAAGTTAATGCCAATCTATAAGATGTATCCTTCACTGCATCCCACATCTCCCCAAGTTCATTTGTAATAGTGTTGAGGAACAAAGAGTAAGGCCCGACCCATATTCTAATATGATATTAGAGCTTATCCAAGGTTCATTGGGCCACCTGCTATCAGGTCACACTCTAGATGTTCAGGCTATCAGGTCACCACTATCTGGACACACTTCATATGTTCAGTCATGGGTGTGAGCAGAGAGGGGGTTAGGGGTGGAAATAGGATAAACCGAGCTAGGCTTTGTAAGGCCAAGACTGGTCAAAATATTCAAGGTCAGCCTAACCCAGATTATAATAGTCCCATCTCCATTTTGGACGAACTCTTTTGTCACTCTCCATGGTAGAGTCGACGCTAGGTTAGGATGGAACAGACCTTGCTCTGATACCATACAAAAAAAGACTTTCCTTTTGATGATCAAAACAATTATGTAGATGCTACAACTAAAAAAGGAAACAAATAATGATACATCCCTAATGCTAGTGGGACAGGACAGGAACACATGACTCTGACTGATTTCCACAATCTTCTACAGATTTCAATAGTAAATGAAAAAATAAAGGATTTTATAAGTTGAAGCATTTGAAATTGCTGAATCCAAAACCTAACGGTTAATAAGAAAATCACACTTGAGATACAATCATATTTCATACTCGTCTTCATTTGAATGTGAAGTGTGGTTCATTCAATTTGTACCCCAATGAACAGAAGCTATTGTCTATCACCAGGCCAATACACACACACACACAAAATCATATCAGCTCTCTTACCCTTCCAAGCCAATATAAAGATGAGCACTGCCCTTTGGTTCCAACACAAAGGGACTTAAATTCATGCAAAACACCAGCTGCTTGAGAAAACCTAGATCCCTGCAAAAATGGTGAATAGCATATAAGAAAAATAAAGTGGGATTGAATATGACATCATGATATTATCAAGGACCAGTTCTCATAAAAGCTTATGCTGTTAGCTAGACACTCACTGATTCAATAATTATTTTATCTATAACAGACTCTCTCATGGTGAAGCCCTTGAGCATGAAGGTTGAAAAAAACAATGCAGATGCCTACCTTATGAGAGTAAATTTAATTTTAATCAGAATGGAAGAGGCAAAGCATAGGATTCTGCAGCAATTGGTCAAAATGGTTCCAATAAAACCCTTAAAGCTCAAGTTGTTAATTCGAGGAATAGGAATGTTTTTTTTGTCATCTCCAACAATGACGATATACCTTATAAAGTATGGTAGCAGACTACATAAGATGTTGCAAAACACAATCTCCATAACTAAGCTTAACAATGGTATACCTTCCGAAGTGTCGTAGCAGACTGCAGAAGATGTTGCAACATACTATCTTTACAACTCAGAGTTTGAAGTAGAACTTGTCGAAATGGTATAAATGGTTCTAGCAAATTCATGTTCAGTTGCGTCCGTTGCAAAATTGAGCACCAATCCATATCCAACCATGACAACTAGTTGACAATATAAACATTGCAAGACATCAAAATCTATGATGAGCTCTGAAGGAATAACAAATCACTGTCTGAATACCACAACAAAAATAACCAAGCACTTTCCAATAGGCGAGGTCAACTACATGGATTAGCCATTAAATTCCTACCAGATACTAATCACTGTCTGAAATCTTAAAATATACTTTACGTAGTGAAAAGCAATGCACTCTTGCCATGAAAGGCTCAGACACAAAAAATACCTGTTCACTGGAAGGAATCATGGGCTCAAGAGACACATTTCGCTTCTGAAGAGAGAACTTTCTGATATCATCTTGGCAAGTTCTCCAGCGTAAATCCCAAGCCATGCCAAGATGATAAAGCATCTGTCAAAATGATCACATGGAAGAACACGAAAACAGCCTCATTAGTTTTAGTTTTATTTGTTTAAATACATATACGGATCAAATATTCTTTTTAAGATAAACATGTTTCTATATTCTACACATTTCTAGTGATAAAAAATTATCATGAATTTATACTCACATTTTCAAGCAAATCTACAAATTATTCTGTTAGCAAAAAAATAAACAAGAAAATACATATTCCACAGGAAGAAAGCTGCTATAATGATAAACCCATAGTGAATGTGTAAGGGAGAAGTGCCAGAGGTAGATGGGATTTGACAAGTGCCAGAGGTAGATGGGATTTGACAAGACCTGAAGGTTTATTTGCATGAAATGATTAATTTCCTTTCTTTAAATTATGATTGATTTACTGCTTAGTCTTTCTAGAACATCAAAATAAAACCAAAACTAATTCAAAGTTCACTACTTTTTATGTGAACCCGATAACTCCGACTTATCACCCAATATCAACTATAACAATAGAGCATAGATATAGTGGCAATAGATTTCGTGTTAAGGACCTAGAATTTGGATAAACTGGTACCTGGAGTCTGATGATTGTCAAATAAATGTACTCGGTACTCTCTTCACTTGCATGAGAAACGGACCACACAAGCTCCTGTAACACAACATTTTTAATTGCCTGAAGTCCTCAAGCACATCAACACAACTGATGAAACAAACATTACCTGCTTTGAATCTCTCAGCTTTCTCTGGAAATCAATTAAATCACCTTCCTGGAGTGCCCTTAAACAACTGAATTTAAAAATTATTAGACACGCTGTGCATGAAAAAAATTCTAATGATAGAAAATTAGAAATTGACTTTCATTGAAAATTACAGCTGCTGCACGGTGCAGCGGTTGTGGGGACTGTTAGATCTAGAGAGATATAGTAGTGTGCCCTACATATTTCTGCAAGTTACCCGATACACATACATTCATTAACACCAAAAAAGAGATATAGAATATGGATAGATAATGATGTTTCTAAACGTCTTCTACTGCAAAAATTCAAATTTTTTTTGAAGAAGCTAAACTAGCCCACCCAAATTGGCACCGGAGAGAATCGAACCTAAGACCTCGAGGAGGAGCACACTCCCAGGTCCCAAGCCAATACCATCAGGCCAACCCAAGTGGGTTTCAAAAATTCAATTTTAATACATTAAGTGGACAGTAGAAGAAAAAAAGAAAAGAATTTCAAAGATAAGGAATAAGCCATACTATCAAAATTAATCAATCATGACCAGCAACCTATACACTCAACTATTGCCACAATGTATTAACTTGGGAATGCAGTCCAAGGTTCATGTTCACACAGAAACAGAGGGGTTTGAGTTCATACAAAAGCAGTATTTGGTTTCCCAACTCAAGGGTCCACAACAGCACAATTAAAAACTAATTAATTACATACCACATTAATTGAATAATATTTACCCAATACAAACGAGGGAATTATTCACTTTCTTAAGGTTTTTAACATATAACAAACGCAGCTTCTTAATTTACAGTTATGAATAAATGCAGATTAATTTACAGGTATCAAGTGAGAGGAGTGTTTTATTGTGAGAGGTGAGAGGATTAAATAACCACCATCAGATCAAATTGAATGGTTAAGATTAAATTGACTTAAAAAACATGTGTGCCACTGTGTATGCCATTACTTTACATCTTCTTTGGCGAACTCCATCACGACCTAATTTATGTACCACTCATACAATTAACTCAATTTTTTACGGGTTTTTCAATCAAATTAGTAAAAGGATTCGATTCGCTTCAATGGCCATCTATATTAATATGTTGAGTTTTAAAGGGTTATGTCAATTTTGATTTCATGCATATTTGGTTTCCACCAAGCGTGCTTCCATGGTAATATGACGATGCTTATATCTACTAATTGTCAAAACACTATACAAATAATAAATTAACAAAATTTATAGTTTCAAAAATAAAGAAAATATAGATTTTTGGCTTTGTTTCAAGAACATTCAATTAATTACAAGAAACATGACACCAAAAAAATTAGGGATAACAAGGTAGGAATATGAATTCGAGAAGTGAGTTTCAGAAACGTAAAAACTTCAGATGGAGAACGAGTGGAGTTGATGTGCGAAAGAGAAGGAGTTTTAGATCTGAGTGATGAAGTTCGAGAGAGAAGACAAAAAGGGATGCATACAGCAGACGTGTTTTAAGACAATTTAATCCGAACCATTCCATTTTATCTGATGGTGGTTATTTAATCCTCTCACCTCTCAACATATATAGAAAAAGAACTTTCAATATAGACTCAACAAACGAAAACAGCTAACCTTACCTGTGCAAATTTTCATTAAACTGATCATATTTGATGTTTTGAGTTGGAGGAAAACTAGTTCCTACACACGGTAAAGAGAAATCCCAGTTCCCAGCACGCCAGGCTGCCTCATATTGCAATTCAGCAAATTCTCTGTCATGCCGAAAATCTTCCTTGCTTGATGTCAACCCTTGACAATACATGTCAAGCACATGCGTGCAGCCGATCTGCTGCAATGATCTAATCAACCCTTTGTAAGCTCTACTCTGCCTCATCTCAACCTCTGAGGCAATATATGAAGATTTTGCTGGTTCAGCATGTTCCAGTGACAAACTTCTCGAACTGCTATCCTTTGGTAATAAGACACCTGATTGAACTTGCAAATCATAATACTCAAGAGCCTTTCCCCAGTTTCCCTCATGCTCGAACGTGATTACTTGGGAAGTCAACTATTATTGGCAATATAAAAGAAATTAAGAAGTATAAGGAAAAAATCAAACAAATAGCACTGTAAAAAAAGACTAAATCCAGAGAAGCTAGGAAAATTGTATTCTTCAGAAAATTGAGTACACCAATTAGTCAAACCATATCCTCACAAGTTGAATTTAATAGGCCTGCACCTAAAGCCAAGTTTAAGCTTTTCGGATAATTTGCCTCCTGGCAACATATTACTCAAGCATTCAGTCATGAGATAAAAAAACAAGGAGAAATCATGCTCACAAACCTTGTGAGACTGAAGGATTCCGTATAAGCTATCAGGTTCATTGATTCTAGTGACTGCCGAAACGAGTACTTCAATATGATCAGGCAACTGATATGAAGGAAGCAATAAAAAGAGAAAAAGATGTCATTGGTTACGGGCATGAACATGAACCAAGGCAATCTTCACTAGCAGTTTACAAATTTATATCTATCCCAAGCATCTAGTTTACCTATATCGAAATGAAATGACCTAAATAGTGTAATGTATAATATAGTCTGAAGTAAATAAAAGGAAAAGCATCCCATATAAAAATATTCAGTACACAGCTTACCGTTTCGTTATGAGAGAAATCTGGACCTCCAACAGTCATAGTTTTGAATTGCTCTTCACACCAGTGTTCCACATACATCACTGAAGTAAAATATGATCCACAACTCTATAATGACGAGAAACACATGTAGTCAAAATTTATATAAACAAATTTGAAGGAGAAGAAAGGAAACATATAATATAAGAAACAAAAGTGAAAAAGAGAGAGAAAGAGAAAGTGCAGACAATCTGCCACTTACAACTGCTGCCTTGGCAACAGGTAGATAATCAATTGAAAGCCAATAAACCTTGGAAAATATAAGAAAAGATAAGAAGTGTTAATTCAATTTGAAAGATTTGGTAAATATAAGAAAAAATAAGTAGTGTTAAATTCAATTTGAAACAAATGTATTTGCAGTCTCTAGGTTCAAATTCTTCAGGAAACAATTAACTCTTCGAAGGCAAAGTGCAAGGGAGTCAATACTTTCTCCCATGAAGACGGTGATTCTGACAAGCCACTTGAAATAACAGCAGATTGTCTCTGTCTCGCTTTTGCAGGAGTGGACCGAGATTTTGAGCTATAATTTGGAGTTCTTGAATTCTGCAGAATCACACCACAATTACAACCTATCTTATCCAACCCTCAAAGTAACAGTTATAAAGGTTAAATATATTTTTCGTCCCTACAAAGTCACTATTTTCATTTCTAGTCCCTACGGAAATTTCCGTCGAAGTTTAATCCCCAATATATTTTCTATTAACACTTTTTCTCCCTATTGTTAACTCTCTGCACAGCCACTATCAAAGATTTGCAAACCGAGGTAGCAAACCTTAAAAACGAAATTTAATCTAATCATTGTTGGTTGAAAATAAGGTGTTGCCCAACTCTTATACCCGCCAATCCAAGTGTGACTTCAGACATATGTCTCGTTATTTTTTGTTTTTGTTATAAATCAATTGGAAGCCATTGTTTCATTATGATATGGGGGTCATACAGTTGAAATATTTCCTAGTATCTATTATTGTGAACCTATTAGATTTTATATTGGACCTAACTCATCCTTACAAAACCAGCTTGTAAAGAGAGGGCTGCCCAAGCTTTATAAATAGAACACCGGCCATATCTCTAAGAAATGTGGGACTAAGTCCACCCCTTCAAACCTCACACAATGAAGGTGCTGAAGGTTGCAATGAAGGCAACTCAAATGTCGCAATAGGGCGGCTAGGGAATGCTATGAACGCAGAATTTCCAACAAAACCCATGATTCAAAACAACCCAAATTAATATCATGAAAAGAGTTTCTCTAATAGTTTTACCACTTCAATTATTGTCTTCTTATGTTAAGAAAAAACCTACCCTACTTGGCCTTTCTTAGCAGCAAGGAGATGAAGTAATTAATAAATTATTTTGTATATAATCTTTGGCGGAATGGATGGAGGTGTAGACAACGCAAATGGACAGAGGTAAGGCACAAATGCAGAATGAACTCCAAAGGAAAAAAAAGATCTCGTGGCCGGGTGGTTATATGAGGGGAGTGAAAATGCTGAATGCATTTCAGAAAAATATATGGCAAGGCGCTCGTAATACCAAAGAAATGTGATAAGAGGGAAGAAGATTTGTCTGTAGAAGGTACCGAGACATGATAAGGGGGATGGAGGTCTACAAAACGAACCATGATGAAGATGATGGATTATTAAATTTGGGGATTTTGTTACTTGAGATCCCTAAATTTTAAAAATTAAATTATAAATTAACAATTATTTATTTTATTAATATTTTTATGAGTTGGATATTGCTAGGTCATTTAAAAGTGGCAAAATTAAATAAATAGTCCCTTAACTTAATTTTAGGTAACGTTTTAGTCCTTTATCTTTTTATTTTCCCAGTGTAGTCCTTTATCTTTTTAAAACATTACACAATTAACCTTTTAAGTAAATTCTGTTTGATTTTCTGTTGAAAAAAACCCCAAGTTATCTTCTTCCTCCTCCATGTTAAATAGCAAGAACCTGCAACTTAAAATCTAACTCAAAAATTGCAATCCATGGCTTCATCACTCATAGGAGGCTCACACACCCAACCCTTTTCTTGCTCCTTCGCCTCCAGTGGAAATCGCCAGCCACATGAATGTTTATGTGGGTTAAAACATATTGTTTGAACAGTGACGAAAATGGGTCCCTATTAATGTACTTCTGTATTGACCATTTGAACATATCACAATTGAACAAAAATCACAGTTGAACACAATTGAACAGGTTAGTTTGTTTCAATTGGTTTCAACATACAACCAATTCAACAAAATTCAACATGTTTTTAGATATGGAGTTCTTCAATTATATAATAGAGCTCCATTCATTGATCTGTCATAATATGGAGTTCTTTCATTACATAAAACTAGATTATAAACCATAATATGGAACTTAGCGATTACATAAGTCAACCAAAATATGGAACATAGCCATGACAGGTAATTTGTGTTTCGTGTTCTGCGTTTTCCTTTCTTGTTTCTGGGTTTTCCATAATGTGTTTCTAATTTGTGTGAAAGATTAAAGGGTTGTGAAGAGAAAATAGAAAAATAAAAGAATAATACAAATTATGTTTTTTTTAACAGAAGTTTAATGGAAGGCTAACCTTGAAAATATTTAAAAAGATAAAGGACTAAAACGTTACTTAAAATTAAGTTAAGGGGCTATTTATGTAATTTT
>Ga0315913_1004775_pt1 | contig 16408 bp, 5 predicted proteins | sample MpolsnodulesMG_FD_207736 | JGI IMG/M metagenome (GOLD analysis project Ga0315913, IMG submission 207736) | Medicago polymorpha root nodule microbial communities from Los Angeles, California, United States - small nodules | ecosystem: Host-associated > Plants > Roots > Nodule | place: USA... | reverse complement strand
TCTTGAGAATTAGGAGCTGCCAAAGAGGTAGCTTGGCCAAAAATATTTTGTAATTTTTTTTTTAAAAGATATTTTGTAAAATTTATAACATAGTGATTAGGAGACTTTTAACCGACCTTTTCATTCTTACAATTGCACTCTTCATTTAACCTATTATATTTATAATTTTATCTTTTTATATACTATTTAAATCACTAATTAGTTAAATCCTATTAATTATTCTAAAATAATAGAAACAATATTGAATACTATACTTTTTTTAGGGAATATTGAATACTATACTTATAAACTATTTTGATCTCATTTGTCAACAATATTTGATTTTGGTATATAACAATAGAAAAACGGTCAGACAGTCGCTAACAAAATAAGTTGAACACGTTTCAAGACTAGTTTTTGTCATATGATATATCTTCGACTTAATTGCATTTTTGTCCTCGTATTTTGACCAGCTCACGAAAATGGTCTTGCCTCTTTCAAATTGAACAAAGTTGTTCCTAAACTATCATGTTTTTTGTATTTTTCATCCTTATCCCCTATTTGCCCTCCAAAAAACGCTGATTTGTCCAATTTTTTAATGAGGTGGAATGCAAAGCAATGATTCGGCAAAGCACTCATGGAAAAACAACTATCAACGTCAACAAATACATATTTTAATAAAAAAAATAAAATTTAACTTAATTAAATATATAGAAAAATAATTAAAAACATAAAATTAACAAAATAACCATTATGAATTATTATTACGAAATTTAATGAAATAACTAAAAATCCCAAATTATTGTTTTTGTAATCATCCCAACAAATTGTTTCTGATAAACATGGTTTTAGGAACTGTTCATGAATCACAACAACAACATCATCAACATCAATCTCTTCTTTCTCGTTGGCATTGGAATCGACACAACTCTATTCTTTCATCTCTTTACTTCAAATAGATTTACTCCATCCTTCATCATACCAACACCATCAAACACCATGGCTGTTAAGAATAAAAAAACATAAATTTTAAAGTCTCTGCTTCGTGAAAGAAAAAAAGAAACGAAGGTGAAAGAGGTTTTTGAGTCTTGTGAAGTTGTTGAATGAAGTGGAAATGGGACCTGAGAGCATTGAAATTGAAATGGAGACCGAGTGTGCAGAGGTGGGTGAGATTACCGAATTTGCCAGTGAGTATCTGACCGGAAAGAGCAACGTCGGAAAGATGAAGTTCCAAAAGAGAGTACGACCACCGACAGAATAACGGAGAGTTAGCAATGCAGCTCGTTGAGAATCCAGATCTACAAATCGAGATTTTTTTGGATTTTAGATTTTCAAATCGGTTTTGTTTGGATTTTGTTTGGATTTCGGATTTTCAAAGCTTTCCCCCTCCCTTTTAATTCATAGTTTCATGTAACATCTACTCCCATTAACCTCCTTCATTTTTACCATTTTGAAAAGAAGGAAAAAAAAAAGAGATTGAAGATTGGGATGATGAAGAAGAAGATGGTGTTGAGGATGATGATGATTATTTTCAATTTAATTTCTTTCAATTTGTTTTTGTTTTACTTTATGAAATGTTTAAATTGTTTTTTAAATTAAAATTGATATTTTAATGACATGTTAATGTCATTTTCCAAGTTGGCACTGCCACGTAGGTGTTCATTTGCCATCTCAGCGTTCTTTGAGGGGAATATAGAGGTATGACTAAAACTGCAAAATGATAGTTTAGAGATGGTTTTGTTGATTTAAAAGAGACAGAATCATTTTCGTAAACTGGTCAAAATGTGAGAACCAAAAATGTAATTAAACATATATCTTCCTCGCTATCTATATGTGAGGACCAATCGTGTATGGTTTGGTGGGATTCTGATGCGCACGTTAAAAAAAAACTCAATAATGATCATTGCTTAACAAACTTGCAAATGGCAAAACATTAAACAAAGTATAACGCTTTGTGGGTGACATTTAGCATGGGAAAATGAAGCTTTTCTCACCATGAGAAAGTGGGGCCACTATAGATAGCTGACAGTATCAACCTGATACAATTAAAAAAAATAAATTTTTCTTTTACTTATTTTATTCAATTATATGTATTTGCTATTTCACCCCCTTACTTTACTGCAATAAAAAAGGATTCAGACCCTGGGTTTGTTACTCTTCATCCATCAAAATAAAGAATATCTCTATCCTCCATCGTGAATGATGAGTATGACCCATTTCATGATTTTTCTTATAACTCAAGATTAACCCAGCTCTTTGCATAACAATGAAGTAACATGACAGCCCCACAAGTTCCCTTGTAATTTTGCTCCAAACATAACACCCATCTCTACACCATATCCATTTAATTTTCCTCCAATCCTCCATTGCGAATACGCCACCCATCTCTGTTTTAATACAATTTTACATGATACTTACACAAATATGATTCCTAGTCTAGTAAATGATAGAAAACATTATTACGTTGTGTCTTGTATTCCATGATCTCGACAAGAAAGAAAAAAACGAAAACCGTTGTTGTTTGTGCTAGTTACTTGTTCCAAACAATCACATTGAAGAGAAAATTAAAGGCATTAGTGTTAGTGGTGGTGCGTCAATTGCAGAGGTTGAAGATGGCAAGGTGGAAGACAGTATAAAAAAGGATATAGTGCTGACCGACTATAATAAAATCTGTGCAGATTGGAGAGAGTTATTCTTCTTTTAGCTGAAGAAGAAAGAGGAACAAGAACCATTTTTATTTTTTTCTACTCATTTTTTTGCTGGAACAAAAAAAAAAATTAAAGTGTTATTCTACCAGAAAACAATTTATTTTTGTTTTTAATTAATAAATAAGGTGTGACTCATTATTAGAAGAAGAAAAAACGGAAGCCCACATTCACACACATAAAAGCCCAATCAATTACAAATATAAACAATTTTGTGTGGGGTCAATTTTTTTGTTTGCCAAAAAGTTTTAAGAAGGTTGCCATCAACAGATCTGAACCATTCATTTAAAATAATAATATATCAATGGTTGAAACATCAACTTTTCTATCATGAAAAAAAACTTTCATTTCCCATACTAAATCACACCTGCTTTGTGTCCTTTTCAAGAACAAACATCCTTGTCATGTGACCACATGAAGTTAATTTACAGAAGGCTTGTGGTATGTTATACATCTACTATTATAAACAAAAATTTATATTTTAAATTTATTTAATTAAAGATGTATACAATCTTTATTATAGGTCACATACATTATTTAATAAATAAATCTAAAATGTTAATTTTTACTTATAATAGTGACCGGAGGATGCATGCAGCAACTCACACGTCTAACAAAGAAAACACATATTTTTGCAAGAGTCACAATAATGCATGGTTACATTTATAGAAAATAATGTAATTAGTAATTTTCAATGTATAAAGAATGTACTAAAAACACTTGTTAACGGCACCTTTTTTTATCGTGAAAAATTTTATATGCAAAAAAATAAAAACACAATAAAACTAATACGGGTTTTACGTGTGGTCTTTCTCCTGCGGCTTTCTTGAGGTATGAAGCTACTAGTACAAGACCCTGGGATAATACTTGGGAGACATTGTGGTTGGTGACATTGGTGACATTGGTCAATCACAATGTCACACGTGTACAAAGAAACAAAAAAATATTATGAAAGAAAAAGATTGTGGTTGGCCAATGTCACAATGTCATCAACTACAATGTCACCCAAGTGCTACCCAAAACCTCTGAGAAGGAGTGGTGGGGTTAGCTAGCCGACCTTGCCTAAAAGTACTTTTCTCTTAGGCTTAAGGGGTAAAGAATAGCTTCGCTGAAACTTATGCTTTTTCCCTTGCTGGCTTTCCACCATTCAAACTTGGTTACTTCCTACGCTATTCTCCCGACATTCAGATACTATTAAAATCTAATCTTTATTTTAAGGAGATGCTTGGTGATGCTCTTCCCATGGTTTACCACTGATGAGGAGTATTCCGCATGCCATCGACCTAGTACCTGCTGCTAGTTTCCCAAACCTTCGTGCTTATCGAATGCTACTTGCCTTTTTATTTTAGCCCCTTGCGATAACATCGTTCAGTTCTCGGGCCCCTTGGGGATTCAATTTTCATACGTAGTCTTTAAAATTCACTCATAATATATTATAAAATGTTTCTGTAACATTTATAGGTAGAAAAGCATATTTAACCCAAACAAAAACAAAAGGCAAGGGAAATAATTATAATGTGGACCTAGGATTGATTTTTGAATGGAGAAAATATTTATTTAAAAAAAGCATGAGAGTGAAAGAGAAAAGAGGTGTAATTTTTTGGCATTTTCCTTTACATGATTAGGAAAGGAGACAAAGAGGACTATGGATAAGGCCCACACACTAAGATCGAGTACTTGTTTCCAAAAACTTAGAAGATTACCCATTAGGCCATGGGCATCTACTTAATTACCGTTTAATATTTTTTAAATGAGTTATATACTTTTTAAATCGGTTAAATCAATTTAAAAAATATACTAAACAATACTTTGTATCATTTGATATTTGTTAAACGTCGGAAGAACGATTTCCAAAATTTTAGAGGAAAACACAAATAAGATACTCTATAAATACTTTAAATGTGAAGCTTTTTTAAAAATTTGTGTAATCAATGTATTACAAGTTTAAATATTTAATTTTTTTAAAAATAATTTATTATTTTAGAATCAAGAGTTTCTCAAAAACATTCATTAAATTGACCCAATTTAAAAGTCAAAATCAAATATGAAAACCCAAACAAAAAGGAGCTCCCTTTGTTTGGAACTCTTTTCCGACCTTAGCAGCCAACACGGTCCCACAAACAGCCTCTAAGACCTCCTTAACTACTTTAATCAATTACCCTCTGAAATTGTAAGTTTCGTCAATTACCTCCTGAAATTAACAAAACTTCAATTACCCCCCTGAAATTTCACAACGTTAATCAATTTACCCCCTCCGTCAAATTTCTGTTAGTGAATATGATGTTTTGCAAATAGCCCCCTGAAGTTTTGCACTTATGTGCAAAATGCCACCCGAACTTAAAAATTTATATTATTTTTTTTCTTAAAGGCAAACAATTAACGGTTAAATATTAAAGCTAACTATTAATTTTGGAGTTTGGGAAAACTACATGCATATATACATCAAAATAGGCTTGTACATGTTTGCTTTTCCCATAGTTTTTTTTTAAAAAAAAAAATTGGGGAAGGGAAAAATGTGTATTTTTTAAAATGACTAATGATTATTTTTACAACGGCCCTGAGAGAATTCATACTCGTCAATTTGAGTTTACCAGGCTTAGGCTTAACATGAGTAGCAATAAAGAGAAACAAAGTCACAATTAAGGAGTGTGCTCCACCTTCACAAGCCTATTTACTCCTACTTTTTTTCATTTTGATACTAAAACAAGCCAAGAACCTTGGAGCATAACTCACAATTCATAGAATAGTATAAAGGCTTTTCATTTCCCAAATAGTTCACGTAGTCTAAGATTTAAGGTCTATGCATTTTCCTCTAATATGACATGCAATGTGAAAAAGAAAAGATCAAACCTCAAATTAGTTCATATTTTTAAGATGATACCATTCATTCACTTCTCCATATTAAATTTAATAAATCAACCATCAAGGAAATCACTATGTTACATTTCTATCCTATTTCCCCCTAAATAAATAAATAAAAAAGAACAACAATAGTTCTCATTACACATTAAAAATATAAATTTTCAAGTTCGGGGGGCATTTTGCACATAAGTGCAAAACTTCAGGGGGTATTTACAAAACGTCATGTTCACTAACAGAAAAATTTGACGGAGAAGGTAAATTGATTAACGTTGTGCAATTTCAAGGGAGTAATTGATGTTTTGTTAATTTCAGGGGGTAATTGACGAATCTTACGATTTCAAGGGGGCCTATTTACTCCTACTTTTTTTATTCAAGCTTTCTCATTTTCATTTTTTTCGGAAAAAATACTTCTAATTTATTTTACCATTTTTAAAACGTTATTATTACCTTATTTTGACAAGATTTAGCATATCTATATTGTCTTTTGATACGGAGGAGGGTTAAATGCCCTGAATTCTGCGAACACCTTCTTATAATAGGAGGTTTATAAGTAGAAGTACTATATCAATTATTATTATTTTTATCGAGCCATTTTTACCTTCTTATCGCATATTATTTCAAATTAACAATAATCGGATTAATACGTGAGGTTCAAGTGGTAAAAAGTTCATTCATTGTTAAAAATTAGACATTGGTAAGTGGTGGTGAATAATTCATATTTGTATATTTATAATTTATTTTACTATAATTTAAGTGAATGAAAACGTTTGGGACAAATGCTAATCGCCAATTTTTTTAGGGTTATGAATGGAATTCACGATTTTCTTATCACAATGACTCTTATCTTCTTTCCAAATCACTAAGCCACTTTATCGCCAAATAACTAGAGTGATTATAATTTTGTTTAGTTTTTTTAATACATTTCAAATGAAATGAACTATCCATGAGAATTCCACTGGATGCTACTAATTTAGATTTAGATTATATTTTAGGTTATAAGTTAATTAATCATCAACATTCACACATTTTGCGACATATTTTTTTAGGGAAGTTATTTGCATTTGCATGACATAACAAACTATATGCTAACCTTTTTTTTTATGACAAAAACAATTTTCTCAAACACAACATTCATAGATCTAGGAGACATAATATTGTTATGTGTGACCTTTTGACCTCTTTTTACAAGGTTAGTAGCATATGGTGTTAGAAAACCAAAATTGTCAAACAAAAATGATATAAAAATATGTTAATTGTTGGAACACATTTTCTTCTATTTGATCAATTTGTTTGACACAACTTAGAAGGTTGTTTGTCCTACCGTTAGCTCGTTAGTTTATTTTTATATTTTTTACTTGCGACTATGTTTAAGATGAGAAAATGACTCATGTAGTATACCATAGACCAATACTCAAAAACCGCTTTAAACTCTTTTTTTATTTTTTATTTGTGACAAATGTTAATAGTTAGATTCATATTTACTCATTATCTGAATTTGAACTTACAAATCTCCAACTCATTATACATCAGCTCAAACCATTTGATCTAACAATGTTAATTAACTTATGTCCCTCAGCATAACTAGAACTCATAGTAAGATGGTTCGTTCCTTCAACAAAAAAAAAAGGTAAGATGGTTCGTCGTCCAAAGTTTTGAATAACTTTTGAACATTTGATGGTTGTAGATGACATGCAACACTTCACTGCTAGTAATTTTTTGGATTTTCACTCTCCAGTTTCTACTAGAAAGATTGCATGATAATTCGACCTTCAATAAAATAAAATAAAAACTGATTAAATATTATTATTATTATTTGAGCAAGATATTGATCTTGGAACTAAGCTCGTAATTGCCTCTATTCACACCTTTATTTTTCAAGTTGTTATTCTAATATGTGAATCAACGTCAAATGTTTCATCACTTTTGGCTAGACAGTATATACGTTGATAGATAAATTCTTCAGTTTTATTTCTGCAATTGTTCATAATTTCAAATCTTGCCCTCGGACTCTGAGTTGACTATCTGGTTCAACTGGTAAGATTTTTTAATGCCAAATTGCAAATTTTACGTACTTTTATCTTTGACAACGATATTGAAAAATTATTAGATTGTGCTCACCAAAATCTCAAAATAATAATAATTTAGGTATCAATTATTCAACAAGTTAAATTATCTGGTCCAAAAAAAAGAGTAAAGTTATCTGCTACTGCTGTGTTAGATTAAAAATATAATAACTAAATGAATACGATTCTATCTATCTTTATTGGAGAGTTATGGTCTTTTTTATTTTCTTCACTTGTAATCTTATTTGAGACAACGGTCGGATATTAAATAGACAAAATCGTAAATAATCAATTGTATATAGATATTTTTATTAGTTGGGATAAATAATTATTTTGAGAAAATGGTAAATTATAATTATTGTTTTTTGAGTTTATCATATTATAAATATGAAATTATTATATTAGTTGGCCTATAAGGCCTACGCAAAACCTTATCTTCAAAATTTGATGCAAGAATCTCTGAACTTCACTCTTTACTTTCTAGTTCCTCCGCTTTCTCTACCAACTCTTTGCAATTTTTAATGGCTACTAACCTCTGAGCCAATGGGTAGTATGTGTAACAACACAAAATGTGTATATAAAGGTTTAGATTAACAACTGATGTAAGACGTGTCCTGTTTTCATATTAGCCCCTTTTTTGGTAGTCGATTGCGGAGGAGCCTCTATGCGAACAAAGAGACCTTTAACGGTGCTTGTCTGTGCCAAACATCATCAAACATTCCCCCTTTTGGAGAAGCATCTACCATCGTTAGGAAATGGTAAGTTTCTTTAACCGTGTAGCCGGTGAAAGGATCAAGAAGCCACCTCTACCTGTCAAGTAAGTGATCCTGCAAAACAATATCATGCAACAAAACCGAGCACTATGTAACACTCTCCTCCTCCCAAGCAAGTAGGTGCCTCCTAATTTCTATAATCCAAAATTACGCCTACATTCCTCAAAAAACAAAAACAAAAATTACGCCTACATTTTTTTTTAATTTTTTTTCTCTAGTACACAAGATATAAGGGTTATTTTTTTTTAGGGAAGGATATATCATATATGGTTTCTATAATCCAAAATTACACCTACATTATTTTAAAATTATTTTTTCTCAAGTACACGAGAGTAATTAAGAGAATTAAGTTTTCATTGATTAATTAATGATATAAGGTGTGTAATTATATCAATGTTTCTTAAATAACTTTAGGGTAATTGCTAAAGTTTTTCATGTTCACACACTTTACTCCATCAAATTCTAAATTATAAGCAAAAATTGGATCAAAAAAATAGTTTCATTTTGCCAAAATTTAAATCAAATATATCAATTTTGTTTGACCCATTTTTGCTTATAGTTTGAGAGAAAGGAAATATAATTTATTTGTACAGTATTATCATCTTTATTTGTACAAAATTATTAAACCAACATTTTTTTACACATCTTCAGCCACATTCACCTTTTTCACCATTCTTAAACCTACAACACAATTCTCTCCCAATTCAGAACTCTAAAACCCCATCTCTTTTTCTTTAATCTCCCATTTTCCTTATTACCTCTCATCCAAACCCCCAATAAAAAAATTTCAGATATGTCGAATTACATAACATAAAAAAATGGGTTATTGGAGGGGGAGAAAAATCCAGGGTGGAAAATTATATGTGGGTTGAAAGGATAAAAAATTATGAGCGTTTTCTTTCTTCATGAATATATTGAGTTTTAAGGATGAAGTTCATGGTGGTAGGGATAATGAATGAAAGAAAAAAGGCAAAATAAAAAATACTGTGTTTTATTTTTATTTTTGTATAATTTTTTAAATTTCAACAATGCTATTTGGCACGACCAAAAATTCGTTGAAAGCACACGAAAGATGTGTTGGACCAATCGAAAAGTTGCCTACAATAAAAAGCCATGTCATAGCAGAATCAAAGGAACATCGGTGAAATAAGCAACGACTCAGATCATGTCATACATTGTCGTCTCGTATTACTAAACATTTTTCAATGACACTAACAATATAGCAATATTTCTTCAATAAAAAAACAATATAGTAAATATATAATATAAATTCTTATATTTTTAAATGACGTCAACAAATAACATTCTTATGAGAAAGTTTATTCAAGGGTATAATTAGAATTGAAAAAGTCATCACAAAATCATGTATTTCCTTTATTTATAGTAAAGTAATAGAAGATATTTTGCACTTTAATATCATAACAAACTATACTTAATTATGTTTTTCAATACACCGACAATATATCAAATATAATATAAATTCTTATTTTCCCTAAAAAAAATATAAATTCTTATTTTATTGAATGGCACTAACAAACAACATTCTTATATGAAAAATTGTTTAAATTTATAATTGAAAATGAAAAAATCAATTCAAAACCGTATATTCTCTTTATATATATAGTATAGATGTAGATACCATCATAACTTTTTTTTAAAGGTGATACCATCATACTTTTTTTTGGGAGAGATTTAAAGGTGATACCATCATACCTGTTCTTTAATATAAAAAACAATGTCCCTAAATTTAACCTACTTGATCAAAAATAATAATAATCCGTATAACCTATATTTCGAAATTAATACATACATTATATATATATATATACATACATTATATATATATATATATATATACACTCCATATTGATACTATATATTAATCTACTTATGAAGATAAAAAGTCAAAATCGAACACACCTACACGGAAAAACAATCAATAATAATGTGCATGTAACATCCAACTCAACTAACAATATTGAAATTGTTAGATTAAATATTTTTTCGTAGATATTAATAATCAAATTTTGGATCTTCTTCTCGTATATGTGAATTTTCAAGTAGTGTTTATCACTTAGGCTTCTTTTGACGTAACAATAGGAAAACCGTACACTCCATGGGTTAGACCGGTTAAAATATGATGATTATCTAATTAAATTAACTACGGAGGAATAGCTGCCACCTTTTGTTCTCACTTTATGATAAAGCAAAAGCAAGCGAGCTAGCTAGGGGAAAATACAAATAAAAAAGCAAAGGAAAGTAAGAAAAAAAGGAAAAGCAATAAAGAAATTAAAGGTAAGGAAGAAAAGAGAGGAAACAAAAGACAAAAGGTTCTAAAACTCCATGATTATTATTAACTCAAATTCTCTCAAAAAAATTATAGAACTCCTTCCCCCTATAGCTACTTAACCAACCACAGAAGCATCAATCAAAGTTTCTACAAAGGGTGAACCCTATTTGAAGCATCAAGAAAGAAAGATATAGCTAGAGAGAGATCAAAGGAAATTGAGAAGAAAAAAGGTATGAATAGAGGTGTTTATCTGCAAAGCTCACCAGTGCAACAAATGATGGCTGGAAACCCTAACAACTGGTGGAACACCATGCGCCCTCCTGCACCTGATCATCATCATCATCAACCTAATTTCTTCTCAACTACTACTCCTAATTCTAATTTTGAAACTCCATATCCTCATGCATCTTCTCTTCCTCTTCCTTCTTGGCATGAAAATCAAGATCAACTTCCTGAGTCATGGAGTCACCTCCTTATGTAATTAATTAATACCCTCTTTCTTGAATTAATCTATATAGATATATAATTGATTTTTGTCTTAATTTTTGATGATTTTGGAAAATATAGGAATGGTGTGGTGTATGAAGAAGAAGAGAAGGCTAGTAGTATGCTAAGTCAGCCTCCTTCAAATGCTTCTCTTGTTGATCATGTCAAACAAGAAAGTTCAGTGAACAACTATGTCTATGGAAATGAAGAATTTCATGGAACAGTACCAAATTCTACTTGGTCTCAAATAGTGTCGGTGCCTTCTTCTTCCTCCAAATCCTGTGCAACAAGTTTTACCGGTAGTAGCATGTTGGATTTCTCTAACACTAAAACGGATATAAGATCTCCACCATCAGATCTATCTTCTGATCAGGTAGGTACATATATATAACAAAGATCATATTAATTTCATGATTAATCAAAGCTAGATTTTTTCTTTCTTTCTACAAGTTAATTACATGTATTTAATTTTTCTGAAACTTTACTAATTCAACCAATCGCCAATTGAAATTTTACTTTTCTGAAATAGATATTGTTCTCCAACTTTTTTTGGAAAACGGTTCTTCTATTCTTTCTGTATCATATTGATAAAAAAAATGGTTTACTTTTCTTTCTGTGTATCTTCTTTAAATATACACGCAACAAAAATCATATATCCTTTTCGGTTAATTTCTGTGTTTTCTTTAACATTTTAATTTGTAATTTCAAATAACGGAAGTTTTTTTTTTCTGTCAAAAGTGTAATAGCTCTTCAGCTGGTGGGGCATTGAAGAAAGCTAGGGTTCAATCATCTACAACTCAGTCTACATTCAAGGTATACTCTATTGCAAACAATTCTAGACACAAACTTCCAACCCTGAAATCTCTTTTAACAAAAACACACACACACACAAACATCATATGTGGGCTGTAACTCTTGTCTTTCTTGGTTGTCTTGTTCTCAATATCATGATGTCATTTTAAAAACTTTCTTTCACATTTTATCTCAAGATGAATAATATATCAACTTGCACCACATGTACATCTTAATGAATTCTTTGATCTTCTCTTTATTTTCAGGTTAGGAAGGAGAAGTTAGGTGATAGAATTACTGCCCTTCATCAACTCGTTTCCCCATTTGGAAAGGTAAATATATACAAGCCTAATTTATTAAATTGATATTAGAACAAAACTTAGGTGCTTAATTTGTGGTGTTCACTAATACATTCTTCTCCATCCAATAATAACTTAGAAAAAACAAATTAAGTATGTCAAAAAGAATGTCACTTTAGTTTTCAATGTAATTTTAATTATTTTTTGTTTCTTTTCAACCGATTAATATTAAGTGTGTCACTCCAAGTTATCAACTAATGGCTAACAAGGGTGAATTAGAAAAAAATCACTACTCATCTTTCTTTTATTTATATTTTTTTTCTTAATATGTGAGAAATGATCAATTGTGAGTTATTGTGGGGACTTAGTGAGTTTCATGTGGATTAAATTTTTCAGATAATTCTAACACACAATCCATGTGTATTGTTTTTCTTTTTTGATGGATCATGTGTGTTAAATTATGATTGGAGAACATTAAAAATATCACATCTAAGTATTAATGTGATTTGATCTAGTAAAAAAAAAAAAAACTTTTGTGCTTGATGTTATTGCACATTAACTTAACTTTTACTCAAAATTGGAATAAAATTGAAGAAGGTACGTACCAATCTTAAATTTGCATTGGAAAGAAAAAAAACAATCTTAAATAATTCATCTTTCCCATCCTCTTTTAACTTTTTTTACGATAATTTTATGGTGTGGTGTTTCTAAACTTTTGCAGACTGACACAGCCTCTGTCTTATTAGAATCTATTGGTTATATCAGATTCCTTCAGAGTCAAATTGAGGTAATCATGTTTCTTCTTAAAGTAATATGAATAGTGATGGCACACTGTTAAAAGTACATATGATTTTCACGTTTAGTTTTTGTTTTTGAAGTTCTAAAAATTCTCTTTACTTTTTCCCCGTGGAACATGCAGGCACTTAGTTTAGCATACTTGGGAAATGGATCAGGAAACATGAAGAAGCAACAACAACAATATGTAAGCAGTTTCAATTTCACTTCCCAATGAAACAAAGAAGAATAATCACTTTCTGCTTTCTGTCTTCTAATTGCACGTGGCACACCAATTAACTTGTAATTATGTTGTACTAATTGTAATTAATATTTAATAATTAATGTTAGGTTCAAGGAGAGAAGAATTGTTTATTCCCTGAAGACCCTGGTCAGGTATGTATTCTTTTCCTTGGATCCATTAAGTTTGAGGAATTTTCATTTGGAAAGTTCAACTTGCATAATTTATAATTCTGTTATTACATGAAGAAAGTATACAATTAAAGAGAAATGTCACCAGCTTAAGTTATCATATACTAGTAGAATATTATTCTGAGATGAATCAAATTCTCATTGTATTTTACTTTATGGTTATAGCTGCTGAATGAAAACTGTTTGAAGAGAAAGGCAGTTAGTGAACAGGTAAATGTGCTTGAACACCCTCACCTTTTGAGATAAGGTCAAAGTCTATTTAATACTGCTTGTATGTATATATTATATATAAAATTATACTTGCTCAATAATTTGTTAATAATGTGAATTTTGACTGTATTATACATTAGGTCTGTGAAGAAAAAGAAAAGAAAGACTTGAGGAGCAGAGGATTGTGTTTGGTTCCAGTGTCATGCACAATGCAAGTTGGAAGTGACAATGGAGCTGATTATTGGGCTCCTGCTTTTGGTGGGGGATTTCAGTAGATTAATTGGCGTAGCATATATTCATAAATATTTGGAAGCATACAAAGAGGCAATTAATTGGTGGAAATTTGTATAACATTATGAGCAGTCAATCTGCTACATATCAAATTATCTAAGGCTGATTGCTCATGATGCTATGCAGGGTTCCTTAATAAAAATGTATGCAAGTATATATATTTGCAAGCCCTTGTTAAGAATCATTAATTTGTGCAAATAATCAACCTTTAATTTATTTTCATTCCATTAGCTCAATTTAGAGGTCAGATGCTAGATTTAATGTAGATTTATGGAATAATTGTATGATGAGTCATTTGAATGCTAAAACTTTGAAACAAACTTTTGAATCTTATTGTTACTGTGATAAATATTTTTTATAAGCAAAAATGTTTATTGAAGTAAAATTGAAGCCTTAACAAGTAGTATCACAGCACAAGTTGTGCCTTAGCTAATTAAGGACTAAAATAAGCAACCTGAGATATATTTTTATCACCCTTCTGCAGTACAAGAATTAGGAAGAACCTCAAAAATACCAAGTGAGTCCAACCATCACTAAGCCATCTACATCACAAATTAAATTATTCAATACCCCCTTTTTTTTAGGGACAATAGCCCATTTACTGTTCAGTGGTAAATCAACATCAAAATTAACTTTAAAAAACAGACCGGTATGGGGAGACCAAGAAGATGAAGAAACATAGACATGAGTTCGAGAATTTCAAACTTTGATGTTCTACATTGTCTTATATATGTTCATCGATAATACTCCAAGCTCTGTGAACAATTTCAACAATAGAAATCTTAGTCTCCCCTTAAAAAAAATCAATAGAAATGTTTTTCATTTCAAAGCTATAAATTTGTTTCTAGCATACCAAATAAAGTAATGATATTATGTACAATTTTTTTTTTTTTTTGTCCTTAGATGAAGTGGTAAACCACTGAAATTAAACTTACACACACAACTGTGAGGTCCCGGGTTCGAACTCGGGTCATGACGTCCGGCCTTGCAATTTCGGCATTTGGCAGTTGAGTTAGGACTTCTAGACTATGTACAATTATTTTATATGACAACTTTTGGAATAATACTTTTTTTTATTGAAAAAAAAAATAGATAGAAAGAGGACCAGAAAGTAAGAACATAATGAGCCTATGGTAGATAAATTTGTTCTAAAATAGTTGTACAAATATCATTTCTCATTTTCATCAATCATGTCTTTATTTAAGCTATGATAGATCAGAATTTTCGATAAATGAATAAAAGAAAACTTGTAGCCCTCAAAACAAACAACGAAAGGAGAGTAGAACCAACCCTGCTTTGAGCACATGCAATGATTGAAAAAAATGAATCAATCCAATCTAAACTAGTTGACAAACTACACTTAATCAGATCATATCAAATCAAATTTGTTTGATGGAATTATCTATTTTTTTGAATGACAAAAATAGAAGAGTACAACAAGATACAAGAAAAAGGAGTACAATTTGTACTCAGTCCAGATAAACAACAACCAAAATAAAAACCACGCAATAAAACCAAAGTAGCCAAACAAAAACGAAAGCTCATGCTAATAATCAGGTCTCAGACCGAGAAGCATCCAACCTAGCCAAGTTGGAAAAAAGCAACACAAGAACATCCAAAGTCACATGGCCCATTGGGCTAAGGCCCTCTTGTACTCCAAAAAAAATAAAAATTCACAAGGCCTCCATACGTACACCTCCATTAGTCTTTATTGAAGTCAATGTAGAATTGGTTGCATTTCACACTTGTAGTAGGAGCACAAATGAACAAAGTGTCTTCCTCGAAGCCACTTCCACAAGATGAATTTGATCATGTCCACCAGTTTGTACTTAAAAATCACCTTACCCGAAGAGATGAAATCATTTTGAACCTTTAAGATAGACCACACAACAAAATGTTAAACTAAGAGGAAAACCTAACCTAACTTTCCTACACCCTTGAGACCCAAAACAAGACTAAAGTCACAAAACCTACTTCAAAAGATAACACATGCTCCAAACCTAACTACTTGAAAACTTTATACTACGACTACTATCTGGACACATAATATTTAATGGAGTTGTTTTTGAGAAAATAATTATTTTGAGAAAATGGTAAATTATAATTATTGTTTATCATATTATAAAAATGATAAACAATAAATAGCCTTCAAATTTATGTTCCAAAACAGTAGAACTTCTTCCAAACTCTGCTTGTATCTCAGTTAACTGCACTGTTAACATGGCATGTATCGCTTTCCAACCTTTTTCCAAATTTCCCTTACTATCTTGAAAATATTCTTTCAATGTACCATGAGCGGATTCAACCATGTTAGTTGTTGTGTTGCCAAAATGCATAACACGGTCGGTCCACGCTTTCACTATTTTTTCCTTCAAAGGTTTCAATATAGTACTCTCAACATAATTTAGAAATTTTGGAAATTGTTCACAAACTTTTCTGAATTGTAACACTG
>Ga0315913_1004774_pt1 | contig 16410 bp, 7 predicted proteins | sample MpolsnodulesMG_FD_207736 | JGI IMG/M metagenome (GOLD analysis project Ga0315913, IMG submission 207736) | Medicago polymorpha root nodule microbial communities from Los Angeles, California, United States - small nodules | ecosystem: Host-associated > Plants > Roots > Nodule | place: USA... | reverse complement strand
CTCAAATGGCGAAAGTACCAAAACGCCCTTCGTCTTAAACGTGTTTGTACCGACACAGATGATTAACTCCTGTTCGACTAGCACCGCATCGTAAACCATTCCTTACCGTAGTGAGTCTCCTAGACATTGTTCTCTGGTGCACCTTCGACTGATAAAATTCCGATACTGACGAGCGGGATATTACAGTTGTTAATATTTTATGTGAATTAAAATAATAAGGAGAGGAATAAATAATAAATATTAGAGGTGGGAGGTGGGAAATAGAAGTAATAAAATAAATGGGGGTAGAGGGAGTAAAATCTTGATAAGTAGAGGAGATAAAAGTAATAATAGATGGTTAACCTAGTTTCCTAGTATAAATAGAGGAATAGAAAGTCAGAAACCTATTAGAGTGGTACCATAGAAATAGAGAAAAGAGAAGGCAAACCCTAGCTAAGGAGAATTGAAGCAAAAGCTGCGATTTTTAGAAAATTCAAGGTAAGGGGGAGAAACTTTCATCTTATGGTATTTTTATATTAGAGTTGTTGCAGTTCTATGAAGTTGGTGTTATCATAGAAATCATGGTGAGTATTTAGTAAAGAATTAAATTAATGATGATGAGAGTTATCGGTGTGTTTAAAATATGAGAATTATGGAACTAAGGTTAGTATTTGGATCAACTGTCTTTTGTTGGCGCCGATGTTAGTTGTGCGTTTGTTCATTATATTTCTAAAATCATGAATCAAGTGCCTTCTGTAAGGGACACAGATATTAAACTTTTGGATCTTTACTTGATATGTTTTCAATTTTAGAAGATTATTTATCATCATGAATTTATTATTGAGTTTATCTGCATCAATAATAATTTAAGTAATTTCTTTTGGGTGAAGCCTATAATATTTTTGATTACCTAACTAATGGCTAAATGGATTCATAACATATTTGTCACTTTTGTGAGTTTAGCAAAGATGCAAATTTTCTTTTATTTGTCTTAAAGGATTAATTGATTTTGTTCCCTTTTGCTGGAAAAGTGAATATATGTGTCATTATTTTTTTCATATTGTAATTGATAATGACAAAAAAAAAAAAATTGCCTTGCTTGATGATGCACTAATAGAGTTAGCTTACATATAAGGTACTGTCATTATTAGAAACTAGGTGTATAACCCAACAAAAAAAAAAATATTGCCCTGCGTTGCACGGGTTTGATTGAAATGTTTTTAATAATTTTTTTAGTGAAAATAACAATTTTGGTAGGCTAGTTGAATTATTCTTTGATTTAAAAAAAAAAAAAAAAAAATCCTCTTCCAGTGAATAAAGAGATTGATAAAAATTACTCTTGACATAGATAATATAGCATTCATTTGTATATAAAAATTTATAAATCAATAAAAGTCCATTAAAAAATAAATAGATAAATTAATAAATTGAAGTGTAGTTGAATGGTTTGATCTTATATAAGCCTTAGTATATTTTTCAATATATACTAAAATTGTGGATGACAATTAAAAAAATCTTTTAGTTTTTGTTGCACGGGTTTTTAATTTGGTTTTACATAACATGTCTTTAGAATTCTGTTTTCATCAAAAAGTAATAATTTTGAATCAAGTAGGATTTTCATAAATGAATACTTGAATGCGAAACTTATATATATGTTTAACTTTTGATTTACATTCTTGGTGGCAAAACTCATTTGTTTGTCTTGGTTTTGTCATCAAGTTTGTGTTGAATATTTTTTGTTGTTCTATTGTTTTTTAGTATTTAATATGTGAATACTTTTTGAAATCTATCGGTGTATATTTAAGTTATTTGACACATAAAAAACATATATATAAATTGCACCATGATTTTTAATCAATTCTTGAAACATTTAGGTTTAATGATAACTTGTTATAATTCACAAAAACACGAACCAAGAATTGTGTTAAATTGAGGACAAATTAGGAGACGAGACCAGTGGAAGGAACCATGGAGCAATCGAAAAAAAAAAAAGAAAAAAAAAAAGCATGTTTTCTCTTTATTGTTGACTACATGATCTATTTTTGTTGGAATATTGTTAGCCTTTGGAATAAATACTTACAACTGTTTAGATTTGGTGTAAGTTTTTTGACTTACACCTAGTGTTAACGGATCCTCACTCTAAAGTAAATTTTGTATAAACTATAAAGTTTTTTTTTTTTTTCAAGTTTAACTAACCCACCTAAATTGACACCTATGAGAGAATTGAACTTTCGATCTTGAGGAGGAGCAATTTATCAATCCTCACCTCAAGACAACCTTTTTCTCTTCCTCCGCTGTTTTCTACATTCATTTATTTTCAAACATGATTATACGGTAACTTCCATTTCATCGTCCTAGTTATTGGAATTTGCAAATGTGGTTTAGCGCTAAACAGCATAGTCAAATTGCTAAACAGACTAAAATCAAAAACATTCTATCACAATCGCAAAACTATAAAAAAGAAGAGAGAAAAAACAAAGAATAAAATACATTTTGACCTAATTGATAAATAACATAAACAGTAAAAAAAAAAAGTACTAATGATGAGTCTAGTGTATGTAGATCTATTAAAAACTCCTGTTTAACGTTAACCATTGTAAATCTACCATATAAAAATAGCAATGAACACTAACAAATATTTATGCTCTAAACTGAAAAAAGCAATGAATTTAACAATTGTTTTAGGGTAAGTCAATACCAACAAGCTTCAAATCCTCTAGCCTTAAAAACGTTGTTAATTGAGATATATCCTCCTCCTTTGAAATCTTAGCCTTCCCAAACTGTAGATTTTCATTCCGAAGCCTCTCCTCATGTGAAGGGCAGCCTGATCTCACATCATATTCTCTCCTCCTTTCCATCACTGTTGATACGATCTCCATTACTATTGCGATGATATTCCCCATAGATGATATTCCCCAATTAAGATTTATGAGATGAGATGATTTTTTGGTTACATTTTATGACATGATTTCGTACGCCTAAGTTTTCCGATAAACCTAATTAATATGTGCTTAGCTCAGTTGATATGGACAATGTATAATATATACAAGGTTTGGGTTCAAATCCCGGCCACTACAAAATAAAAACCTAATTAATATTGTTTTTGAGAAATTGTAATCTGAAAAAAGAAAAAAAATCTGGCCCTATTTTTGAGTCGAAATTAACACTATATTATTTGAACAAAAATATTTTTAAAAAGAAATATTACACTCGCCTTTCCAAACAAATATTATTTTTTTTGAATAAAAATATATTGTTTTTACAAGATCAATCCTAACAAAAGATTGAATTGCATTATTTTCTCTTTTATGTTAAAATATACACTTTTCTCCCTTAAAAGTTAAATTTATAGAAGAAATTAAACTTCTAACTTCATCCTATGTGACGCTTGAATTAAACGGTATACTTCCTTGTGAATTTAATATGTATTACACTTTAACCCATTTTAATATAAATATATATTTTCCCTCAAAAAAAATATAAATAAATATTTTCATGTTAAAATTAATTTTTATTTTTTTTGGAAAATAAGAAGGTCAAAACCCGAAAAAAGAAACAAATTACTACGGTACTTAACAAGATGTGGAGTCCTATATATATAGGTTTCTCTTTGGATTTGGTGATCACTTATGGTGGACGAGTCCTTTGTCGTATTTAGGCATTGGCTAATCCACTTTGTTGTGCATGCACTTTGACTGCTTGTTTTTTTTTTTCCGGTGGTCTTCTTGGCACACCTTGTGCTCGGGAGTCCGCTATAGCAAATTAATATAATTCATTTTTGCTTGTTAAAAAAAATAAATACATTTTTAAAGAGTATAAAATGTAAGATAACAAATCAATTGTCCCCTTTGTTTCCTAAGCATGTTTCAAGAAAACTCTACAAATAATCGAGTCATGAACCAAACTGCTAGTAGAAAACCGAAATAACTAGTTATAGTGGGCATAAGGAAACTAGATGAAATATGTTCTTTTTATACATATGTTTATAAAATCAAATGAAAAGATAGTATTCCGTAATTATCATAATAATATATTAACTTTTAAAAAGGACAATTATAAAATTTTGTTGGATTTCAATTTTTATATATTATTTTTTTTAAATAATTTATATATATATATATATATATATATATATATATATATTGTAGGTAGATTAAAAAAACAAATAATATTTTGAATATTAAAATAATATTTATATATATTGTTAGTAGATTAAAAAACCAAATAATATTTTAAAATTAAAAGTATTTCAAAGACTTATTCATTTTGCATCCAAAAAAAAAATTATTATATCCACATATCCGTGGAAGTGCAAATTAGTTACTTTTTTTTTTGTAGAGAAAAAATAATTGGCTACACCTTTTTGTTTTTAATTAAAAAACAAATAATGTTTTAAAAGTATTCTAAAGACTTATTAATTTTGTATCCCAAAAAACAAATATGCGTGGAAATTTGTTATATATGTGGATACAATTGGAAAGAGTTCCTACCTAAATAGCTAAGTTTTGGGGGATCAACCCCCGCTGACTCAAAACGAAGTGAAATATGGATTTCAACCTGCTAGAAAATCTTTCAATGAGATTTTCCGATTCAAATGTTGAAGGTTATTTGTTTTGAGTAAAATAGTGAGAGCATATTTAATTAAAGACGTAATTAAGTATGTTTTTAATCATGATACATTTATTTTATTTATTTTCTGTATTTAGAATTTCTTTAGCATATGCATTTTATTATACTGTTAACTTCTTATGAAGAACAAAATCTTCAGAAACGAGTTTCTAAATTGGTACAAAATTAAGAATTGTTCTTAAGAGTGAGAAAAATTGTTAATGTTTTGAAAGAGTCAAAATATAAGTAAGACTTATGATTTGACCATATAGTTATAGAAAGTTAAATTTCTACTTTTGCATCATAAGTATATGATACTTGATGATTAATCTCATATTTGTTGAAATATAGAGAATTTTAAAGAAGCAGGATATTAACTATAAGTGAAGTTCACTTACGTCTAGAATGAAACAAATTGTTTCACTGACATAGGAGCTAATGCTTGGACTTAAATTGTTATTAAATTCCATATAAAATAGAAGCATTAAATCATAAATCTTGTATTGACAAGAGAATGATTGCGTAGTTGAATAATAGACAAACGTTGTCTTATTATCCAAATTATGTTTTCTATATAAGTATGTTAATCAAGTAATGGATTGGAGTTCCATGATCTTGATAAGCTGGTCTATAACTTATAAGAAAATGATCAAATGAAATTAGAACCTTTTGTATATCATTGGCATTATTGTTATAAATAAGTGTGATTCACATTTTCAAAATCCATGGACATGGACTATTAAAATTATTTGATTGCTTAGCTGCTAATGAGGTTGGTGAATTGCTGAAGGCCACTATGGAAGTGAAAAGGGGAGCTGCTGATTCAGATTCTTCCTCACCCTCTCACACAACAATAGATCTAGATGACATACCCCTTAATAGAATCTACACAAATCTAGAAAAAGACTTGGCCTCCTCACCATCAACCAAAACTACTAAAAAGCCTGATGATGTTGATGAGTCTGAGCAACCAACCATTGATGAAAGGATTGGTATGTTGTTTCAACAGAGAATTGACATTTGTCAGAACCTGTCTGCAGATCATTGGCTTCAACCTCCCTGTTTGAAGCCACTTCAAACTCTTCTTCCTGAAGAAGACTCTGAGCAGACAGCTTCTGATAACACACCATCATCACATCCTAAACCAACAAACCCTGAGTCACCATAGACATTAAGGAAACTAGAAGAGCACTTAGGTGGTGAACTCCCTGAAACTCCACAGAAAGCCTCTGAGACAGCACTTGATATAGCTGCCTCAGAAAACCAACAACACCAACAACCTTACTCACAAATGGCCTCTGAAACTTGTATTGATTTGATCATACACCCTGATTGCAAACCAGACTCTCCACTTCAATCTATTATTGAATCAACTTCTTCTGACCAAACAGTCTTTGATATTGGTGCTTAAGTATCAGAAGATCAAACTTTTGTAGTTGAACCTATCAGTGTAGCACAACCAGAGAATTCACTTAAAGCTGCAATTGATACTTTAGCCAACAAAGAAACCATTATTGAACCAATCATTCAACCTACTTCAGCCTCTGTCAGTCATGCATCTATTGACTCAGAGATATCTCATCTACCAGAATGAACTATATGTTTAGATTCTGATGAAGATATGCCTGAAATCATTGTTGACAGTAACCCTAACTCTTCAACACACACAACTCAAGACTTACCTTCAATTTCCATAAATCTGCCTTTCCCATACCAACCTACAACTTCTCAACCTCAAACCATCAATGGCTCACCCCCTCCCACCCTTTTACTAGATTCTATTGTATTACAAGAGGTATGTAAGAACATTTTTAGGTATCTGAAAAGCTTGTTAAAGCAAGAAATGATCTGGTGCATACAGAGAATTATGAAGAAAAATGGATTGCACTAAGAGAATTGGTGGATAGAGTCATGTGTGACACGCAAAGACTCTCTGTAGAAGCTCAAAATCAGTTTCTCAACAACTAGTTTAAGAAAGTAATAAAGAGCATGTAAGAAGTTGAAATCAGAAGACACACGCTTTGTTTATCAAAACTCTCCATTCTTCCTGGATGCCTCTTCTCTTATCACTTTTGAAGTCAAAGAGGATCTGAACATTTCATGGTTAACTCAAGTGAAAGTCAAAGGTGACATTCCAATCCTTGAGAAGCTAAAGGAAGCTCAATTGGATATGCTAATATTTGTTCAAGTGTGCAGGACCATAGTCAAAAATTATAAGTCAAGTATTGGTTCTGAAAGAACAAATGAGAGCAATGAAATTTACAAATAGGAAGCTTGTGTTGCAAGATTCAAGACAGAGTCTGAAGACAAAGAGCGTTTGAAGACCATCAGAAGCTAACTACTAGAAGCCGATGTCATCAGAGAGTCTGAAGAGCATCAAAAGTTGAAGTTCAACAGAGTCTGAAGACTGAAAGTTGTAATTAGTTAAAAGTTGTTATTCTGAATTCATATCATTGCAGAAGGAATGGAAGCCTGGAGCAACTGCTATTTCAGAGGAATTAGAAGGCATTGGATGCTTATCTACTGAAGAGCGCAGGAAAAGGACATAGTACAATCGTACAAACACTACTCCACTACTCCACTCTTCATGTCTGCAATAGTACAAGATAACAGTTGTGACTACGTTGGTTATTCTCTATTCTTGGAATGAATTTGAAATTGTTCCTTCAGAGGACAATAATCAAATCAAGCAACATATCAATGGTGATTATCAAGCTTCAAACAACGACTCTTTTGATGTGCTGACAATCAACAACGTCTCTTTCACACCTCTATATAAAGGAGTGAAGACTTAAAGATTTTAAGAGACTCACAACAATTTTACAAGTGCCAAAACTCTGCTGAAATTGTTTCACATGAAGTTCACTTAGAATTTTTTAACAACGTTCATATCTTAGAAATTCTAGAGTCTTAAAGAGTCTATATCTGATTTGTATTGTGAACATCACTGATTGTATATCAAGTGTTCAACCTCAAACATTTTCTTTGTAATTGTATTTGTTTAGAAGTCTCTTTCGTGTGTGCTTGAGCATAGGAAACCTCTTGCTTTTATGCTTGAGTAGTTTGAAGTTTGTTGCTTTTGTGCTTGAGCAATTGTAATCATATGTTGATTTTAGTGAACTCTCCTTGGAAGTGCAAGGGGGACAGGACTACTTCTGGATTGTGGAAGAAACATGTATAATTGTTTCGTGTCTTTCTCTTCTCTCTATCTCTTTACATTATCCGCTACATAAGACTCTGAACTTTGTTCATGACTCTGAACTCTATCAGACTCTGAACACTAGACTTAGTTTTAAAAAAAAGAAAAAACTAACACAATTCAACCCCCCTTCTTATGTTTTTCTAGGATCTCCTTAGAGGAGTCCTCTATCTGAATTTTGCAGACTAGTTCTTTCACCATTTACCTGCACATGAAGGTATCCCTCTCTATCATGGATACTAAGATTTCACATGTAGGTATTTTGAACATTATCATAATATAATGTGTCAAAGGGATGTAACAAGGATGTAATGGGAAGTAACTAGCAAAAGAATACCTCTATATTTTTCTTTGATGGTTAATGTATAAGCATATAAACTTGATCAAACTATATGAGAATAAATTTACCGTGTATTTCAACAAGGAAACAGAACATGACAACTTTGAACATTAAAATATTCAACTAGACACCATTAATGTAGCAACCCTTCTTTTTCTACAAGAATCGCCTATATATTCCTATACCAATTGAGTTGTGCAATTTTTGTAGGAGTAAGCTTATTGGCCACTTTTGAACTACTTCATACTACTTTGTCAAGAAAAAACAAATTGACATGACAAGGATTTAAATTTACTCTTGAATCTTTCGAACCAAAGGACAACAACCATAAATCATAACTATAAATGAACTTTAAATCCAAACTAATAAAACCATAAAGCTTTCATTAATTAAATTGTAAAGAAACATCATACTTAACATAAATAAATCAACTCATATAAAAGTCTTAATTAAAATACCACAAACTAACAAAAACCTTAATATAATGTTCTTAATAAATTGACACACCAAATCAAACAAACTAATTAATTAGGATCATGACTATAATCAATTTCATGGTCTAGGCTTCATTTTCCCTTCATTTGCCATCTTGAAAAGGTGAGCTTGTGTTGCAGCAGCCTTGTTGGAGTGAAGTGATGATGCAAATCTGTCCTTAACTTGGTCAGTTGTGTAAGGGAACTTGTTGTTCACCAAGGAGTTAAGAAATGAAGCAGTGCCTTCTCTGTAGAGTGCTCCTAAACCATCAGTTCTGGTGTTGGAAAGTGCTTGTGGTAAGGTTAGACCAGGAGTAAACCCTGGAACATTAGTCACACCAAATGCATTTCCCATATTTCCCCACCAACCTAGAATTCCCCATATTATTCCTGGATGAGTCCTCCAGTAACTGAAAATCACAGAAAAATTAATATCTCTAACATAAACTAAATACATTTTTTTTTAAATATACTCCTTATTAAAGCTACTAATTTGTCAAGTTTAAATATATTTTTATTCCTTACAAAATTATAAGCTTTTAAGTTTAGTCCCTACAAATTTTTTATTCATTTCTAGTCTCTATTTTCATTTTATAGAGACTATTTTGGAGAACTAAAAATGTCCATTTTTTGTAAAAAGTTTTCAAAATAGGGATTATTATTACAAATTACAATATTATGGAGAACTAAAATTACCATTAAAATTTTATAGGAACTAAACTTGAAAATTTGTGATTTTGTAGAGACTAAAAACATATTTAACCCTTTTTTTTTAATGGAAAAACATTTATTAAAACAAGATATGGAAAATCAGAATCAAAATTAGATACATATACAAAAAAGAGTATTTCAGCCAAAATATAAACTCTCTTAAATTACAATAAATACATTGTTTCCAAATATACTCCTTATCAAAACTGTTGATCTGTCAAGTTCAAAAATATTATGAACAGCTAAAATAATACTACTTATCTTTCTAAGTAGATGGAAAATCAGAATTAGATCCATATACACAAAAGGGTGTTTCATTAACAAATATACAAAAAGTAGACACATTAAATGTACAGTATATTTTGCTTAATATATACTATATTCAATTTATTATATTACAGTTTATAATTTATTATAAAGTTATATAATAAACTTTTATGTTTCAAATGAATGAAGTCCCTTTTTATAGAGAAAAAGACACATCATTGGTCCACTAGTTACACTAAAATTTAATGTGGCTTTCTTTTTATAGCATAACCATATCTCTTCAGTTATTTGAAACAAATATTATGAAGTAGGAAACACAAACATGAACATTGTGATTTTGTCTAACAAAAAAAGTAAATAAAAACATTAACAATGTGGTGTGTTGTGAAAGCAACTTACTTGCAAGTTCCAGGGAAGGGAGATGGGGAAGGAAGGAAAGGTGGTGTAGGGACAGTAGGAGTGCCAGGATCTATTGGTGTGGATGGAGATGGTGGTGTCAAAGTGATTGGTGGATCAGTTGGAGTTGATGGTGGTGAGTTATAGTATCCACCACTTGATGGAGGGTTTGATGGTGTAGAAGGTGTTGGATTATGTGATGGTGTTGAAGGTGTAGAAGGATCATGTGGTGGCGAATATCCACATCCACTTGAAGGTGGTGTTGGAGTATAATACCCTCCACCATGTGATGGTGGTGATGAGCTTCCATGTGAAGGTGGTGAGCTTCCATGAGATGGAGAAGTACTCCTATGTGGGCCTGCATTATGTTAAAGACAAGAAAAAGATTAAAGATTTTTCATAGAACTTTTGCTTAAATATTAAACAATGTTAGGGTTACTAGATATAACTTCATGGTTAGTATAAATATTGGACAAATTTTGAATAATAAAGTTAGGGTTTTATTACATAGAGAATCAGAGAAAACTGATTTAGGATTTGCTGAATGTGGATCTTCAACAGTGGTGGAGATTACTGGAATCACAAGGTGTTGAGAAAGAAGTGCAACAAGCACTGTGAACATGGAAAAGGAAACATAGCTTATTTTCTTCCCCATGATTTTTTGATGCTAAGAAGAAAGTGAGATGGAATAAGAGAAGTGAGTGATGAGGTTTTGTAGTGGTGTGGAGTGAGGTGTTAGTGGAGAATATAAAATGGTGAATATGGAGAGTGAAGTAAATATTAGCAGGTGGGAAGAGTATAGGGTTAGTTGATATGTGACAGAGTGCATTTACTCCATAGTATTCTACTATATCTTTTTGTAATAATGAGATTTGAATTCAACACATTAGGTGTGTGTTTCTGTTTCTGTTATGCATTTGCCAAAATTGATTTGCAACGAATTGATGCTGTGAAATTGCTTATGGTTAGATATTAGTAGCTAGAGCGTAAAATTGGGTTGAAAAATAAATTCAAAGCTAAATTTAATTGTAGAAAATAAAAGTTACAAACTTTAATTTCAAGTTAAAATCGATTCTACCGAGAATATACAAATTTTCAAAACTAATTATGTCTACTTTAGATTTGTGATGAAGTAATTGATTTTTGAAAAATACTAACTAATATCTGTGGAACAGTAGTTACAAAAACAATGGTAAAACTTTCTTGAAATTTGTGGAATCAAGTAGTACTTAAAAGTGTAAAAAAAGTTGTTTATAATATAAAATCTATTTTTTTTTTGTTTCTTTAAATAGTGTTTCAGAGACACTAGTGTTTAAGAGACGTTAGTTAGGACTCTTATTTTTTTTTATCATCTAAATTAAGTAAAGATGATTTGGTGAAGGTGTAATTTGAGCAGATCCATTTCAGATCAACATCTGAGATCAATTAATGTTTGTAATGATGGAAATCCAGATCCATAATAATGCCTGGTTTAATATTTTCTAAAATAGTTTTAGTAGGTGCACATGTCTAACACAACCTCTATTTCCTTAGCTAGGCATTGTTTCCTATGTTGATAAAAAAGCGTGAGTTCAATTTCGTGAATATTCACATATATACTATTAGGTACTAATTGATTGTTTTTGGTTGTATTTACTCTCAAGGAAGTTTAGGAAATAGAAAACTCATATAGTAACATCTCTATCTCCTTCAATAAAATTATGAAAGTTTATATGTATATGAATGTATAATCAATAACTTGACAATGAAATGTATAACTCCAAAGTTCCAGCAAGTGTGGGTGATAGAGACACCCTAATGAGAATACATCAATGTATGCAATAAGGTACTCTCAAAAAAAGGGATTGATTTTAATGGGATCTAATCTAATCATCAATATATCTGCATAATAAAAGTGCTTTTCTGTGTTTTATAATTTATATTGAAATATTGTAAAGAGTTTATCAATCAGATCCATGTCTTTATATTTTTGTCATACGACGAAGGATTTAATTGAGAAACTTTTGATAAAGATAGAGACTATTTTAAAATATTAATAGAGTCAGTAGTTTATTTAAGAGTGACTTACAAAGACAGAAACTAAATTGATGGTTTACACGTTCGATGAATTACAATTGTATCGTGATTTTGCAAAAGTTTTAAAATTTAGATTTTCAAAACTATGATTGTACGTCGTAATTCTACCAAACTCATCGTCAATCCAAAAATTTACATATATTTTGAAGTATAATTTAAAAATATAAAAATAAATAAGGATTGAGCATATTTGATAGAGATTAAAAATATTCTGATTCACCAATTTATACTTTCCAACCCATTTTCTTTTCTTCCTTCTATATTTTTTTGTTTGAGGAATTCCTTCTATATATATCTTACTTTGATTTTGGTTCCTTCCTATAGGCTAAAAAAATATCAATGTTTAGCAAGAAAGAGGGGTAAACATGTGTGGTCCTCAAATATCAAGAGCACAGGTTGCAATTCAGAAACTCAGTAGACTAGACTCCAGGGGCCAATGCACATGCTGTAAATTTAAGGCTAGCTCAACTGTTATTGGTTTTATGTCGAATATTAATTCTGAACTGCCCTGCATATAATATGGAATTCTTTTTTTAGAATAAATCAGATTTTTTTGAAAAAATAAATCTTCCTTTAAGTCTCTAAATATAGTAGATAGGGTTACTATAATCTCTGAAAATATTTTAATTTCTATTCATACACTTAGTAAAGGTTCAATTATAAGGTAAGGTCTTATAAATAATACTATTTTTTCGAGGGGTGTTAAATGCATTTTTTTGTGTTTTCCACTCTTGCATAGAACACATAAATATAAATTAAAATATTAAGATATTCTGGTATCTTGGTGTAATTGCTTATCAAATCACACTTACACCTATCTGCAATTCTTGTCATGCATTCTAAGTTCTGTGAATCTGTTTTTTAGTTTCAAGTGAAAAAGGTTTTTCAAATCTTTCTTGGTAGAAAAACTTCTCTGAATCTAATCATTATTTTTGTCACTTTTAGTTTTTTCTTTGATTTATTCTTTAACAATTGATAATTAAGAACAAAGTAGTTGAGAACTAATTTTCCAACTATTGTGTTACATAATCCAGTCATATTTATAAGAAATATTTGATTTTTTTTTATTCATTACATAAATGATGTATTTGGTCTATATTCTAGACAAGATACATCAATTACTCAATGAATCTAAAAAGTTAAAGTTTTCTTATAAATAGGACCGGATGGAGTATTGTATTGTTTGACCATTCAGTATAGGGTTCAATTTCTGATCCAAGCACATAAAAAACTTGTTGGCATTGGTCCACCTTTTAAATGAATCTCTTATTTTGAAAGATTACTCTCCTTCATTTGAGTATTATTTTTTTGTTTGAATCCTATCACTTTACGCGAAAGTGCAAAGACTAATCCCTCGAGTCGGGGAAGATTGCATGGATACAAAACTCTTCCTCAAAAGATTTTACATTGTTGCATTCACAAGTTAAATTCAAACTCATTAACTCGCATTAAGGGTTATTTCAATTAGGATTAAGTTTAAAGTGATTCTTTATCATCTCATACAAATGCTATAAGGTGAGCTACAGGGGTTAATAATTCGAGAGAATCCAATTAAATCCTTGTCGAAATAATCTTAAACCATAGTTTACAAACCTCATAACTAAAATTTTGATCACCAGCCATGAGAATACTAGGATTAAGAAAAAAAAGATAAAGTTGAGTCAATTTTCTCATGACATCATGGATTGGAATATGTAATGTTAACATCATTCGAAAATGAATCATTTAGCAAAAACAGTCAAACAAGGGGCCCAACTGCACAAACAAATGACACTACAAGTAAAGTGAGGAGTTATTCCGAAATAAATGAAGTTGACAGAAAAGTAGGTAACATTTCACAAAATTGTTGGAAGAGAAGTGAATAGGGTTTGGTGGTGGTGTTATTGGGACTCAATTCAACTTCTTCAAACTTTGCAATTTCATTCATTTGAGCTTTTATCATATACATAGCTATTGGTTTACACAACAATTTTGTTACTATAACCAAAAGAAGATACCTGAAAGTAGCTCAAATAGCTACCTTTCAAGAGACATAAAAACCATTAATGAGTGGTTTCCATGTTGGTGGTAATAACGTTGTTTATTTTACTTTTCTCATAAATATAAAGCTTCATGTTGCTGGGCTGTCATACACAACACAACATCGTCTTGCCTTGATGCTACAGCTCATTGACAAACTGTTTCGTCCTAGATACACAGTCTCATTTATTTTTATCAACGGCCTATCAAACAAGTTACAAATAAAAATAATGCTTTTTTTTAAAGAAATAAAAATAAAGTACTACTTAGTTCTTTGTTATAAAAATAAATTCATTTTTTAAATTCCTTCGATAAATAATGTATTTGATATATATTGGAGGGTACCTTTATACGGTGTAGGACAACTTTGGGTTGTCAACATAATTTGTCTCCGTGGTACGAGGAAGTTTGACATATTATAGATGAAAGTTGATTTTCTCACGTCAAAACTTTCCTAAAACACACAGAAATTACGCAACTATTCTCAGTGGTAGTTAATTACCAAAGTGCAAATCGACAACATTTAACTACTGCTGACCCAGCAGTAGTTAACTATCGATGGTATCGGCAAATGCAGACAGTGCAATCTTGAATTTTAAACCAAGCCATTTTCGGTCTATACTTTGATCTGTAATTACAAAATACAATTCCATATGAATTTAAACCAATACAACAACAACCACCAAGCCATAAACAATAACATGACATAATTTATCAATGATTCATTAACATTACACTAATACGACAATACGTTAACGTTAGACAAATGTTTGAAATTCCACAAAAATGAAGCAATATGCAACACATTACACTAAATGACATCAAATCTCTCCTGAACATTCTAGGCACCTTCAGTTGGAACAAACCCAGAGATGTAACATATTATTTTCAACCATCCTCCTAAACATAAATCCTATGTCGCTATCGTCACGAATAAAAACCAGGATAATAAACTGTTTTCCACATGTCTTTGTTCGTCCTCCCCAAGATCTACACATGGTACATGTACAAATACATGAGATGTGGTATGATCTTCGCCATGATACACAAAGTATTTTTTAAGTTGTGTCTTCAAGTCATCGATAATATCGGTCAGAGTTAAGAAAACTGTAATCGTCTTCTTGAAAGCGGAATATCGGACATGCCCTTCAATTTATGCATTTTGAGACATGTTGAACTTCACACAAGTTAAAAACTAGCAAATATCATAAAAATTTCTTTTTACCCAAAGAGCTTTGCTCATTCCCTCCCTAGTATTACTAAAATAACCCCACGTGACTTAAGTCATGTTCACTAGCACCAACGTAACTTAACTCACGTTAGGTACATACCAATGTGACTTAAGTCACGTTGCGTTCTGATATAGGAACAACATAAACCAACACATAACCATTGTATTCCAAATCAACAAGTTTTAATTTTCTCCTGTCATACCCCAATTTTTGACCTAACATGTCACTGACACGTGTCGTTTGACTCTACATTCATCACCGTCTGACCCCGATCAGTCTCTGATTTTCAGTGAAAATTCGGCAGAGAGATATTTTAAAATACCTCATATTTGATTCCGAGTAGGGCCCTCTTCTCTCTTTATTTTTATTTCAAAATTTAAAAATTTAATTTCCATCTTTTATTTAATTAACTTTAGTTTATTTAAGTTTTCTAATTAACTTTAATTCACTTAAGTTTTGTTTTCTTTTTACTCATTTCTTATTTGTTTTAATGTGATCTTGTTTTTATATTCCTTTGTCCATATCCAAGTTTGTCCCAATCCAAAAATGGTGTCAATTCAAACCCAGCCGTAAGCTTCATCTGCATCAAATCAGGAACAGAAACACGCTCTATCCCATTTCATTCCAATCCAAAGCCAGTTTCTCTGCGTTCTCAACAAACCCTAAGGCCAAATCCTGGTATTATAAATACCTGCAAAAACAGAGAGAAAGGGGACCGAAAATAAGAACAGAACCTGCAAAAAACCAATCGCTTCCCATGACACAAATCTGAATCGGTCCCAACAGTAACAACACAAACGCCACAGCAGAGGTAAACCATAAACCAACATAAACAGAAAACCAACGGTACATCATTCACGGCGCAATAAGACATCAACTGCAAGAACTCATCGAACCGGACACCAAATCGAATCCGAGGCTTAACAAAAGGTAGTTCTCTTTCTCTTTTCTAGATCTAGAGGTTTAGGGTTAGGATTTGGGATTTTGGGTACTAAAAATGAGAAGAGGGTAGGAAGAACATTTGAAAACCGTAAAAAAAAATGGGAAAAGAAGGGGTTTGCAGCGGCGGCGCCGCCGCCTACGGTGACCGGCCACCGCGCCGCCACCACC
>Ga0315913_1004766_pt1 | contig 16427 bp, 7 predicted proteins | sample MpolsnodulesMG_FD_207736 | JGI IMG/M metagenome (GOLD analysis project Ga0315913, IMG submission 207736) | Medicago polymorpha root nodule microbial communities from Los Angeles, California, United States - small nodules | ecosystem: Host-associated > Plants > Roots > Nodule | place: USA... | reverse complement strand
GTGACGGTCGTCACCCTGAAGCTTGAAAATTCAGGACTTGTAGTTTTCTTCGTTTTCTCGCCGAATTTCATCGTTTCTGCGCATGGAGGCCTCTATTACCGTGTACCTGAAAACATAACCAAACAACCAGCATAACACAGGCAAAAACAAGAGAATCTACGCTTAACTACACACAAAGCGTGCTGAAATAGTGTTGTGTTTTGCATGTTATCACCACTATGCGTGGTTCCACGTAAAATAAACAATCACAACACAATACACTTATAAAATACCAAATCGCTAACATGAACCCGAAGAATACAATTAAAAACACGTCTTTCCCCTCAAACTAAATTGGGACGGAACATGTAGCCAAAGGTGTAGCCCGAACCCGGTCCCTATTTCAATTATGTCCTCTTTTTATATCTTATCTTGTGCATATTGTTTTTTTTTTACCGGGTAAAACCCAGTCCATTACGTTTGGGACAAGACAAATTGCAAGTCTGGATCAAGTTTTATACACCCTTAGTTTTAGGGGTATGCTTTTAACCTCTCTAAATACAATATGTTTTACTGTTTTCAATTTCTATAAAACACATTTCATAACTCTGGTTCTTCTAAAACTCTGTTTGATAAAAAATAACATAAAACTGACAAACTGTCTTATGGTAAATGAGTTTATATGAGATAGCGAAAAACTAGTTGAATGAATCTCTGTTCACATTTACACCTTAGTAATCTTGTTTACTATTTGTCACATAAATATTTTTTTTTTGTTTTTGTTACAGACACAAATATTTCATTTGATGAATTCAATTACAAGGAAGTTCAATGCATACATACAACAAAAAAATCAATTTTTTTCTCTGTGGTAAGAAAAGTTCAAGTTTTTATGAATAGTAATATTTAAAAATATTGTAGTTTTAAGATGTCAGTAAACTTAAATGAGATTGCACCACTCCAAAACATTCATTTCAATTTTTCTCTTTTGTATTTTTTTTTTCAATTTTATTTTTGGATAAATAAAAAAAAGCTTATAAGAAATTGCTTGATCTCTAAAAAAAAATTGCTTCATAATTTTTATAATACTTTAAAAGAATGTAAATAATGAAAGGTCAATCCATTTAAATCTTAGCTCGTAAAGGATCAGACTCAAATCGTAGAATTTGAGCTCATAACTTTTTGGTCCAACTCTAAAAAACACGAAGGCTGTTATGATCGACCCTAAATGGACCGGACAACTCGTTTTAATACTCCTACTAGTAATAACCATTTTACAATCCCTCTTATGAATTGTTTGGATATGCAACAAAAGCAAAATTCTCGCGTCCCACCTAAGCAATTTTGCTTTGAAAATAAACATAGCTATAAAATATAGCATTAGTGCAAACATGCGTTTTTTTCACGTCCCACCACTGCATCAAACACAGGTTTACAAAACAATTTATAGAGGTATACATTAATTATTCAATGTACTTAAAAAAATCTTTTCTTATATGGATCGGAAGGAATAAATCGATATTCATTCAAAAGACATGGTGCAAAAATGCATTTAATTGTTTAAGTTTTTGAACTAATTAAAAATAATGTACCGGAAAGTGTAAGTGTAGCAGGACTAGGCAGTAGCATATCTGTGAGTGTGAGCTGTGATCCATATGAGTTGTGAAAATGTACTTGACCTTTGAGCGATGACAATGTGAACGTGCTTGACTTCTAGCAATAAAACATTCAATTACTACTTTTGTCATAAAGAAAACAAAAAAATTCCAGTTACCACTACTAGTAACTAAACTTTGGAAAAAAATTGTAACAAAAAATCAGAGATGGCATTGATTGATTCCTGAAGTACAATATTGGCGGTGGATTTGAAAACTCTCCCTCTCTTTTCCTCAAAATTAATTGTTTATTTATTTATTTTCCCGAAAACACTATTTACGTGTCGAATCAAATATCGTGTTTTTAAGCTGAAGAAACCCAATAGTTAGGTTTAGGGTTCATTTTCACCGTTTTATCTCTCTCTCTTTTCATTCTGCGTTTTCTTCCTACTCAAATACCCAAAAAAAAGTTCTCTCCATTTGAACTTTTTCCCATGGCGGGTGAAGAAAACAACACAGTTACAGAAACGGTGCCGTTAAATGTTGATGACGTGGCACAAATCGTCAATGTTGTCGCCGATACGGCGTCGTTGAAGGACGGTGAAAGAAGCGATGACGTGGCAGTACAAGAAGAATCTGTTCTCGATCGTGAAAAACAAGCTATTGTCCCCGAGATGAACGATTTAGCTTCCGTCGAAGGTGATGACGTGGCAGCCGGAGATTCTTCTTCCGTCAAAGTGATAAGAAAGTACGGTAGAAGGAAAAAGAAACCAGGAAGAAAGAGTAATGCTGAAATCGAGAAGGAGAAGATGAAGGAAGCGTTTGAGAACGGAACAAAGGAAGAAACGAGTAAAGGTGATGATGAAGTGGCAGCCGGAGAATCTATTTCCGTTCATGCTTCCGCCGATGCTACCACTCCGGCAAAGAAACGCCGTAGAAATAGAAATACAGAGAAGGAAAATGAAACGGGGGAAGGAGGAGGGTTTTCTTCTGTTGGTGTGAGGAAGAGTGAAAGGCCTAGGAAGATTAAGTCGTTGAAGGAAGATTACGTGTCGGATTTGGAGGAGGATGTGAAGAAAAAGGGGAAGCGTGGTAGGAAGAAGAAGGTGATAATCGGTGCTTCCGATGAAAATGATGCTGCAGAAGAAGAAGGGGAAAATGTGAAGACAGAGAAGAAGAAACCTGGTAGGAAAAGGAAGGAAATTTTTAGTTCTGGAGATGAAAATGAAGCTGAAAAAGAGGAGGGAAATGTAAAAAAAGAAAAGCAGAAACCTGGTAGAAAAAAGAAAATAAGTTCTAAAGAAAATGATGAAGATGAACAAGAGGGGGAAAATGGTAGAAATGTTAAGATTGAGGAGAATGAATTGATCAGTGAAAAGAATTCGGAGAGTGCTGTTTTATCCGATGATACTAAAGGTTATTCTTTAAGGACTGATAGAAAAGCGAAAGTTAAAAGCATTGAACAGGCGAAGACAGCAAGCAAGAGATGGGATCCTAAGGTGACATCACATGATCTCTCTGCATATGTATATGTGTTTGAGTTTGGTGTTACATGTGTTTATGTAATTGTGGTTCTGTTTCTGTTTCTGTTTTTCAATTAACAGTGGATTGAAGAGGAGTCCTTAATGTGCCATCAATGTCAGAGAAATGACAAGGGCAGGGTTGTCAGATGCACAAAATGCAAACGGAAAAGATTCTGCATACCTTGTTTAAACAACTGGTACAACTTCCATAACTTCTTTTTTACTCTCATTTGTTGGTTATATTTGTTGTTATCTAATGAGACTTTGTACAGCGAGGCATTTGGATTTGGATAAAGTTATTATTATGTTGAAAAAATGTTATTATTGGTTTGGATTCGTGGATCGTCAAATTTTGATCAGTGTATTTTTTGCTGTCTTATGAAGGTATCCTCACTTGAAAGAGGAAGAAATTGCTGAGGCATGTCCGGTGTGCTGTGGTAACTGCAATTGCAAAGCATGCTTGCGATCATCTGTACTTATTGAGGTCAAATTTTCTGCCCATAGATTAACTTTTCCTGTGATTTTTTGTATTCTACATTTGAAATGTGATAATTTTGCTAACTACAGGAAATTAAAACCAAGGTGGAAACCAATAACGACCATGAGGTTGAGCTCTCCATGTATATGTTGAAACAACTTCTGCCGTATTTAAGACGGTTGGATGAGGAGCAAATGGCTGAGAAGGAGATAGAAGCAAAGAGACAGGGTATTTTTTCCACCAAGAGTCTCACTTGCAATTCATTTCTTCTTGCTTTTTATCTATTGTCGTGTTAATTTGAGTTGTTTTGGCCATGCTTCATTGTTTTGACTCTTTATTTTAGAATTATTGATCTGTTCCGTTTTTCTTCTTTCTTTTGGATTACTTAAATACTAATTTATATCCTGCTTTGCACTGTATTAATGTATTTTCTTTTTGACTGTGTTAAGTTTGCATTTCTTAGTTACATATATTTTTCATTTTTAAAATGGTTTTTCGGATGAACATTACAGGGCTCTCCCTTTCTGAGGTAAAAGTAAAAGTTGCAAATTACCCTAAAAAGGAGCGTGTATACTGGTAGGGACTTATTTGGTATTTTTTTCTTCCAATTATTCTAGTTCTATGTAGTTAATGATTTAACACTTTTTGTAGCGACAACTGCAAAACGTCAATATTTGACTACCACAGAAGCTGTACAAAATGCTCTTTTGACATTTGTCTCCTTTGCTGTTGCGAGCTCCGTGGTGGGAAGCTTCTTGGTGGTGCAGATCCAATCGAGTTTGAATTTATATTCCGAGGGCGTGATTATCTGCATGGTGGAAATGAAGAGGAAGATGAAAAAAATGAACCTCGTGCTGCTACCCAACCTAAGATTCGTGAATGGTCAAGATCTGGGTGGCTTGCAGATAGTGATGGTAGCATTCCCTGTCCAAATGCCGATGATGATTGTGATCATGGTTTCCTGGAACTGAGAAGCATACTTCCACGAAATTGCATCTCCGAGTTAGTATGTAAAGCAAAAGAACTTGAAGAAACAACCAAGCTTCAAGATGCAGAGGACACATCTGATAGTAGGTGTTTTTGTTCGAAGCCTGTTGTGAATGCATCTGGTATACACCATAACACAAGGAAGGCAGCTTCTCGTGAAGATTCCAGTGAAAACTTCTTATACTGTCCTAGGGCAGTAAATCTATGTCATGAAGATTTAAGACATTTTCAATTGCACTGGAGCAAAGGGGAGCCTATAATTGTCAGCAATGTACTTGAATGTACATCTGGTTTAAGCTGGGAACCGCTTGTCATGTGGCGTGCATTCCGTCAGATAAGCAATACCAAGCACAAAACACTTTTGGATGTGAAGGCAATTGATTGCTTAGATTGGTGTGAGGTTTGTTCAATTTCTCATTCTCGAGCATGAATTTTGTTCGTTTTCTAGTCTTGAGATTGTATTATCACCTTTGTTAAAATTTAAAATTTACAATAATTTTACTTCATTTAGGGAATAATTTAGTTACCAATTTTTGTGCAGTTGAATTTCATACACATTTTATGAATTTGGTATTTCTATCCTTTTGGGATTAAGAGATGCTTAAACATATTTAATTTTGTCCATTATTCAATTCATAAAGTGCTATTAGTCAGCAGTTACACCTAATTACTAATTAGGATTGTAAGTTAGATGCCAATTTTCTGCAACATTAGCCTGTTCTCCAACATTATGAACAAATTTAGATAGTGTGCTTAATATATACAGCCTTAATTATAACTTCTCTCATCTTTCTCTTAGTCAAATGTCTCACTCAATTTCTCATTATATTTTTAGTGTCCTTTTTCTTTTTGCTTGATCTACCCAAATACTTTCTTGTTGCCCTTGCATCCTCTGGTTTCTGTTTTTCTATTGTAATTGTTTCCTTTTTCTTGTGCATGCTCAGATCATCTAGCCGAAGTTCGGGGTGGGATTTACTTCTTTTTTATGCTCTCTTATTGAAAAAATTGTTCTCTTGTTGCATTCATTCTCTTTCCTTTCTTTAGTTTTATAGACTAGAGTAAATTCTATGTGCTTAGTTTTACTAATTTTTTTCTTTACTTGACATGTCTATCTGTTGCCGGTAATTTCTGTAATTTTTATCAGAGTTGTTCATTGAATGCAGGGAGATATTAATGTGCACCAATTCTTTACCGGGTACACAAAGGGTCGCCTGGATTGGCTCAACTGGCCTCAGGTTTTGAAACTGAAAGATTGGCCTCCGTCTAATTTATTTGAGGAAAGTTTACCCCGTCATTGTGCCGAGTTCATATCATCCTTGCCGTTTAAAGAATATACAGATCCTTTCAAAGGTGTTCTAAACCTTGCTGTGAAGTTGCCTAAATCTGTTCTACAGCCAGACATGGGCCCAAAAACATATATTGCTTATGGATTTGCTCAGGAGTTTGGGCGGGGTGATTCTGTCACTAAGCTCCATTGTGATATGTCTGATGCAGTATGCTTCGATTCATAGTCTTTCTAGCATTGGTTTTTCTAGAATGATGATTTTTTATTATATGTTTATTCTTTCTGGTCATGTATGTGCTTATTTTTTTTAATTTTATTCTTTGCTGTGTGTGTGAATGTAAAATCTATTACGAGGAAAATGAAATGTGTTTCTTTTATAATTTGGCTTTTTAGGTAAATGTGTTGACTCATATTGCTGAAGTAAAATTGGAAACTAAAGGAATGGATGCCATTAAGAAACTGAAACTAGCGCACCTTAAGCAAGACAAGAGGGAGTGGCATTGTGATAATCGGGATGGTGAGACCAACATTGACATGCTTGATAATTCATCTTCTTTGATAAATGCTTCAGACGGGCAAAATAGCGTTCAAGTCGTGGAAAATGGAAGTGGATTATGTGATGCTAAAGTGGTTGATCCAGTTCATGAGTACTCCGGTGGTGCTGATGATGATGGGGGCGATTCTTTAGTTGGTGCTCTCTGGGACATTTTTCGGAGAGAGGATGTACCTAAGTTGGAGGAATATTTAAAGAAGCATTTCAGGGAGTTTAGGCATGTCCATTGCTCTCCTTTAAAGCAGGTAAAATAGTTCGCTTAATTTTCTATTGTCTGTTGGCATGCCCCTTTTTTAACTTGAGTCATTAACTAAACTTTGTTGCAACTAGTTAATTTTGCTTTCTGGAATATGGTCTATAACTATCACAGCATATGTAATATTAGGAGGCGTAGTACCATGATAAATTGATGCTATCTCTCCTTTTCCTTATTTGACCTAAGTCTTAGCATATGCTTTATTTTATTTTTCTGTGGTGTTATGTTTCTTTTGCTTCTGTACATTGTAATATGTTCTGGTCGGCCTTCATAGTTTAGTTTGAGAGCTCATTGGTATGTCTTGCCTAGATTAGAATGTTGTAACACCTTTTTTAGGAGACTGCAACTCATTATAAATTCCCATCTGTACTTTGAATTACATCAAGAAGTTTGTTTTCACTTTTTCAAACAATAGAAACCTCTCAATTTTTGTACCAAAAAAAAAAAAGAAGAAACCTCTCAATTTTCTCTACTTTTTCCTTCATCCTCACATTCTTTGGCTATTGATTCCAACATGGTAACATGAGCATTTTATCGATCCAAAAGAAATATTAGGTGGTTTGCACAGCTCAGTTGGTAGGGATATTACACATTGTATGCAGGGGCCGGGGTTCGATCCCCGGTTACCCTACTTCTCCACATTTAAAATGCGTGAGCTCTAGCCACTAGACTTCTTGACCAAAAAAAAAATTGATGCTATCTAACCTTTTCCTTATTTGACCTTAGTATTAGCATATGCTTTATTTTATTTTTCTGCGGTGTTATGTTTCTTTTGCTTCTGTACATTGTAATATGTTCTAGTCGGTCTTCGTAGTTTAGTCTTGGAGCTCATTGGTATGTCTTGCCTAGATTAGAATGTTGTAACACGCCTTTTTTGTTTAAAAAAGGTTGTAGCACACTGTCATTATTGCAGCTGTTTCTAGCAGACTGCAACTAATATATATTCCCATATGTACTCTGAATTACATCAAGAAGTTCTTTTCACTTTTTCAAACAATAGAAATCTCTTAATTTTCTCTCTACTTTTTCCTTCATCCTCACATTCTTTGGCTATTGATTCTAACATGGTAACATGTGCTTTATGTCGACCCAAAAGAGTCATGTTCATCACAACTCCTTATGGTGTTATTTTCACCTTTTCACATTCACTCAATAAAACTTGACCATAAGAGCTTCCAATTGAAACAAAGAATCAAAGGCGTTACTTGCAACCTCAATCTTCATGCCTTCAACTGTTTGTTACTTGCAACCACTATTCTCCTGACTTTTGTCTGTCATTGTAACGCGGCAGATTTGGGATTAAGTGCACTATTAATTCTACACTCTGATACAACCCACTTGGGTTGGCCTGGTGGTATTAGCTTGGGACTTGGGAGTATGCTCCTCCTCAAGGTCTCAGGTTTGATTCTCTCCAGTGCCAATTAGGATCAGCGAATTTAGCTTCTTAAAAAAAAATTATACTTCGATACAACTTGGTTCTTTGAGTTTTCATTTCGAGTTCTTGATCAAATTGTTTAAACACACATTCCCAGACTTCAAACCCTACAAAAAGACCTATTTCTCCCCTTAGACTCCCAAGCCCTTCTCTTGCTCGATTCTCGATACCCATGTCTTCTCCCTTTCTCTTTTTCACCCAAGTGTAAATACCTTGTAAAGGTACCGGAGGTGCTTATCGACTCAAGCATCATTTGCAGGTATCAAGTAAAATGATTTTACAATCGTCCATGATGAAGTTAGGAAGCAATTGCGGAACTTTTTTTTAGTTGCAAGATAAACTAATGAACGAAACAACTATATAATAGGAGATCGGACTGCTTCAACCTTTGTTGGCGAGGAGGGAGAAAGCCAGTTGAAATGGCTTCAACCTTTTGCAAGAAGTGAGGACTAAGCTCTCTCAAACAACTCTAAGCATCATTTTGAGGATGAATTTTATGAAGTGTGCACACCTACATGTTGCCACATTATTTTACAATAATTATATTTCCTTTAACGTGGTGAAGGATGGTACTTCCATAAGATATTTGAACTAAATGGGGGTTATGGGATGGGATATAAGTCACCATCTTATCATGAAATTAGACTCGAGCAATTGAATAAAATAGTTGAAATAACTCAAGGTTTTTGAAGAGTATTGAGGTGTTTGGAAGAAGACGGAATGCACATTTATGATGGATGGACATATAGGAGGACTATCTTGATTTTTTACATTTTGATCCAAGGTTAGTTCAATTGATGCTTCTCACCTCTCTAAGACTGCTTGTAAATTTTGTTAATTGATGGATGCAATTTTGGAGGAAGTTGGTGAAGATCTGGAAAATTTTGGAGGAATTTTGTCACACATTGCATAGATCTAATGTTGGAAGATTTTGAGAAGATACTACTTCACAAATATACCATTGCAAATGGTAAAAGATTGTCACCTACATCTATTCAAGGATTAGTCTTACTTTTTTCCTGACAAGGAGATACCATTTCACCAAGATATCATTACAAGTTGCACATTGCATAGAATTAATGCTAAATCATATGGGGATGATTTTCCTCGGTTGCAACAGATTATTCGTATCTAGAGCTTAAGTTGTAGTTCTTCTGTATTTGAGAACTACACTGCTTTTGAGATGGTATGATTTCAATTTCAGTTTAAGACTGCCTTCCATTTGTATTGTTTTAATAGCAAACATCCATTTTGGTCTCTAAATGTGTGGGGCACTGTCACTATGGTCCCAAATGTTTCGAAATTACTAATACATCCTTATTGACTATTTTGTCATCAATTTTCTGGACTAAATTGACCAGTGAAAAACACATTCGATATCTAAATTGACTACTTCATAACAAATTTGAGGACCAAATTGACTAACAAAAGACACACTTGTGGATGTATTTGTAATTTTGATACACTCTGTGGCCAACGTGATACGAGTTACATTGCAAAAGACCAAAATGATTTTTTGCCAAATGTTTTAAATATTTCACTTTATATTATTTTGTAATTTTTTAGGTCCACCCCTGAGAAAATGAATCAATTGAAACAAAATACTATGAAAGATCATGTATATGTAATGGCCATTTCAAGATTGGGGATAGAAAGATGAAAAGAAATCACATAGGAATGGCATTGAAGATATCAATTTTAATCATGATTGAAATGTGGAGGAAGTTGCCACATATCAAGATATGTATTTGATTATCTTTTTTTGGTGGTGTTTGGGATTCGAACCTCAGACCTTGCATTTATTATGCATTATTTCTACCAACTGAGCTAAACTCACAAGAATGTATTTGATTATCTAAATGAATTGAATTTGGTTCATAATAAAGGAGGCACTAGTTGTACAGTCCCAGCTGCACATTAAGATGAATTGGAAGTTCATAATGTTTCAGACCCTGACGGTTAAGAATGTGGAGGTGATGAAAATACTCATGATGAACTCAACGATTTAATGGAGGATGACTTGTCTGACCTAATGTTGTAGATACTGATTGTCAAGAATGTGGAGAAGATGACGATATTGATGATGAATTCAATGATTTTATGGAGGATGACTGGTCTGATTGACGTATTAGTGACGTGTTTTTGACTTTAGAGTGGCGGTCAAAATCGTGGTGTTTTCTTTTTGGGCTTAACTTTTGGTATTTAACTAATTTGTCGCAGAACTCATTTGGGTTGGCCTGTTGGTATGCTCCTCCTCTTTCATCTTCGATTCTTTATGGTACCAATTTGAGTGGGCTATTTAACTTAGAAAAAAAAAAACTACCTTGCCTCAAAAAAATGATATTTGTAAAACCATTTGTTGGATAATTTTCTCTCTCATATGCACATAATGTTCTTATTCTTTTCTCTTTGTTGTTTTGATCAATAAAAAGAGCGAAAAATTGTTGTCACAGATGTTGGTATCAACTAGTTGTACAAATATCATTACTCTTTGCTGCATGCTTTGTTTATCGAACTTTGTTGTGTATGTGGGTCATGTTACAAATCAATTGTTATGGTTTGTTTTAGATTTTATGTATCTAATGGTTATGAAATCCTCATTGTCTGGATAGAATTGATAGATGCGTGTACAATACTAGGGGGCATGATTTTGGGGTAATAGTCAATTTGGCCCTTGCATATGAAACAAATAGTCACAGTTGTCCTTCGATGTATTGAAATTTGAACGTAGTCCATGACTGTGTTCTCTGTTTGTTAAAATAGTCTTTGACGCTAAAATAATCTCTCAATGCTCACAATAAATCTTTTCATTTAGGGACTGATATGACATTAAAGAAGTACTTATGAAGATTGACGGCACTTTTCGCCTCGTAAAAAAAATGAAAATTTGGCCCCTTTCGTCTCTAAATTGCTGAGAAGATGCAACGTGTCTAGGAAAAGGGGCCATAATCGCAACTTTTTGTAAAGATAAGGGGTCAAAAGGCAAATTTCCCATATGTTAGGGGTCAAAAGAGCATATTTCCCTATACATGAGGGTCACTTTTTTCATTTTTTTTAATAGGGAGCCAAAATCGCAACATTTTGAAATTTAGGGGGTGAAAATTGCTGATTAGCCAAAAGTATATTGAATGACTAATATAAAATTGTTAACACAATGTGGCAATTTCGAAATTTAGATACGTTGAGGGATTATTGGGACTACTTGTTACACCTTAAGAGATTGAAATGACTATAACCCCTATAATTTTTTATTAATATATTACTGAATGGTGAAAAAGATGGAAATCTCAAATAAGTGTAACATCTACTCCCTCTATCTTAAAAGACAGCTTGTGTGACTATGCCCTTTATTTACATAACATACCTCGACCAACCTTTTATTATTTTTGCTAATAGGTAGGTAACTAAGATATTAAAAGTCAAAATTGTGCTTTGGTATATGTTATACAGTCAACTAGGTCGGTCATTTTGGGATGGAGGGAGTATCATTTGAATATATAAGTAAACATTCTTCAACAGTTTATTACGTTAAAAAAAACATAGTAGAATAAATGTCATGAAAAATGAAAGGTTAAAAAACCTCATTTTTGTGTCAGGTGACATGCATCCAAATGGAGTACCAAATTTTTTCTCATTCTTGTTACTTACACCCGAGACCCTGTTTGAGTACATCTTGAATTTTGGAGTCACGTGTCATGAAAAATGAGTCGCATTTTGGCTCAATCTCCAGCTGAGTTTGTTGTTTTATATGACAATCTTTGGGGCAGGATAATTGGAGATAAATCACCCACTTTCATTCGCTTAGTCTCCCGCCATACGTTTAGGGGCTGCTGGTAATACTTGTAATTAGCTGGTTTTGAATATGTTTCGAATATGCTTCCCATCACATGACATGGGTATGTGATTAGCAATATTAAAACATATGATATACAGAAAATGCACTATAGTAATTGGTTGGGTTGATAATCTTATATCTATCATTTTACTGTTAAAAGTTCACTTGGCAGTCGATGAGGCTGCTGACTGGGAGGTCTGATGTCCATTTACTTTGTGTATGTATTTTCTTGAATGACACATCCTTTGGTAATGTAGGTTATTCACCCCATCCATGATCAGCACTTTTACCTGACTATCGAGCATAAGAAGAGGCTTAAGGAGGAGTATGGTTAGTTATGTTTGTCTTGTTTCATAGTGTTTTGTTTGAGCTATGGTGATCAGTTGGCATGTGCATTTTGTTAACATTTCAACATTGACTTGTAGGAATAGAACCTTGGACTTTTTTTCAGAAGCTGGGAGATGCTGTTTTTATTCCAGCTGGTTGTCCGCATCAAGTCCGAAATCTTAAGGTATAACATACATATATGATGGATTTGTTTTATCTTTAATGAAAGTGTAACGTTTCTTGCTTGCCAAGAAGGGAATATGTTTAGGTTGTGGGTTTTAGATATAAGACGGAGAAGAGAGAGAAAAACATAAGTTAACAGTTAATAATGGTTGATAATATCTTGAGAAATAACTATGATGCTGCAAGGTTCGTGAAAGTTTAGACCGTCCTAATTGTTGTATACTTGTTTTGAAAGTCCTCATCACATTTATGTTAAATAATTGTTATTTAATATTAATGTGATAATTAACTTCACATAATTGACGGAACACTAATTCCTAAGTAAAACATTATTCCAACAAGTTTAAAAAATTATACCGAGGTGAAAACAGGTCCTATGTAAAATACAATTCCATATTCCTGTTAAACCATTGTGAGGTCAGGAAATGGATTCTCCTCATGATGGTCTTTGAATTTGGATCGAGCCTAATTCAAATTCACAAAATTAGCTTGTAAGGTGAGAGATGCCTTACACAACTACACTAAGCCATATTATCAGGACGTCTGAGTTGTGACTTGAGTGGCCTCATATTTGGAAACCCAATTAATTTAGGATAGAAATCGATTTCATCTTGGTATTTGGGTTCGTCCTAACTCAACAAACCCATAAAACAAGCTTGTATTGTGATGAATGTCTACAAGACTACAACTTATAAACATGTTTAGGACATATTATATGTTATGTGGGCTCACAACAGGTGGGAAAAAATATATTTTTATTTCCTATAGCTATCTTATTTCTGGACATGCTATAAAGGGATGCCAAACACCAAGACTGTGATTCCCATCCGTATATTCATGGGGACTGTTTACATGATCTAAAATAGACAACCCTAAAGGAATAACTTTCTTGAATGGTGCCAATCTGTGAAATCAATGTTATATGGCAAAGGAGAGTTACTGGCCAACAGTGTAAGAAAATTTTCACTATAATTTCTTACCAATCGCCCAAACCATCTATCACTAGCTTTCTTTTTATGTCTGTTGTTTTCTTTTTAGCTAATGCCTGAAACGTATGTATAAATGTCAATGATATACATCACCCTTCTGCAGTCATGCACCAAGGTTGCGCTTGATTTTGTTTCTCCTGAAAATGTTGGTGAGTGCTTTCGTTTGACAGAGGAATTCCGTAAACTTCCAGTAAATCACAGGTCTGCAGAGGACAAATTGGAGGTATGCCATGCTACTTTTGTTGATTTGATTTTGCATTTACACACTTGTACAATATTGACTTAACATACTTTGACCATGTTTTTCTACTAATTCACAAAGATAAATGATATCATGTAAGATGTTGTTGGATTCGTCTCAATGAATATTTTTAAAATATTAAATTTTCATAATTTTTTTTAGTAGAGAATTGAAGATATCAAAGATAAAACATATGCAATGGTACGTGTCGGAGTCAACTAGGTCATCTAATATGGGACGGAGGGAGTAGCCTAATAGCAGTTTTAGAATAGGGGATTGACTTATCAGAACAATTTGACCTGATTGATAGCGGCTTTCAGTTACATCTTATGATAGCACTGTGTTATCCTGCGTTTGTCCAGATCCTAACACTACTGGGTTGAACTGGTTCAAACATATTCACATTTGCTTGCTTCAAACGTTTTTTTTTTTTTACATTTTGATTCTAAACTGCAAAGTGATAACCAAATCACTCTAGTCATTGTATTCTAACTGATTCTACTTGTTGTATTTTAAAAGATTATTTCCAACCTATGCTACTGTGTCATACTGTGATATCAATAGATTGTTATTGGTTTTTCGTGTATTGTTTCTTTCTCTTCCTGATTGCTGCTTCTTTGATAAAAGGTGAAGAAAATGATTATATATGCTATGCTTGATCTGGTCAAGAATTTGAAGAAAGCAAGGTTAGTGATTGCAAACTTCAGGCCCTATGATTATGGATTTGCATTGCTTGTATTTATTGAATATATGGTGTTTACTTTGCTGTGAAAGGCATTGAAAATCATGTCGTGTCTTTGTACATATTTTTAGTTTCTGTATTCTCACGATTTTTGTCTGTTCAAATCATGAAATTGATGACTACCATTAAATTTACAGGTCTGGCGAAACCAAGGTGCCAGTGTAAATTGTAAATGGATCTCAGAGATTTAATCTAGTTGGGGATGTAAATTTTTTGAGACGCGTAGTTAGCTGTTGTGATCTTGGGTTCTTTGTATTGCAGTTGTAGGAAAGAATCCATATTTTGTTTTGTCTGGTACACCTTGATGATGCACTTTTGAAACATTATGACTTATCATGGTGTTCGTACAAGCATCACCACTTGTATACATCTTGTACTAATTATTGGGTTTGTCAGGACTATTGCAGAAGCTAACTTTAGCATTGTATTATTAAACTATTGAATACATTCACGATGAGATTCCAAGTTACCTTGATGCAGTATGTTGGAGTTACTGATTTGAATTTTGAAGTCGTGGCCTTGATTGTTTTTGTCGTTTATAAGTAGTGTTGTTAAGTCTCAAGTCATGTGAACTTATATTCAATGAAAAACTTTAGTCTATTGTGATCCTTAGACACTTGGACTTTAATGTTTTTACAATTTAAAAATAAAACATGGTTGGTGTCAGTATTTTGTTTTAATTTGTTCATAATACACATGCGCATTCCTGTTGTTCTTTTTGTCAGCACAAGATTTGTATACGCGATTACCTCTCTTGTCAAAATGCCTTTGGTTATTTAGGGTGGCTGTTCTTGAAAGCTTTGTCCTCTGGTTATTTAAGCGGGATTAGGTTACGTATACATTATTTTTTGAGTTAGACCAACAAATATTTGTAGTCTTGCAAAGTAAAACATGTCAGTTTGAGTTGATTATTAGTTGTTTAGATTTCCTTCGTATGAAGATGGAATATGAGAAGACACTAGATTTATGAATGAATGCAGCGGAATTCCATGTAACATTATGTAATGGGGTCAACATTTATTCATCCTTATTTTTTTGATGAGTCATTAAGAAGACTAGAAAAAGAAGGGAGTTGTGCGGAATATAGCCGTACAAAGAGAAAGTGACGACCGGGTTTTGAAACGCTATCTAAGAAAACTCTTGTTAAGAAGATTGCACTCATCTATCAAAGAATTATGCTCTTCTCCCAGTATATTTACATTATTTAAATTAATTTATTTACGTTATTCTAAATTATTTATCTACTTTATTCTAATTTATTTATGCACTTAAAATAAATATTTATTCGAATTTATTCAGTAAATAAATAAAATGAAATGAACTAAGTTAATATTTATTCGGATTTATTCATTAAATACAAAATCAGAAAATAAAAACAAATATAAATAAAAAGAAATGAAAAAAATTAATACATATAAGAGCATCTCATTTTATTAATAGAATTAATACAATAATTGATACATTTATTCGAATCCACTAAATCGACTTATTTTCTTTTTACCATACTGGGGTAAATAGTGATCAGCCTTGGAGTAAATAGTCAGCAACCTTCTTGGAAAAATACATCATCAACCATTGGGATAAATCTAAATCTGGTTCTTTTTATACCCCAAGAAGATTCTTTTTACCCATGGTAAAAAGTTTTTGGGGTAAAAAGAAGCAAATTTAATTTTATCCAAAGGGTTGATCACTTCCCCCAAGTTGGCTACTCATCATTTATCTCAAAACTGACGATCATTTACCGCAAGTGACTAGAGACTATTGAAAAAAAAAGATATAGAGGGAGAGAGTGGGGAGGGAGAGAAAGTGATATGGTGTGAGGAAATAAGGAAGTATGGATGAGTATTTATAGGTGAGAATGGTAGTATATGTTATAACTACCATAAATATGGTAAAAAAACGTGTAAAGGTTGTAAAAAATGTGTATATTGAAGGTTGAAAAGGTGACCATCCGTCCACAAAAACGTGTGTTCTTAAGAACAGACCACCAGCCAACTTGCGTGAGTTAACTTGCGCACA
>Ga0315913_1004763_pt1 | contig 16429 bp, 9 predicted proteins | sample MpolsnodulesMG_FD_207736 | JGI IMG/M metagenome (GOLD analysis project Ga0315913, IMG submission 207736) | Medicago polymorpha root nodule microbial communities from Los Angeles, California, United States - small nodules | ecosystem: Host-associated > Plants > Roots > Nodule | place: USA... | reverse complement strand
AATTTTCAAAATCATAAACCAAAAGTATATTAAGTATACACATCATCATCTTATCAATTCACAATATTCACAATTCAACACCATCATCGCAAGTACACAAATATCACCAATATTCTCATTATTCCCAATTGATTCCCATCATCACAACTACTCAAATATCACCAATATTCATATAATCATGTACAAATCTTCACATATGATCACATATTTCAAATACATAACCTTATACATAGATTCATATGCATGCAATGTTCTGGACACGACTCTACATGCATGTGGTACCATTTTGGATTCGGAGGTCTATTACGGATTGATCCCATCAACATTCATCAACACTTGGACTTGACCATGTATGCATGAATATATGACTCGACAAATGCATATATCCATACAATGACACCCATCATCAACACTCATAACTTTATACATATATATATTTTCATCATCACTAAACAACATCGTCACTTTATATATGTATATTCATCGTAAATAATTATCAATCATCATCTCTACATATTCCTCATCAAATAATCATTTATCACAACAAGAAAACAACATCTCATCATTTAGTAATTATGTCATAATAGACGATTAATCACTTTCACCTAGTAAATCAAGGTATCATGCATATCAATCACCATTTCATTCATTATTCATCCTATTATCATGAGTATAAAATTATTTGCAAGCTATCATGCCTTGATTCAACAATTCACCAAAGTTAGTCTATTTTCACACATTTCACAAAAACCAAGTTACATGATGTCTCTATGTTTATAATAATAGTAGTGCAAGCACATCATCATGTCATTCAAGAAAAACACTACTTAGTTATAATTCAAGCAAGCATGGATACATAACATTAATTCACCAAAACAGCGGCAACAGGAGTACACATGGATGTCTAGAAACATCCGCGAAGGATCAAAGCGTGCGAAACAGCACATGCAGTTTCTGCACAGCTTGCCATGGCGAGCCTCAGGGTCACTGAGCGAGCCCTTGTTTTCTCTTCACTCAGAAAATGGGTTTCCCTCTCAGAAACCCTCCCAAAAACCCCATTTTTTATCCTAATCATCTCAAAATCGTTGTATGAACATTAACCATAGTTAATACAATTTAAATGAGCATTTAAAACACATCAAACACATATTTCACATTTATTTTCATGATTCGTCACTCAATTTTCTAAAAACTCAAGAACACCATGTAATCACTTTTAAACCATGAAATTATCACTTAAAAATTCATACAAACATTACCCACACATACCCAATCATTTATTAGGAACATAGATCATGAATTCAACAAATATTCAACAACAACATCAAACCATAGTTATCAACTTAACATAATCAAACCATAAACTTTATGCAACAACAAGTTTCTACCACTTTTCATATACCCAAAATTAGCAACTTAATTAGAGCTTGAAAATCAACTTAAATAATCATCAATTTCATAAATTCACAACAACAAACATGACCCATAACTAAGCAATCACTCATAATCTCGAAATGGTGAAGATAAACTTTCCGTTTTACCTTAACCTTCCAAAAGCTAAATTTAATCTTCAATCTATTCTCCCTCTTGAGTTCTCCAAGCTAGATCTTCTTTTCTCTTAAAATTCTTCTTTCTTCCTCTTTCTCTCTATTTTCTCTCTTCTCCCAACTTTGCCTCTTTTCTCTATAGTGTTATAATGAGCTATTGACCTAATTTCACAAAGACTACTTCTCTTATATGAAGATTGCTTTTCTGATATAGAAAAGTTCACAATGACACAAGAAAATTACCTAATAGCCCCTAGCGCCAGTTAACTACCGTTCACACCAGTAAACAGAACCAGTGCAGTCTGCAATGGTTTTTCCAGCCATTTTGGCATGTTTGTACCTGTAATTTCAAACGGCAATTCCGCATGAAATCAAACCGAAACAACAACATCCAGCAATCCCAAAGATCAACATTTTATAGTTTATCAATTAATTGGTAACATTACACAAAAACGATAATGCGTTAACGTTTCACAATTGTTTGAAATGCGTCAAATTTTGCACATTATGCAAAACATTACACGTAAAGTACATGAATTTACAATAAATGCGAAACTCAAATATATTGATATATAAATTCGAAGAGTGAATAAATAAATTATTGTTCCATTTGATATCATAACTTATATAGCTGATTCTCAATAATACATGTTCCTAACTTATATAGACGACTCATTACATTACATTCGGAAATATACCTTCCAACTACAACAATTATCTTACCTCTGAATGGGGTAAATTCAAACTCGCCAAGCAGCAGGACTCCAACATTCGTTCGGCATTTCTACTGTTCCATTCAAAAGATTAAATTTCTGTTAGACTTGGTTTAAATGACGGTATTCAAGTGTCAAAAGAATAAGGTCCTTTCCTTGACACTTCAATACCTTCATTTAAACCCGCCTAACAAGAATTTAATCTTTTGAAAGGAACAATAGAAATGTCGGTCGGATGCTGGAGTCCTACCGTTTAACAAGTTTGAATTACCTCATTCAGAGGAAGACAATTGTTGTAGTTGGAAGGTGCATTCGGAAATATACCTTCCAACTACAACAATTATCTTACCTTTAAATGGGGTAAATTCAAACTAGCTAAGCAACAAGACTCCAGTATTCGACCGACATTTCTATTGTTCCATTCAAAAGACTAAATTCTTGTTAGGCTTTGTTTAAATGACGATAAGGTCCATTCCTTGACACTTCAATACCTTCATTTAAACAAGCCTAACAAAAATTTAATCTTTTGAAAGGAACAATAGAAATGTCGGTCGAATGCTTGAATCCTGCCATTTAACAAGTTTGAATTACCTCATTTAAAGGAAGACAATTGTTGTAGTTGGAAGGTGCATTTCCCTACCTAATCACGATCTTCTGGCGGAATCAAACTTTTGATGATATCTTCAGTTGATCTCAGCAACGTTACCCGCATATCGATCCATTGGAACATGTTGTGCTCCCAAAATATGCTATTCACGTTTTCGTCGTTCTTTAATTCTACCCAAGTGAATGATACTCTCCCTTCGTCGAGCGTTGGGCGTTTATACCGAACTAATTCCACCCTCCTTGTGTCTCTGGGGTTGACTCCCTTGTTGAATTCATTAAGTTGATCCTTGAGACCTCTTAACGTTACACCAAGGTACCGAACCTTCAACCTCTGAGGTTCTCCGCCGTTAAATTCTGCATGAACGTCGATCCACCCAACCATTGTTTCAAATCTACACAATTAAAAATTAAAAATAATCAATGAAAAACTCATTCAAACACTTGTAGTGAAAATTTTACATAAACCCTAAAAATCTTAAATAAACCCTAAAAAATTTATAAAATTTGAAAAAATATATAAATTTATGCAATATAACTCCATTATAACAAATATTCATAGTATTTGTTAATAGCATTTCAGATCTACAACATAACTATATTAAAACTAAATAAATCAAACCCTAAAAAATTTATATAATTCGAAAAAAATATAAATTTAAGCAATATAACTCCATTATAACAAGTACTCATAATATTTGTTAATAGCATTTCAGATCTACAACATAACTATATTAAAAAAAAATCAAAATTTACAAATTAAACTACAACTAAAACTATAAACATGTATACTAACTAAAATTTATCAGAATAGCATAAGTGATAACGTAGTTGTGATTTAGTGAAAAAAAATTGGATGATTTGGTAGAGTTTTTTTTAGAGAGAGAGAGTGAAAATTTTGAATTTTTAGAGAGATGGTGATGATAGAGTGGCTGGAAGCTGGGTTCTGTGTGTTCTTATGTTACGAACACAGCGGCAGTTAACTGTCGGCGATTTTCCCAGTGGTAGTTAACTACCGCTGGGGGTTCTAACGTAATTTACTTGTGTCAATGTGAAGTTTTTTATGTCAGAAAAGCAATTTTCCTCTTATATACTCTCGGGCTTAGTCACACTCACTAATGAGCTTAGTAACTTTCTATCACTCATAAAATATTACTACACAATTGCTTCTCAGTCCCCACAATTACTCATACACCACCATTCTATTAATTACCTAAAGTTACTACCAACTTTCCTAAAAAATCTTACGCACCCAAATAAGTAAAAACCGACCATTCTAAAATTATTAAAATGCCCTCAACCCTCAAATGACCAAAATACCCTTATTGCCTAAGAATTCCACTAATCCTCAAATCAAGCACATCAAATAAACAATTAAATAAATATAATAAATAAACAAATAATCCTAGCGAGAATTGGGGTGTTACACCCCCTCCCCCCTTATCTTAAAATATATTCTCTCCTTCTTTCTTATGTAAAACATATTAAAAAACATTTCACTCCCCTCGTCTGAAAGAAGTTTGAATTACATCTCATACTCTTTTATGTTAAAACTAGTGAAAAAACCCGTGCTAGCGCACGGGTACAGTTATAGTTTTGCCAATTAAAACTTAAACAATATGTAACATTTCCATTATTAAATTAATTAAAACCAAATGTCAATATTGATAATGTATGATAAAATTGAACCTTAACACATGTTGTAGCAGAATAGATATAAACATGAATTAACATTACAAACGGTTGTTATAGATATTACAAAGGATTCATAAGGTCTCGTTACATATTACAAATAATAAAAGGATAATTGTAAACTATGTTAAAAAAAAAGCATGACAAACATCATAATTATTATGCATAAATTTAAATCTAATCGTTGAACCAATTTGAAATTGATTATTACGACAAAATTTATTCCATTTCGGTCCAATTTTTGTTGTTAAGTCTCCGTTAGTGTTGAAAATGATATTGAAAACTTGATGATCTCCATTGTCTCCACATAAGATTAAATTTTCACATATATTATGTTGGAGGTATTGGCCAAAGTCCGAAGGTAGTTTCTGCAAAAGAAAGTAGAAGACAAAATACATTAGTATAAAAGGAAAAATAATTTAATAATAATTACTAAAAAAATAGCAATTGAAAGGAAATAGAGTTGTCTTAACCAAATTGTTTCTTTTAGATAGACCATCCCATAATTGTAAATCAAAAAACTTAGTTTCATTTTGCCTCAAAGATCTAGTGTGAAACGTAGGGAGTTGGTAGAAAGAATTTACTTCATGAAAGCTTTGTACTTTGAAGATATTAAATCCATACATTATTCCATAATAAGCAAACATTACATGCACATTATTTAGAAAATTGTAGTATTGTTGAAGTGTAATCCAACCATTGGTTAGAGTTGGATTATAGTAGTTTTTTGTTAAATCAAGTGTTACAATACTTCCATTAGGTGCAACAGTGTCCCACTTGTCCACAAAATCCGCATTGAATTTCTCGACAAAAATCGGATCAACTTCAACATGTGTCTGAAAAAAGAAATATACAACAAATTTATGATTAAAATATAGAAGGAAAAAAAATTGAAAGGAGAATAAATTCAATGTGTTAAGTAAAATATGAAAATTATTATGTACCTTAAAGGATAATTTTGATTGCAGAGAATAAGTAAATGGGTTCATCTGGAATGAAAACATGCACAGTGTCCATTATGTTGTAGTTTATGTTTTTTGACAGATAGAAAGATTGAACTTAGTAGTGGTATAGATAATTTTAGTTCTTATATTTATAGTAAAAGCCAAATGAAATTATTTGTGTAAACATAAGTAAAAGACAAAAATTTCACTGACTGAACATGCAATATATTGGATATGTGTTATAGAAAAGGCATTCAATTATACATCTATGTGCTATCACTTCATGTTGTCTTATAATAAAAGAAGGTACTACTTTGGATGAAATCATATAAATAATTATATATTTGAAAAAGTAATTTAATTTTAAATTGAATTGTACGGAATGATAATATATTTGTAATAGGTATAGGGTAATGTTTGAAAGGAAATATATATTTAAACTTAAGTATACGACAACCATTATTTTGAACATGTTAGATAGTGAATGAGTTGTCCTATTGGCAGTTGGCTTTGATATATAGCCAGTGTAGTAAATTTGGATTGTACATGGATAACTTAGTGTAAGAATCTTAGCTTTAATATGATTTTAAGGAGCATGGGTGTGTCAGCAACATGAGATAGCTTTAGATAAATGTAGTGAAATTGTTTATAGAAGTTAGAAATTGTTAGATTGATTGGTACAAAATATGGTAAATAAACGAAAACTATGTACAATACTATATAGAATATTATGGAAGTAATAAACTTAAAATGTGAGGACAATACTATGTACAATACTATGTACAATACTATTTAGAATATTATGGAAGTAATAAACTTAAAATGTGAGGACAATGAATTTGAAAATTAATAGGTAGGTGAATTACTTGTCATTACATTGGAAGCAGAATAGAAGGAGAAAAAATAAATTAAGTGACTAATAGACCTGTTGGTTTTATGAATAGGTTATGAATTAAGAAATATAATGTTTGTGCTTGTAACTGATTGGGTCAGCCAATACCCGATATTTAATACTTGTAAGCCCATCAATGGCTTAACTTAGTTAAATTAGAATATGTCATAGAAAATTTTGTTATAGTTTAATTCGTATGCCTTTTGCAGTTTTTGTTATGTAAGAATATGTATTTATAACCATGTATCGTATGAGGCATGAATTGGAACATAATTAGTGTATTTATACAAATAGCCAAATGAAAGGATTGTTAAATTACGGAGTGCCTGTTTGGTTGCCCAATAGATTTTCAAATACCCACGTCTAGAGCATTTCAACGTAATTTGATCTTAAAAAATAAGTTTGGCTTCCAAAAAGGTTAATTGATTCTAGAGGCTAAACTTGATTTTGCCTGAAGCTCACATTTGTAGCTTCTGGAATCAACTAAATCGATTCTCCTCATTAAACAATTATTTTCTATTACCAATATCTTGTTTGTCAATTATGCCCTTGTTCATGCTTTTTTATTTCTCTATTACGTAGCCATCCCTAGTCCCTACTATATATTGCACTGTGCTCTCAGTTATATTATAAATTATATATTTTCTTTTACAATGGATAAAATTATACTTTTATGTTTTTTTACACCATTTGGTTCTTATATTATTAATCATTAAATTGATGAAAAAATATATATTAATTATAACTCTTATAAATTAATATTATTTCAAAAAGAATATTTGAAGCAATAAAAATTCATGTCGAAATAATTTTCTAAAATGAAAATGAAATATTTAGTTTTAAATAAAATTAGGGAAATGTTAACTTGTGCCCTTGGGGCATAAGTTAAGAAGGCGAATGTAGAAGGTTTTTCTTGAAACTTGTGCATTCTATGTCTTAAAAGTTGCAAAAGTTATACTTTCAATATAAAATTTATTTTTAAGTTCCTTAACTTGTGTCCTAAGGACACAAGTTAACATGACCCATAAAATTAAAAGGGTGCTCTAAAAAAATACAATTAAAGGGATGCTTTGGTCATTATACGTTCAAAATCAATTTTGATTTAAAGTACCCAAACAACATCAACTCATAAGAATCACTTTTCAGTGAGTGTTTCCAAACATAAATCAATTTACATCAAACTCACTTTAACTAAAATCAATTTTCTCAAACTCAATTCTATCAAAATCAATTATCTCCGCTGCCAAACCAAACACATACGGATACTAAAAGCCACAATTTAGTATACAATACATGGTTGGTAGTTACGTGTTATATAAAAGAAGAAAAATGAGTTACATGGTATACAATAGATTGAGTCTCTGGCAGCTAAAGATTAGATGTAAGCATGCTATAGAAAAAGTATTCAAAAGCAATGTTTGTAATATCCGATCATGCTCTCTTATAAGTTTGTATTTATATAGACATTTATTATAAAAAAAATTGTAGTGGTACATAGTTCCAGTTGGCTTTGAGAGTCTTAGCATGTAAAACAAATAGAATAGACAAAAATATAGATGGTCTAGAAAGTAACAGATATTATGGCAGTTGAAGCACATTAACTTAGCAAGCTATATAAAACAAAAACTTGAAAAGAAAAGTTTGTGTTTTCCCATCAGTATGTATGAAGAAGCAGGAGGGCAATTAAATATGCATATAATATAGCTACATTCATTTAATTTGGGAGTTGTTCAATGTTCGTATAATGAGAAGTATTCCTTGCTCATCGCTTTTACTTATAAAGGACAAAATTTTATGGAACTTTTGCAGTTGAATTGTCTATACATAAGTCTAAAAGGGAATCTTATATGACCATGTTTAAGATGCTTTGATTTTTATTGATTCCTTACATGAATAGACTATTCAATTAGGTATAAAAATGTGCATTGTGTAAGAGATTCTTTACACTCATAGTACACTTGTATTATTTAAATCTACATGAGATTTTTTTTTTACATAAACCGAGTTGAAACTTAGTTGAGTATATATATTGTCGGAAGCAAGGTTGAGAAAAGGAAAGGAAAATTGATAATTTTTGTAGCATGTCACCAATTTTGTGGAATTATAAGTTAAGCAAAGCATGTATCAATGGCAAAGGAGTGATGGTAAGTTAATTTGATATAATAAAATAACTTGTATTAATGTATATAAATATTATTTTGCCGCACTTTCCAAAACATATTGGTGGTCTACTCAATATTAATGATGACAATCAATTAATCCTGATTGATGAAGAAACACAGAAGATGTATGAATGTACGATTGATATTGACACGCGAAATGAAAGTATTAAGAATATAGGCAAAGGATGGTATGAATATATGCGACTGAAAAAATATGTTGTTGGACTTGTTATAATGTGTAACTTTGAAATTGATACACGTAGGTTGTATGTTTGTCTCGCTGAGTGGTTATAAAATAAATTATGAGTGTTGTTATAACTATTGTTGTGTATTACCTTTATTTCTATCGATTAATTGGCAAAAACTATGTAATGTACTATGAAGATGTAATACTATGTAATGAGCTATGAAGCTGTAATATATATGTTTAGTGATGTAGTTATTTAAGAGGTGAAATTCAATTTAGTTTGTTTTTTGCAGGAAATATATTGTTATATGTAAAAGCATATAAATTGAAGTATTATTAACATGCGAATGATAAAGGTAATAATTTTAAAATTCGATATATTAGATGGTTAAAATAAGATTATTCCATCGTACGTTATATATAGTATGATAACAAACAGGAGTGTATATTACTATATTTATATTTCTAACTAAAATAGTGTGTTCAGAATTATTATGATTTTATAGTATATTATTTCGAATATATATTATATATATTTGTATATTAAAGTATGTTAAAGAATATCAGGGTCTAAGTTATACAACAGAAACCTTCATTAAAGTTAAAAAGTTTAACATTACATCCCTCAACATATAATAAATAAGCTTAACATTACATACTTGACATAAATATTGCATATAATAATAGATATATTACCAACGTTGCAAACTTAATACTGAAAATAACAAGCAATAATAGAAAACATAGAAAGGTAACAGATTAAACAGAAACATTGGATGAAGAAGCTAATGGAAGCACTGGATAGACATGACAAATTGTGCGTTCAGAAAGGTTGAATTTGAAGCGAATTTTCTGCCCAATTTTGAATTTGTTTGCTTTGCTGAAGTTACCCCATTTGATTCCAAGTTGTGCTGTGTATTTGTGATCATTTAGCAAGTAAACTTCAAAATCCTGTTCAATCCCATAATCACCACAAAGTGTCAAAATGAATATCCCTGTCTGCTTCAAAAAAATCTCCAAAATCTTCTCCCAGTGGCTGCATATATATCAAAATATTTAAAACAATATTGAACAATATTAAATTTTCTACATACTTAAAAGATATAAACAGTAAGTATATAACCTTCATTGGACTTTGAAAGTCGAATTCCCAAACATGGGTGTCAAAGTGCATAGTTTCATAAGGCATTTTGCTGCGACTGTGCCATTTAAAAATGCAACATACATTTTTGACCTCCTTGAACATTTGGACAGAGAACAAATTATAGCCATAGTAACCGAACACAACTTCAACATTATCCGGGAAATCATGAAAATTTTGCAGATCAGTTCATCCTATTTGCAATATAGGAGATACATAGCTTTTGTTGTAAGTTAACGTGTGGATGTGAGTGGTGTCATTAATAACATGCCATGAATCCTTAAGATCATAATAATATTTCTGCACAAATTTGAGATCAACCTCGGCGTAATCCTAATAGATAGAAAATAAAAATGAGTTAAGTGTTGACAATATATATGTTTCTGAAAGTTTTGAGAATAAGAAAAGGAAAATGTAAAGTAAGATACATTACCTGCAGCGGTAACTTAATAGCAGTGAAATTTTCTATAGGATCCTTTTGGAGTAGTTTTTTTGTATAATTCTATGTTTTGAAGTTAGTTTTGAAAAATGAAGGAGAAGGATGATATGTATTTTTTGGAGCAGGTTAGCAGTGTATATAATTGTGCAAATAGTTTGACCCTACTTATTAGCGTTAATGACAACAAAGGGTCCTATGTTTTGCATGTTAAAAACCCTTGAAGTTGTTAATCTCAGGGAGGTTGTCATTGATAAACAACCTAGTGTAGCAGTAAGTGTTTGAAACACTTAAGGGGTAACGTCCTGAGTTTATAGCAAAGTTGAGTCTAAGTTATAAAATAGTAGTTCTGTTAAATTTATGTCATATGTGGTTTAAAGGTTTATAAAGAATGAGTTACCTTCTTCTTTTATCTTGGCATACTTAACCATTACAATAACTGATCCACCGTGCTTCTTGTCGCTGTTGTATTGAATGAACTTCGTAGCATAATCCTCCCATAAAGTGCAGTTGAGACACATGTCACTACAATTTTTCATTATAAGTACATAAGTTAATAAGGTATCCAAGTTCTAAAGACATAGTTGAATAACATATTGGCGTTGATAATGATGTACCTCAGATCTTTCATAGTGAAATTGACTTGTAGTTTTTTGCCACTTCCTTCATTTAGTTGACAGTAACCCATGTCCTGAACCACTCTAATAACATCTTGAAAACAATAATAATGTGCATTAGATTATTATAACAAATTAAATATATCAACTATAAAAATTAGTAGACTTGTACTCACTAATTAATAAATCAGGTTTCCATTTTTCAGATATGATTTCAACAAAGGACTTGAATTTGATGGCAGCAGTAGGAATGTTATGCACATTTACATCAACAACAGTAGTTCCACCAGTCCACTTCAAGTTAAACTTATGGTCAAAGGCTTTGAAAGTTAAGTTATTGATCATGACTTGAAAGTTACTTAATAAGTAGGTAGCATTTTCCTCTATAATTTTGTCAGAAGTCCTTTTGTATGCAGTTGGAACAATAACTTGAACATCATGACCCTAACATGTAAAAACATAAGTATTAAAAACATAATAAACTTTGTATGGTTTTGGAAAGAAACAAACTAAGCGTAGGACATCGTAAACAGTTGTTCCAAAATACATCACCTTTGTATGGTTTTGGCCTGAACTCGAACTGCTAACTTCCAGAAATCCTTTTTGTCTGTGATATCACCAACAAATTCCAGTGGTCTTTCCATAATCAAATCTAACTGAACAATATAATAAGCTTCATTATAGGAACATGTTTACTAAAAAAACAAAGGTTAAAATAAACAACAACATATATAGTAGTAAAACATAATATATGATCTTTAAAAGAAAGAATCTAAAACATGAACTAAAACATAGTGTACAAAGACTATAAACATTAACATATAAAACATAATATGAAAAACTGGTAATATAAGTCAATCGTAAAAAGGATAAAAAGGGTCATGTGAAAAAAGACAGATGTGTAAAAATAACATGACATGAAACCTTAAATTTTTGAAGGAAAAAATGTTAGAAAAAAAATGTTGAAATGATGATGATAGTATAAAAGGAACTTACATTGAATAGTCAAATAGTGAGAATGGAAAATATATTGTTGTAGGGAAGAAAGAGAAACCGATGGAAGGGTTTGGAAAAGAATGAGAGAGGGATGTAATAGCTGTGTATGGAAGAATGGAAAAGTAGATATCATGAAAAGAGTTGTAAGTTGATTGGATGTTAGCTGCAAAATGATAATTTAAACCAAAAGTGTACTTCTTCTTTACCCACAAAACAGATAATAGTTAAGTTTAGTTACAAATAGAATGGTAAAGTGATACATAAGTGCAAATAAAGGCAACCAACTAATGAGAACCAGTTACATGCCCAAATTTAAGTTAGATGAGTCAATTTAGGAAAAGTATATTGTAGACAATAATTACCCATAAATCGTGTATGTGGCATTAAAAGAACTTAGGGCAAAATTGAAATTTCCACAACATATTCTTTTCTTATATTAAAAGAGATTTAGAATTTTCTCCCTTGATAATTTTTTTTATTTCTAATAATCTAGAAAAAAATATTTAACACATCCTGAAGTAAAATAGTATTGTGAAATAATTTTTATATATTGAAAATTCTAATTCATATTTTTCTCTATTTTTTATTCACAATTTCGTTTACATATAGTTTTTTTAACCCTATTATAAAATATAAAACAACACAAAATAAAATTAAAATGACTGAAAAATTACTAAAGTCGATAAAATATGGTTGTTAAGAAGTGAATTCTATATTCTAATTATAAAATTAATAACAAAATATTTAAATTTAATAATTATTTACATTTGAACTATAAATAAATGAATTTTTTTTCTTTCTAAATGGTGGTTCAAAATTAGTAGATATCATAAAAATATTTATTTATGTTCAAAAAGATTAAAGTGTAGTGCATATTTAATTATTAGGGGAAAATGTTGTAATTCAAGCATCTCATAAGGGAGGGGAGTATAAGTTTTATTTTTCAAGAGAGGGAAGTGTATATTTTAACACAAGAGGAGAAGAGAGTATATTTCAAACTTCTTTTAGGGAAGGAGACTGTAATTCAAACTTCTTAAAGAGGAATACATAGTTAGGATCTGACTATGCATTTGACATAGAAAATTTGACTCAGGGTAGAAAAAGTTGTGTATTGTATGTGATTAGGTTGGCAATTTTCTTCGAAAAGGGAAATATATAAAGAAATTGATAAATTCCTTGGAATTGAGGTATTGATGTGCGGATTAGGCAAGTGTATCAAATCGTTTACCAAGTAATAAAGTGGTAACTAGAGTATCGTATTCACATGAATTGTCATTTCGTCCAAACAATTCGCGTTACTTATTTTAAGTTTGACGATAAAATAAAAGAGTTAAGGGTTAGAGATTTGCAATTTTTAACCATTTGCAACAGAGTAAGTTACCAATTTTTGGTTGCAGAAAAGTAAGAAGCGGTTAGGATTCTTTGAATACCCCCCTATTAATATTGTTGGGTATTATAGGTAGACTATACAAGTGATGAAGTCCTTGAAACGTTACTAACATAATCGATCGTCAAGCTGCACCTGCTGATAACACGGTGATCTTTATGTGTGGGGTCTATACTATCTCAGTTGACTAAGTTTATTCCTTCAATGTTTGGTTGCACCTGCTGGTCACATGGTGATCCTTACGTGTGGGGTCTTACCACCTCAAAGGTATTTGAATGCATATACTTTTATATTGGCTTTCCAAGATTTCCCAAGGCAATGAATGCCAAGGTTCCTGTAGGTCTACACAATTGACCAATCAAATTATCAAAATAGAGAGAACATGTTTTTGAGTGGTTTTATATGGCTTAAGTTGTCTCTTTTTCGTGTGTTTTTTTTTTATTTTACCAAATAAAGTTCAAGTACTAGACATTGAATTTATAATTTACATTTAATTATACAATTTTTTTGGACGTCTTAACACTTTAATGGTTCTATGTCAATTTTGTTAAATTCAATTGAGAAGTTACATATGTGTTTCATGTTGATTTGTCTTCTACTTTACACAAATGTTTTAATTCAAGATAGAAACCCCTGTGCATGTTCACAACAACATGTCTCACGTGACAATAGTTCTATCAAATTGTTAAAAATCTTTATTACTTGCATGAAAAATTAAATAAACGTTCAAATTTATTAGCGCGTAATAAAATTTGTTCAATTACATCCAAATAATAATTAGTAGAAATAACATTACAATTAATAAAATAAACGCTTTGACTAATTGAAGATTTTTTTTTATAAAAATGTTGGTCGTTATACAAAAATAATAAATAATAAAATAAATCCTCAATAAATAATAATAAAATAGATGTTATATTTATTTAAAAGATGTTACTCTGCGGAGATTTGTACTTACTCTCGGGTGCTCTGCGGAAAGGAGGGGGTGTACCGTCACTTGCCCGAGCTGGTGAAGAGGCAGTACATGTTTGAGCAGGACATCCGCAGACATCCGTCAGATGTCCCTCCTATTCCTGTAGAGATGGTGGCATAGGCTTTCAGAGACTACCGTGTCTGTTACATTGTTGAGGATCAGTGGGGACAGAGGACTGAACAACCATGGCATCATGTCCCTGGCCACATGGCTTGGTATACCAGGGTGTTTCTCTTGAATATTCTGCTACCTAAAGACGGATCTCCTCCCAGGCCGGCGAACCGAGAGCAGCTTATAGAGGATGAGCATGTCAGAGAGAAGCCCGACACGTTAGAGCTCATCAGGGACTGCGTTCGGATCGCAGATGAAGCGCTGGCCAGGAGCGACGAGCTGAGTATAGCCGAGCTACGGCAGGTCTTGGGCCAGATTAGCAATACTGGTTGCCTAGTCCTGAATTACCATATTGCCAGGCAGCGCAGGGGGCACGGGAAGCCTAGACATCAAAGTTGATGTTTATTTTACTTTTTGGCTAAACTACATTTTCAGCCCCCTAAGTTTGTCAATGTTGCGATTTTGGCCCCCTAATAAAAAAAATGAAAATTTTGCCCCCTAAGATTTAGCCCTTTTACAATATTACTCTTTTTGCCCAATTTTAACTTTTCAACGTCTATGTGGCATGCCACATGTGTGAATTCTTAATTAAAAAAAGCCACATGATCCTTTTACAAATTAATTAAATAAAAAAAGAAATAAAACAATCAGAAAAAATTAAAAAATAAATGTGAATCATTCTTCATCTCTTCCTTATCTATGAACACTAACAACATCCTCAAAACAATAACTGCATCTCAACAAAGCAAATCCCCCAACAACAAATAAATACATCGTAGTTACCATCATAACAATTAGTCAATTTCTCAAAATTAATCAATTAGGTATCGTTACTCAGCAGTCTGGTCCTAATCAGTTTCTCAAAATTGTGTTATACATATGAGCATCAGGTTCAACACGAAATTCTACCTCGTTGATCAAAATCAACAGAAGAGGTTGCGAAAGAATTGTTGTCGTTGCGGTGGAACTCTAAGCGAGGGGTTTTGGAATCTTTCTTCAACCTCGTCTTGTTAGTTTTCCAGCTTTGATTAAATCAATTTTCAAATATACTGATTGTGAAAAAGAGCACAGATGGAGTAAAGAAAAGGAACAACGTAGATTTGGTAGTGATATCTTGAATGGTTTTTTATGACCCTTTTAATCTGCGTGGCATGAATTATGTTTGTGGTTGAAGATGATTGTCAGGGCTTGTTTGAAGATGAGTTTGTAGGTGTTGAAGATTGATTTTCTGGGCTTGTGTAGATGATGAAGATTTAAGAATTTTATGGATTTTCAATTTTTTTTTATTTTTTGGGTTTAAGTTTGAATGACTGGATGAATTTTGTTGCAGAAACACTTTGGTTAAAAAAAAAAGAAAGATGAACTCACGTTTTTTTTCTTTTCTTTTTTCGTTTGTTTTCTATTTTTTTTTTAATTTTTTAATTTCTTTTTTTATTTAATTAATTTGTAAAATGATCATGTGGCTTTTTTAGATTTTTTTAATTAAGCAATTATACATGTGGCATGCCACATAGGCGTTGAAAAGTCAAAATTGGCCAAAAAGGACTAATATTGCAAAGGGGCAAAACTTTCATTTTTTTATTAGCGGGCTAAAATCGCAACATTGACAAACTTAAGGGGCCAAAACTGTAGTTTAGCCTTACTTTTTTATGCACATTTTGACTACCTTGATGTACTATTATGACATATATACATTTATTTACATTTTACGACATTTTTCATTTTATATCATTTCTTGCGATTTTAAATTTATCGTGTTAAAATTTATGTTAAATGGTGGACAAAAGCAGGTTTAAATTGGGGGAAAAGACACTGCCTCCTACCTTCTTAAGTGCCCAACGGTAGTTGACTACCGTTGAGGCCAGTTATAGTGAACTACCGTTGTGATCGGCGATAGTTAACTACCGTTGCGTACTCCTGCAAATTCAAGTCAAAACCAACATTCCAACCACTCTCTCATCAATTATCACTCTCTCAAAATCTCTACCAAAATCACCCAATCTCAAAATTTATTAAAATCATCAAAAT
>Ga0315913_1004757_pt1 | contig 16444 bp, 11 predicted proteins | sample MpolsnodulesMG_FD_207736 | JGI IMG/M metagenome (GOLD analysis project Ga0315913, IMG submission 207736) | Medicago polymorpha root nodule microbial communities from Los Angeles, California, United States - small nodules | ecosystem: Host-associated > Plants > Roots > Nodule | place: USA... | reverse complement strand
AAAATTACATTAATTTTAATAGGAAAAATTAGTTTATATTGATTTTTAAATTTAAGGACGCTTTTGTCCTTAAAAAATTATAGCATTTCTGTTTTTGAATTTTCTATATAACTAAAAATGAAAGATACTTCTCTCTCTTCCATTTCACTTATTTCTCTTACATTAAACAATATATCAAATTTGAATAGAAATTCTCTACTACAAAAAAAAAAAATTGTAGCTACACGCTATATTGAATTTCGGTCATTGATTTGAGATCTATCGGTTCAAACATGACTTTTATAAAATTAGTACTAAAAAATCTACCATTAAGTCAAGATCACAAAGTTAAAATCCGGTTAGTGACACACAATAACGGTGGGACATCAAATCAATCAAATTTACCCTATTTCGCACATTCTTATCTCTTACCCTCTTTCTCACCCTTTCTCTCTTTACACTTTTTTCTTACAACCAAACACATAATAATGTTGTAAAATATACATCGTGAAAAGCATAATACAAATATCATATTTTTATCTTTTATTCATCTTTATCATACTAATATAATGTTCTAGTTTGGTTAATTTCATAACAATATTCCACATTTTGGTCTCTAAAATAATATTTTGAATAATCCATCATTGATCTGTATTAGGTGAAATAGTTCAGTTGTGTGGTAAAAACAAAGTAATGGTCCATTCAGTCCCAATTACAAGAAAAAAAAATCAAAACCAATAATGTAATTTTTGAATGTTTTTCGCCAAATAAACTTAATTTGTAGTTTTTCCTTATAAATAAGACAACAAAAAAAAATCTTATAATTAATACCGCAAGTAGTAATAAACTTAAGATATGATCAAATTTTAATTCATATATAATTATATTATATAACTTGTAAGATAAAAAAATTAATAAAAAAGATAAATTAATAAATAAAAGTTCATTGGATTTTTACTAAAATCAAATTATTGGAGCAAATGAAATGGTTCAATTAAGCCTTCTTGGATTTTTTATTTCTTTCACAAGAGTGTAACTAATGTGCAATGTAAATGTAAAGAAGTGTTCGTGTTAATATAAGAAAGTGCTATAACATGTAGATGTGTAAAAATTAGGAAAATGCTAATGAAATATCCTTTAAGGTTTGGTTAAGAAAACAAATGTAGGAATAATTTAATCTATTCAAAGACAATAGGTGTTAATATTAGAAAGTGCTATGATGATAACATATAACGGAATGAATATGTAAAATATATTTACAATGTAGATATAACGGAATGAATGTAGATGTGTAAAAATTAGGAAAATGCTAGTGAAATATGCTTTAAGGTTTGGTTAAGAAAACAAATGTAGTGAAAAAGTGTAGGAATAATTCAATCTATTTGAAGACAATAGGTCTTAATATTAGAAAGTGCTATAACGATAAGATATAACGGAATGAATCTGCAAAATATTTTTACAATGTATATGAGTAAAAAAATAGAAAAATACTAATGAAATATTTTTAAGGTTTGGTTAAGAAAACAAATATAGTAAAAATATGTAGGAAAATGCTAGTTCAACTTTTTAGAAGTTTTGTTTTGAATACAAATTTTTTATTTTTGGATTCTTTAACTTAACCAGTGTCATTAGAAAAAAGTGTACTCTTTCAAATATTTATACAACTTTTTAAAAACCAAGAGAAACAATTGTATGGTCACAACTTTCAAATAAAAATTATTTAAACAAACAAATATAAATTGAAAAGATAAAGCTTAAAAGAATTAAATGAAGCATTATAGTTTTAAAATAATTAATTATATATCTTTTTACGTGTGTCAAAATCATTTTTATTTGGAATTGTAGCATAAAATTATTTTTTCTTTTTTTCAATTTTTTACTAAACTCTTCAAATTGAACAACACAGTCCAATTTCAGGCACATCCTTCGAGAAAAAAACTAAACTATAAAGTGGCGTTTGTTTCAGTGACGCATAAATTATACTCAGGGATTACTTACCTGAAAATAAAAATATAAAAATTTGATTTCTGAGTATTTAAAAAAAAATGTTCGGCAGATAAGTTGACATTTTTGGGAAAACTGAAAGTCACAATTTTAAAAAAAATATATATGTAGGATTTCATGGAAATGCACATTCCCACCTTCTTACATAAGAATAAATTCATGAAATTAATGGAAGTTACTTCATTTTTAAGAACCTTTATACCCAATAATATTTTTTCTCAACCTTATAACAAACATGAGTATAATCATTCCCTAACCATATATTCCCTAGAATGTCATTTTTAAACATGAAACAATCACCCCCTAACTTAATAATCATTGTCATATGCATCTCACCAAAATGGGAGCCACGTCATCAAGAACAAATCATCTTAATAATGTGTTCAATATGCGTTATTGGTATCTTTATAATGCTTTACCAACAGCAAATTCAGTTGATTTTAATAAATTATATTATATATTATAAACAAATAATAAGTAAATTCATAGCCAAAAAATAAATAAGATAGATTACGTGAAAAATCAAGTGACACGCAAGAAATTTGTCAATAATAGCTAGCAAAATTTATGGGAAATAATAACAATAAGCCTCTAAAAACTAGGGAGAAAAAAAGGCTGGAATTATCAAGTTGATGGAAAGCTTCTCAAGTTGAACCAAATATTGCGTCCACGTGATTATTACCTATGTACAAACCACTTTTGCCTCTTCTTCTTTATTATTATGTACTTATTTTCCTCCTTCAAGTTTCTAATTGCTTTCCTCTTATTTTATTTCTTTCTCGTACAACTACTTTTGTTTCAAGCTGGACACTACTATGTTACATACGCGTCCTAAGTAACAACTATAAATAGAGCATGTTCTCCATGCTCTTCTCTCAAAACAAAAATATTACATTACATCTCTTCTTCTAAGTAGAGAGTAAACAACAAATTAAACATGTCTGAGACACTTCGTTTGGCTGTTGCTGTTCTTGGTATTTCTTTGTTCGTTCATTTCTTAATTTCATTTTTGTCTTAACTCTCCGAATTTTAGAAACTCTCACGAAAATGATTAACATATCGACCACTTGAATCCAATCATTTCGTTCTTTGTTATTGTTTCCTTGCCTTAATTTAGTTAGCATCTTACAAATGTTCCTTATAGTTTAGTTCCTTTGTGTTCTTGCAGGCAATGCTGCTTCAGTCTCACTTTATGCTGCGCCAATGTAAGTTGCATAACATAATTAATTCATGATCTACCACTCTTAATTGAAGAAAATGAAGTATTGAACTATTTCATGGTTAATTTTCAGGGTTACATTTAAAAGAGTAATAAGGAAGAAAAGCACAGAGGAATTTTCATGCATTCCTTACATAATTGGATTGTTGAATTGTCTTCTTTTCACATGGTATGGGTTACCTGTTGTAAGTTACAAATGGGAAAATTTTCCACTTGTTACGGTTAATGGAGTTGGAATTGCTCTTGAGTTATCCTATGTTCTTATATATTTCTGCTATTCTTCGCCCAAAGGAAAGGTAATTAATTAAATCATCATCAACATGAAGTTTTCCTATGTAAGATACTAATTTTGTTGCATGATTAAAAAATAAGATAGCTAGGTAGAATGACTAATGATATTTATGTTGGATTGCAATATGAAGGTGAAGGTAGCTATGATCACGACACCTGTTCTGCTTGTGTTCTGTATAACCGCAGCTGTTTCAGCTTTTTTCTTGCACGATACAACTCACAGAAAACTACTTGTTGGTAGCATAGGTTTAGTTGTTTCTGTAGCATTGTATGGTTCTCCTCTCGTTGCAATGGTGAGTCACTCATTTTTCCTTCTACATTAACATTTTTAGTGTATGTTTGATATCACAGCTTGATTCTCGCACGCTCAATGTGATATCAAACATAGACTAACAATTGTCAAGAGCAAAAGTATTATGTTGTAATTAGATAGTAACTAAGTTTTATTTTGATTTTTGTAGAAGAAAGTGATACAAACAAAGAGTGTGGAATTCATGCCACTGCCATTATCCTTGTGTGCTTTCTCTGCTAGTGCTTGTTGGTTAGCATATGGAATCCTTGTTCGTGATGTATTTGTTGCGGTTTGTTTCTTAATCATACATAATCTCATTAATTAATCTAAGAAGGATGAGTTAAATATGAATGGAAATACTAATATTGTTTTAATTAATTTTTGGTTCTATGATTATAGGGTCCTAGTCTGGTTGGAACTCCCTTAAGCATACTCCAGCTTGTGATTTACTTCAAATACAGAAAAGAGAGGGTTGTGGAAGAATTGAAAATTGGTGATTTGGAAAAGGGTAGCATAGAGTTAGAGAAGGTGGTGGAATTGGATGTGGTGAAAGTGGAAAAGATTGTCACAAATTGTGAACAATGTTGATGTTGTTGAGGGACAATGGTCCAAGATTTTAGAGTTCTATCAAGATTCCTTCTTTTATGTGTTTTTTGATATATTGTAATAATGAAATGTCTCCTGTGATTGGTGTAGCAATCTAATAAAATTCTTCTCATAAATTCTTCCTTTTCATTATGAATGGAATAAGTTAAACACTCTAGAATTAGCTTATGGAATTATCAAGTTTTGTTAAATATTTTTTAAATAAATTTTAAATTTAAATTGATTATCCTTGCAAGATATTGGTATCCAACAAGATAGCACAGATTTTTTCGTGGAATTATCAATTTAAAAAGTAGAACTAGTGATATCGGTACTATCTCCTTAAAATAAGTGTCATTTTACTTCTTGAATGCAATCGACAATTAATTTATTCTAACTTCGCTCTTTAATTAATATTTTTACTATGCGTTTATGACAATTGATGATAATCAATAGTTAGTGAAGTCAATTTTGTAAAATTGTCACATTTGTTGATTCATTTATTTTATTTTTAAAATTTACGTGAAACAACTTAAATTACACTTATTTTGGGACGGTTGAAAACGCTACTTGTAGCGAAATGAAGTTTCGTGAGAGGTAACTAAGGTTGTTAGAATTTTCAGCTTTACATCTAACCCATATCGGGATTTTCAAAAACAACATATGAATATTTAACCACATCCAATAAATACATCACTGAAATGGACTAAAATGCACACTACTGTTACTAGTAGTAGTGGCATGAAGTCATCGTCTCAGAAAAATAGTGATCAGAAGTCATGAACCATGCGTAAACAGTGAGCTTTATTAGTTTAAGCCTTTAAGGGTTTTGAATTATGGAGATATTCCTCTTATAGATTTGCCGAGCAAGTAAAACAAGAAATCCAATTAACACGAAAAGTTAAATATTTTTACAGCTGTTTCTTACAAAGTTCCATTTCGCAAATGGGAAAACCAAGCTCTTAAAAAAATGTGAAAACAAAGATGAAAATGACATGTAAGTATAGTAAAAATAAAAACCGTTAATGGAAAATTAATTAAGTCAGAGAAGATAAACAATTCAGCTGTACACACAGTTTATAATTATAAACCACTAGTTAATCAAGGGCCAACAAAGTTATCCAGGACCCAGCTGTGTGAGTACTATGGAGCAACTGAGCAAGTTGATACTCCTTGTATTTTAGTTGTCCTTTCTCCATTTGCAAAAGTGATGGGTATTTGGGAGAAATGTTGGATTTTCTTAGGTTGATGTTGACAAAACGAACAATGATCAAAAACTTAATTATTAAAAATATGTTTCATTCAGATAACCTCAATGAAACATTTTTCACTTGATTAATTTTCTTTAAAAAAAACGAGCTTTAGAATTATTAACTTGTCACAACCTTGTCTTAAAATTTAATATAAAAAACATGTGAATCTAATTTATCAATTAAAAATGATTAAATTGATTAGAATAATTATAAAATAAAATCAAATGTGCAATTTTAACAAATAGGATGTAAAAATTGAGCAGGCCCAGATCTATTAAAGTAGATAAATAACAATCCTAATGCATGACAAAAAAAAAATCAATAGAAGGAAAGCTGGACCAATCCACACTACTACTTGCAACATAACAATCATTTGACCAAAAAACACAACATAGCAATAAAATAAAATAAATAGATAAATGCACTAAAACAAACAAATAAAATAGGTTAAGTAAAAGGAGAATTCTTTGGTTTTATGAAATTTTGTTGGATATAGACAAAAACTAATTCAAAAGAATGATATCATCATCAAACATAGTGTTAAAGGGTGTATACAAGTTAAACTATTATCCCAAACCACAAATATCGCCCAAAGCCACATTTTGTATCTTTATTAATTATGTTAATTTATTTATTTATTTAAATCAGGGTTATTTCACACGTAATTGTAAAGACTACTAATCTCTCGAGATTTAAATGCGAAAAATTTTCTCATTTTTTTGTATGATAAATATTTATAATTAGTTGCTAAATTAATATTTATTACTTTGTACGGGTTTGAACCCAGAATCATCAACTCTTTAACCTTTAACTCATTCATTTCTACGAGTTTTAATGTTGTTGTATGCACAAACTTGAATTTGAACTTGAAATCTTGATTTATGTCTGGACCTACGGTGGAAAAGAGACAAACATTTGTATTTCTAATGCTACTATTAGTAGCTTCTTTTTCACGTTGTGAGGGGACAAAATGTGAGTTTTTTTATGGTAGAAATTACCCAAAACACATAGTTGTTATCTTTGTTAAGACAGATACTATGTAATTTGAATCATCATAATAATAATAATAATAATGCGCGACATGGTATGTTAATGTTGCTAGTTCTTTGAAAAATCACTACAAGTCTAGAACAGTGAATTAGTTGGTATCTTTTTTGTTTGTTTCAATCACCGATTTACTGTTTAATCCTCTTGCTTGGGTCTTAAGGAAACGTAGGCCCACTAACCATAACCAGATCGTTGACATGGCTTTCTTATTTTCCCGCAAAAATCTGCATTTTACTCTCTGACACATGCCACATGTCACAGTTCAATCTCAACACCAACTAACACAACTCCATGCAAGTAGCCACGTGTCCAAACCAAAATCTCAATTCTTTCTCTCTTCAACGTTTCTCTCTGCCACAACCAACCCAACACCAACACACACATACCTTTTCAGACAATGGTGAAACTAGCTTCAGCAAGAGAGTTCCGCACATACGGCCCGTGCCTCACTAGAAACCGTTACGAATACATAAACGCGGGTCTATATCTGTTTGCTACCGTCATCCTTTGTTCTGGTTTTGTGGCCCAGCTTTCTCCTGAAGCCCGTTCGGGCCTCGTGGTTCTTCTTATTGCTCTTACCATTATTATCTTTGTTAATCTTCATGATATTCTTGCTCATTTCGCTGCCATTGATTTCCGCTTGTCTTTGTTGCCCTTTGATCTTCAACTCTTATTTGTTGAGTTTGCTGCTCCTGTTGTTCAAATCCTTGGATCACTTCTCATCTTTTTAGGAATTCTATTCACTTTCATCGAGGTTCGTAAAGAGTCATGTTTATATTTATAATATAGATTAGATACATCATTGTTTTGATTCAAAGTTATTTTTGGCATAATCATGATATACCAGGTTGATTTTGACAAAAGTTATATTACATGTTACATGATACACACGTGCTTATAGTTTTTGTATTTGATAGAAAATATTGATTAGTTTGTTACATGAGGATAAAATGTTAGTAGTTGGGTTTGAACCTTAAACCTACTGTGTGGTATCTTGATTTTAGAACGAACTTATGTTTAGTTTTCAAATGTGTAATCTAGTGATATACTTTAATAACCTCATTCGGCAAACAAATTAACCACTAACATTTTTATTTAAGCTAACTAAATTGGAAAATATATTTTTCTTATTTTTATTTATTTTTATGTTGATGTGTGTGACAGGAAGAGAAAGGATATTATTTGAAATTGGAAAAGCATGTTGTGAACATGCTAGTTGCTGGTCCTGTATTGTGGATGGTAGGATCGATTCATAACTCGTGTCAAATTTATGAGAGAGCGGATGGTCATGTTCAAATCTTGCAGCAGTTTGTATATATCCCTTTTTTGATGGGGAGTTTGTCATTCATGCTTGGTGCAATTCTTAATCATCATCAACAATCTGGAATCATCCACCATGGCATCAACTTGCTTGTAAGTACTCTACATAATTCAATTATTACACCAAATAGCTATTTTAATTAATAGTTGTGATAATTAGGTGAAACGAGCCGAGTTGAGGGGGTTGGATAACTCAAGTGACTTGAGTTAAGAGATAAGAGAATTTGAGAACTCGAGTTCAAACTCGATGTAAGATAAAATCTAATAACTAATTAGTAACATTGAACGTTTAAAAAATGAGTTGAGTCGAATATTTAAAGTTGAGTTTGATTAACCGAAGGAAAAAAAAATTGTTTGAGCTTGAGTTGTGTAAAGTTAATTAGTAAAGTCCAGGTGTGTTTGAAAATTCCAAATTTGTTGGGGAAAATACATGTAATATGAAAAAAGAAAAAGCACTAGAGATTTTATCGTTGTCCATTAGTGATTTTCAAGAACACCAAATGAATTATATAATTCATGATGTATCAACAAATTTTTGGGTATGAGATAGATTTGAATCGGCATAGACATGTTGGTAGACATATTGCCAACGAATAGGTCCTATTTGGAGAACACAACGCATTTTACAGCTTATATCTAAAAAAGCTATTTCTATAATAAAAGATAAAAAAGAAAATCAAACTGCTTTCATATAATGTATGATTTGTTTTCATAAGCTACTAAGAAGAGTTTATGAAAAAAAGTTGAAATCCAATTATTAACACATCATAAGTTGTTTTCGTAAGTTATCAAGATGATGTCACAAGTGTTTATGCCAATGTGACAATGGAATTATATAAGTTCAAATAATCAATCCAAATATTCAATCCAAACATGCCCAAAATTTAACCCTTTTCTTTTTTGAGAAACCATGCATATGTTTCTTAATCTTATGCTTGGATTGTTGAATTAATAATTGTTGTGATTATTATGAGATAAGTGAAATCATATATTTAGTCCAACAAAAAAAAAGTGAAATCATATATGTTTTGATTATCGATTCAGGGTGGGACTTGGATTTGGCTTGGCATATTTGGAAGCTTGATGTTCTTTATTGGTGGATTGACAAATTTGATAAAAGTGTTCAAAATGCAACAAATGAATGGAATGATGAGGTTGGAGAAATTGCGAGGTGGAGCACAAGAGAGGCTAGTAAGTGCAAGAGAAGGACGGGTTCCCCTGATTTTGGATCATCATCAACCCATGATTAACCGTCAAATTGAAGAGACCAAAGTTGATATACCCCTTCCCACTCCTTATAAAGATGTCCTTCTTGGTCAGACTGGATCATGATTTACGGTCTTTGTTGTTATCTTGTCCATCATTTCTCTCATTGTCTAATATATATATATAGACATTGTGCGAGGCTATAGATTCATAGTAATTGAGATTCAAAGTTTCAAAACAACAAATAGATAAATACTTCCCTCAATAAAATGAGTAGATGCATACTGACTTAGATTACCCGACTCAAGATTACCCAGCTCGTTTTATGTTTATATGCAGCATAAATATATAATTTTAAGGGTCATGTTATGGAGGGCACATGTTAAGCATTAATGTCTTCCGTTAATGGTAAGAATTTATTGAAAAAAAATAATATTAAACATTTTGAACAATAAATTAACACAATTTCCAATACATAATTTCTATTAGTGGAATTCTTAACATGTGCTCTAAGGGTACAAGTTAACATTTCCCTAATTTTTTTTTTGAAGAAGCTAAACTAACCCCTCAAATTGGCACTAGAGAGATTCGAACCTGAGACCTTGAGGAGGAGCACACTTCCAAGTTTCAAGCCAATATCACTAGGCCAACCAAAATGGGTTAACATTTCCCTAATTTTAATTACGGAGCTTCTACGATACATTTGTAAATTGAAGTCTAATGATGCACTTGTTTTTCGAGTCAATGAATTAATGATAATTTTATGAAATAAAGAGTGTAGTGATAATCTTATCATATTTTAGAAAATATCATTTCATAATAAAAACATTATTTCATTACTTATAACAATCATACTTTATTTTCTATTTTTTATCGTAAAAAAAAAATCAATATTTACTATTAAGAATAATAAAAATTAATAGTTAGATTTTTTTTAAAGAAACCAAAAGATATAATAGATAAAACGTCTCTTTGACGCACAAGGAGTGCTTCAAAGAAAATAAAAGTGTTTACAACACAAATAACCCTAGATAACTAGCCAAAAGGGAGAAAAATGAAATATTACAAAGAAGATAACCAAAACAATCTAATGGGTTGGACCACCATGTGCAATAGTCGTAAAAAATAATGAAAGTTATGTGTAAGATCTTTTTTTTTTGGGGTCAAACAAGTAGATATTTCAATCAATGAAAGCTAAATAGCTAGCAATTACATCATGTGTAGAAAAGTACCCACTAATGGGGACAAGTACAAAATTAATGCAAAATCCTACAAATATATCATTAAACACAAGACTTGCTCCTGAGTTATGCATCTAACAGAACATGGTAACGTAGCTTAGTTAAGAATGAAAACCCACATCAGAGGGCATCAAGAACGCTTCAAATTTCAAGATAAAATCTTGATTAAAAAGAAAAATAGTTACACCAACATGGCATATAAAATATAAAAGAAAACCCCCGCGAGTGGTTGGGTGAAGTTGAATATTGATGGTTCTTGTAAAGAGGGTGTGTTTGTTGGGTGTGGAGGAGTTGTAAGAGGAAGCGGTTGTGAATGGCTAAGTGTGTTTTACTAGGAGTGTGGGGCGTTGTTGTGCCTGTGTAGAGGAGTTGTGGGGGTGCTTGAAGGTTTGAGATATGCAATAATATTATTTGGTTTTTGGCCCATTGAGTTGCATGTTGATTTAGTGGTGGTGGTGTAAATCCTTAATTTGTGTGGATATGGCTCTTAAAGTGGAAGATCCCTCGTGATGAAGATTCAACGGTTGTTGGAATTGGATTGGAAAGTGTTGATGCATTAGCAAATTTTTGAGGTTCATTGGATTCCAAGATTTTAATTTTTGATATGTGACCGTCGCAATTTAACCATTTGTTGGCATCTAATGTTTTGGGGACCGATACCCTCGTTTAGTCTTTGTGTAGTTGTTCTTTCATATCCTTCTTACCTTCAATATAAGTTATGCACCCACCAACAAATTGTAAAAGATATCTGTCACACGCAACCTATAAAAAAACAAATCTTTGTCACACGCAAAGCAAAAATAACACATACAACCATGTTTGTCACGCACACCTTGTACATGCAACACGACAATCCCATAACTTATTTCCAAAGTTTGCCTAAGTGGTGGTTGTGTGCAGAATGACTCGCGCCTCACTACAATAAAGGGATGCATTACCATGTTACTTGATGCTGAAAATCACATAACAATTATGATAGTTTCTCTGATTAGTATAACCATTAGACATGCAATTTCACTAATTGAAAGCGATGAATCGTTAGATATTTTTGATAAAAAGACGAACTCTGACATTTGCATTTAAAGTATGCAGGATCTTCGACTCACATGTTCGAATAATGTAAAAGATTAAGTCAGGATCCAACTTACGCATTGTATGCAAATCTATGACGTAAATGGAAGGATGAATGGTGTGAGATTAGAACTATAATGGCTTAGCTCTCGTTATAACAGATAGATGTCTTACCCAGATTCTAAAAATCATATTACAATTATGAAAACTCCTCTAGTTGGTTCAACCATAAGACACACAATTGCATAAATTGGAAGCGATGATTCACTATCATGAATTTCCGATTATAAAACGAACCCTAACATTTTCATTTAAAATATACAGAAAACCTCGACCCCTATATTCGAACAACATAGAAGATACATCCAAACACGACTTCCATAAGCATGTTAAAACTCATGTATGCAAATATACGACATAAATGGATGGAGGGATGATGTGAAATTGCAATTATAATGACTTAGATCTCGCTATTACAGAGAGATGTCCTGCCCAGCTCCTAAAATCATATAGCAATTTTGAGAATTCCTTTAATTAGTTCAACCATAAGACACACAATTGCACGACTTGTAAGCAATGATTCACCATCATGAATTTTCGATTATAAGACGAACTCTAACATCAACATTTAAAATATACAGAAAACCTCGACCCTTATATCCGAACAACGCAAATGATTACATTAAAATACAACTCACACAAGCATGTTAAAACTCATGTATGAAAATCTATGACATAAATAAATGGTGAGATTAGAACTAAATTAACAACAAAATAAAAAAAGATAAAACACACAGCAATAATTTAGCCAATAAAAAAAAAAAAATCATGAATTTATGATGTATGATTAAGGTTAAGGTGGAGGCACGTCATAAGTCCTAGTTTGTCTTTCTAGACGGGGTCCCAGAAACAATAAAACGGAACGCTTGTTAACGGAGAAGGTTCGTTCCCGTTTCCCCCTTTTGATGTTTCAGAGCCCTAATTTCGCAAACTTGTCAAAAATCTGAGCTTTTATCTTCTCAATTCTCTCTGGTAATTGATTTTCTCGCCCCTATTCGTTTCCACATTCTGATTTTATTCTTGTAGATTTCGATAACTAAATGCACGTTATTATTGTCTGAAACTGATTCGATTTAGGTTAATTTTTTTTTCTTTTTTCTTTTCTGGAATTTTAATTTCATGGAAATGTCACCCCTAAACACAATGTTATTTTTTCTCTTTTGCTACTGTACTGCATTGATTTGTTTAGATATTTTTTATTTATTTATTTTTTAATTATATGTTATTGCATAATTTTATCTGTAAATTAAGGTTCATTTATGAAGCATGCTAGCTAAATCATGAATGTTTGAAGTAGTTAATATAACCTGTTGGAAATTATTTGTGTATGAGTGATGTGATACCTATGAAGCACAAATACTCCCCGGATTAGGCGTGTCCCGTGTCGGCTACATTTTGTGTCCGACACCGACACGACACAACACATATGATTACATTGAATTATGTCATTCTTTTTTTCAAATTATTATTGGTGTCGACGTGTCTGCGTCGTGCCGGTGGCGTGTCTTAGTCTGTGCTTCATAGTATGATACCCAATTGTGAAATTGGATATTGTAAGTCTAAGGGGTTGCAATTCAGCAGGTAGGGTTATTGTTTGGAATGGCATCGGTCTCTAGTCAGCAACAGTTCCGGTACACCCAGCCACCATCCAAGGTGCTTCATTTGAGAAACTTGCCATGGGAATGCACTGAGGAGGAGCTGATTGAACTTGGGAATCCATTTGGCAAAGTTGTGAACACAAAGTGCAATGTCGGGTCGAATCGGAATCAAGCTTTTATTGAATTTGTGAGTGAATTTTTTTCCTTTTCTTTTTTTCTTGGTATTGTTTTGTCCTTCATATAAAATAAAATTACTGACTGTTACCAATAATTTACAGGCGGATTTGAATCAAGCCATTGCAATGATTTCATACTATGCCTCATCATCGGAGCCTGCACAAGTGCGAGGGAAAACTGTATATCTGCAATATTCAAATCGGCAAGAAATAGTGCATAACAAAACTGCTGCAGATGTTGCTGGAAATGTTTTGTTGGTAACAGTTGAGGGTGAAGACGCACGCCTTGTCAGCATTGATGTCTTGCACTTGGTAAGAAAATAGCAAAGGCATGTGTGCATCAGTTGTACATGCTAACACGGTCATAACGAGGATGCTGGTCATTTAGTTTTGTGCTTAGGTTTTTCTTTGCCAGGATATGGAAAACTTGTTGACATGTATATAAATGAATCAGCAGGCCCATGTGAAGGCAATATCTTTGATGGAAGCTTAGTGCTTTGGGAGAAATAGCGCTCGTGTGTTTGTCTCTTTTCTCCTTTCCTTATCACTACCTCTTTCTTCCCTAGTCTCCCTCTTGAACTCCTACCACTCTTTGTAGTTTAGGATGTTGCCTCATTTTTTCACTGATTTGTGCACCCATGCTGCATTGACTCATCATCTGCATTTTACTTGTGCATAGATTAGTCACCAGATTATGTTTTGTTCAGTCTTTTTCATTTGCGTCCCTACTATTGTTTGGTTGTTTTTCAGATTTTCTTAGTAAAGAAATGTAGGCTAAAAGTTCCGTTCTAAACTTGGCAATTAAATGCTTAGTTTTCATAAAATATACAGTTCAGGAGGCAATTAACTTCGTAAATCCTTTCTTTGAATCAACTATTCATGTATTAAAGTTAATAATACCCTTTCCTTTCAACTCTTACATTATTATTTCAGTTGTAGATTCTTGGCAGCCATTGGCAGCTATTCATCTAAGAAATTTGTGATATGAAATATGTCACTTGGCTTAGCTATTTCCTCCACTTTCTGCAGTTAATGTTTGAGATTTAATGAGAAATCTTTGGCAATTATTTTTATGGTTTCTTAGTTTTTCATCGGTTTTGCTCGTTGCTTACAATGTTCTATTTTTTGTGATACCACCAATGCATGCAACATAAGCATTTCAAGATATGTATTGATTTGCTTAAAGCCTTAAACCTGCAGTCTTATTTAAGTCCTATCATGGTTTTCTTTTTTAATCCCTATCTTGTGTTCATAAAATGGAGCTTGGTTGTTTATATAAGTTATGACTTATGCTGAAATTTTAATTTTTAGTATTTCTATTTTTCTATAACATAGCTTAGAAAGCAAAAGCCTTTGTTCATTTTGTGTTCAAATTTTAAAATTTATCTTACTAAACGTCCTCTTGAAAGTTCAACATTTGCTTATGCAGGTCTTTTCAGCTTTTGGGTTTGTGCATAAGATTACTACTTTTGAGAAGACTGCAGGATTCCAGGTTAATGAAAGGAAATATTTTTTTGTTGTCCCTTTTTTGATGCAACGAACACAAGCTAATTCTATGTGCTACTGTTTAGGCACTGGTTCAATTCTCAGATGCTGAGACTGCCACTTCTGCAAAGGATGCTTTGGATGGAAGAAGCATACCTAGGTAACAATTGAAATACTTTTGCCAATGTTTATAGTTCAACTAATGGATATCATACGGTGGTTAGATGTCGTGGTGCTTTTGTTCTCAGATGATTGAATAGCCAACTGTTTGATTCTTCTGCATTGACTCTGGTAGTTCTTTTTGTTTATACCATGGTTGTCAAGAGCGAGGTCTAGATCGTAAGATCATACGATCTCACGCGTTCTTCTCCTTCAACCGTGCCGGAGCGGTGCGAAAATCGTGGGAGAGGGCGGAGCGGCCGGCGCGTGGAGATAGATCATAAGATCTTGGGAGCAGCGATCTCTCTCGCACCGGTTTCACACCTTTCGACCCATGTGACCCATTTTTTACCTGGTTCGTGCCTTTCACGCCGGGAATAATAAAAGCTCATTTTTGACCTGATTTCGTTGACCCATATTGCTTGCTGAAAAGTCACGCAACGAGCGTGCCAGCTAATTGCTTGCTATTCTTAATATTATTTTAATTTTTAATGCTTTTCTTAACAAGAATTTTAATTTTTAATGGTAATTTGCTAACTATGCTCTTCTTTTTAAATGATTTGATTGTTTTTAACCTTAATAATTCTTATATTTAATATTCTTTAAAAAAAAATCGTACATTTAATATATTACTTCATATATATTTTGATAGTTATTTTTCTGGCAAATCATTTTAATAGTTAATACTATTTGTTATTAATTATTTTTCTTAATTATAATATAACTTTGTTTCTGGTGGGATTCTACGATTTACGATTTTTTGATATCCAAATGATCTTAGGTGAGATCTCGATTTTGACAACCATGGTATATACTACCTCCACGCCTAAATATAGGATACTCTTGAGAAATTTCCGTGCTCCTTTTTATAGGAATCCCTTCAAATTTTCCAATTGCATCAATTATAATTTAATAAAAACACCTCTAATTTATTTCACATCTTTTTTGTAAGCAATAATTACTATGAAGGGTAAACTTGCTACCAACTTTCTTAATTCCCGTAATTTTGTTAACAGGGTCTTATTTTTAGAGACGAAGCAGTGTCTTTTTACGGAGTTTATATACTAATTTTTTCAGTTGTTTGCAATTATATGGATCACAGAATGTGGTTAATAGTCATTAATTATTATGATAGAAGGGACAGTTGTTGTAGAAGTCAGTTAGGGAATTTAGGTTGTTAGAGGGGTTATCTGTTAGATAAGTAGAGCAAATAAGGATGGAAGGAGAATCACTCAGAGATTTCTTACTCCTATTATCATTCTTTCAATGAAATTAGGGGTTAGATATTGTGACAAAAGGATGACAAGTGGTTGGGGAAGTTGAATCCAATTGATCAATTAATTAGGGGAGTTAGAACAATCAGTTAGAGGATATTTCTTTGATAAATAAATAGGGGGAATATGAGGTTAGAAGGATCGTTCTGGTTTGTTAATTTGGAAAAGCAGATCTTTTTTCTAC
>Ga0315913_1004756_pt1 | contig 16448 bp, 7 predicted proteins | sample MpolsnodulesMG_FD_207736 | JGI IMG/M metagenome (GOLD analysis project Ga0315913, IMG submission 207736) | Medicago polymorpha root nodule microbial communities from Los Angeles, California, United States - small nodules | ecosystem: Host-associated > Plants > Roots > Nodule | place: USA... | reverse complement strand
TTGAATTGTGTTTTCAAAAACTTTTCTTCTCTTTCGTTCAAGAACTGTTCTCAGGTTCAGAGTTTGAGTGAGTTCAGAGTCTTAATGCAGCGGATAATAAGTAAGAGAACAGAGAAAGAAAGAACACAAGCAATTATACAGGTTCCTTCAACAAACCGGAAGTAGTCCTGTCCCCCTTGCACTTCCAAGGAGAGTTCCACTAAAATGTAATGTCAAATTACAAGTCGCTCAATCACACAAGAAAGAGACTTCTCAATGCTCAAGGAAAACTCCAAGAGACTTCTATGCTCAATCACAACTGAAAGAGGCTTCTATGCTCAAGGACAACTCCAAGAGACTTCCTTTGCTCAGTCACAACTGAAAGAGACTTAACTTAACAATTACAAAGAATTGAATAAGGTTTTGAATACTTGATATACAATCAGAGGTATTCACAATACAATACGAACAGAACAAACTCTGTTTTTCTAAGACACTTGAGAATTCTAAGATATGAACTATTTGAAGAATTCTCTAAGTTGTTGATGTTTTGTTTACGACGTTTTGCACAGAGTGTTGGCCTTTTTGCTTGATGTTCAATCGTTGTATATATTATTCTCCAAGTCTGTATCCCTATATATAGAGGATTTGAGAGACGTTGGGAATTTAGCCGTTACATCAACTTGTCTTGCTTGAAGCTTTGATTCTTCACCATTGATCTTTTTCCTGATTTGATACTTGTCCTATGAAGAACTAATTTCAAATCCATTCCTTTTCCAAAGGAACAACGTCTGCAGCAATATAGTTGTTATTCTTGTCTTGATATGGAGACAAGTTGCAGAGATGGTGGTTGCAGAGACAGTTGCAGAGTTAGTGGTCATACACTTCGTACATTGTCCTTTGTCAACTCTGGTGAAGTAGCTTCTGATGAGATATGCTTCTGATGACCATTGCTTCTGATGACGTGTCTTCAGGAGCTCTTCTTCAGACTCGTTACTTCAGACGCTTTCAGCTTCAAATAAATTTCCTTTGCTCTTTGACTTGTTCAATTAGAATCTTTGTAGATATTACTTTGATTATTGATCATGTACACTTTGAACAAATGTTTAGCATCTCCAATTGATAATTTTTAATACCTTGTTATCATCAAAACTCAAGAGGTGATTTTGCGAAACACCCTTTGTTCCAACAAGCTCTTCGAGCTATTGACTCAGATGAAAAGTCTCTTAATGGAGACTCTAAAGATCACTCAGATGCTAAAGAGATGGCATTCTAACCATAAGATTTCAGCACTTGACTAAGAAGAAGATGTTTCCGAGTAGAAGCCATGGGTCCAAAGTAGCAGTGGGAATAGGCTAGGTCGACCTAGGCTTTGCAAAGCCTAAGCTTGGTCTGTCAAAAAATTTAAGGCCTAAGTCTGGCATGCGGCCTCTCAAAGGCTTAATTTTTAGGCATGAGCATGGCCTTCTAAAAGCCGGATATGGCATGCTAGCTTGTTTAAAACTCTATTTAATATAAACATCTTTAAATAGGCTAGGTCGTAGGCCCCTGTAGACAGGCCTGTCCTATTCCCATCCCTCGTCCAAAGGACCAGGCTACAAGGATAAGAAGGATGACCAAAAGGGTTGCTTCAACTGCAAGAAACTTGATCACTTCATTGGTTACTGTCCAAAGTTGCAGAAGGACAAGTCAAAGAAGGAAATATCCAAGAAGGAGAGCTTCAAAAACAAAGTCAATAAAAGTCTCATGTCAACATGTGAAATGCTTGATGAAGAAACTGATGAAGAGGAAGCAATCCGGCACGGATGGCTTCAACATCTTCTGATGCAGAATTTGAAGCTGATTCTGAACTCACTCATGAAGAGTTAGTCACTGTTATCAAATAACTTATAGGCCACTGTATTAACAATTCAAAAATCTTGAAAATTTTAAAAAGGGAATATGATTTGGTAACAGGGGAATTTTAGACTCTCGACATACGAATTGAAAATCTCAAGATGTGAAATGGGAGAAAGGTCAAATTTCATACGCTCAGAAGAAAATTAGCTTCAATGATTTACGGTGTCAGCAGAAACAAGGGAGAAGGAATTGGCTTCTCAGAAGAAGCACCTCTTCAACCAAATGACCACTAGGGGGTCAACCAAATGACCATTGGGGTTAGATAACATTCCACAATTAAAGTATAATCAAATGAAAGTAAAACAACATAATTAATTTCAAAGGATTATAACACTTAATAAAGTCACTCACAATGAATTCCACATCATTAATAAACATCAAGTATACAAGCATAATACTATATCATGTACACTTTCACATCTTCACATAGTCACCAAATTTCACCAAGTGCATAAATAACCAAGTATATAAATCCCCAAGTTTCACCAATGCGCATATTCACCAAGCACATTGTCAAGTATGACACTTTTCACCATTTATCAAACGTATGCAATGCACTCTAGACATGACTCTATATGCATGTGGTACCAATCGTCGTCACTGAATATAAAGTATTCTAATCATCGTCACTGGATACAAATATCCTACTCAACAACTTATGAATGCATGAACATATGACTCAATAATGCATACGTTCACCCAACAAATCGTCATCATTAACGTCATCACTTTTCATACATGCGTTCATCATCAATATGTCATCCCTTTGCATGTAAGAATTCATCGTCATTAACAAATCATCATCATCAACAACTATCACCTCAAGAAAACAATGTCGTTTCAAAATCACATTTTTGCATAAAAACGGAGAACCAGCCACATCATGATATTCATCATATTAAACACCTAATCATCATTGACTCATCACATCATATATACATGAATACAATCCATTTACAAATTTTGAAATCATGAAACCCAATTTCGATAAAGTTCGTCTATTTTTCCCAAAACACCGATTTTCAAGTATTTCACAAAAATAATATTTTCACGTGTCAACAACCTTCCACAACATTCCTACATGTTAAATAATAGTCCAGAAGTTTAAACATAGCATGGTCTCTTTACAAAGTTCGCTTAAGGTTCCGATTTTTGCCAAGTTCGTCTATTTTTTATCACTTTTTAAAACCATTTCATTTTCAAATCAAGACCAAGTTAAACTAATCATTAAAGTCCAATTATACTTCAACTAGATAGGGTTAGGTGTTTGGAACTCATAGGAATACTTAAAAGAACACAAAAACACGAAAAATCGAGATTTGGGCACGTGTCAGATGTGCACGGTCGTGCGGCCATATGCACGGTAGTGCTGACCAAGTGCGAATGGTTCGCATGGTCCGTGCGCACCACACTCACGGTCGCTCTCGACCTGCAGGACAAATTTTCCAATTTTTGCGTTTTCGCCATTTCGCGCGTAATATTCCAATTGTTAACTCGATTTCGATTCTGTTTTCTCCTACGCATTCCAATTACTTAAACCTATCAAATTCTACTGTCAAATCATGTTTTCATTTTCCAAAACAACTTATCCCAATTCCTCCCAAAATCACTTATTTTTCAAAAATGCTTAAAACTACTTTTTCAATCAAAACCTAATTTTCTCTCATACATCCCCATGTCCAAAACTTATGATTCAACACAGGAAATCCATTCATGTTCTTTCTAATTCACCAAAATCAAAATTTTCCATTTGTGACCCATTTTCTCAAAAAACTCATCAAACAACAACAACTTAATCCCAACAACACATATATCAATACCCAAAGCATGAATTAACATCAACAACATAACAACATTTCAAGTATAGATTCATGAATTCATCAACAATCAACAACAACATCATTTTGAGCTAAAACTTCAAAGTTAACATTTCAACATAATTAAACCATAAAATTTAAGCACCCACAACAAGATTACAACACATTTCACATACTCAAATTTATCACATAATCATGAACACAAAAATCATCATTCAAAAGGATCTATACTTGTTGTTGGAGTGAAAGGATCCAACACATTCCTACAAAAATCATAATTCATACAAAAGAGATTATGACCCAAAAATGAAAAATGAGATTTCTAGCTTGTTGGAGTGAAAGGATCTACCCCCCTTACCTCAAAGCTTCAAAATTTACAAGTTATGGCCTCACTCTCCTTATCTAGCCCCAAGTCTCTAGCTTCCCTCTTCTCCAAGCTCTTTCCTCTTCTTTCTCTATTATTCTCTTCTTTCTCTCTCCACCTCTCTAAGTTTGTGAAATGAAATAATGAATGGTTTAACCTAGTCTTCTCTTAAGAGTTATGAATATATACTCCTCCTTAATGGTCTTAGTTATCAAAAACCATAATGGGGTTAAAACTCTCGCTAATAAATTCTAAAAAGTTATTGCTCATTAATATGCCGAAACACCAAATAATTACCATCTCGAAATAATTACCCCAACTCGCTAGTAACGTAGTAAAATAACTATTCTCACTAAAATATCAAAAAAAATAACCTTCCTAATAAAATTACTAATTTACCCTTACTCGCCAAATGACCAGGATACCCCTTAGTCTAAAAATGACTAAAATACCCTTATAGGCTAAAAATCCTCTAAAGCCCGCACAATTATACACATAAGCAAATAAGCACATATTGATGAGTAAAACCGCAAGTGCACGGTTCTACCGAAGTAGTAAAAAGAGAGTATCGTTCCAACATGGAGTTGTTCAATTCAATTAACTTTAGTTGATGATTAGAAAGAGTTTAACTTGCTGGTGTTCATGTTTCTGGAGCTGATAATTTACCTTCCATTTGATTTAAGTTTGTGAAATTCTGATTCATCAATTTTTTTGTTTATGCTAATTAATTACACTAATTAAAGAGACAGGTTCAATTGAATTAGAATTGAAAAGAAAGAGTTGAAAGTACCTGTGGTGGCTTGTTTAGAAACTTGTTCAGCCATCTTAATGACATCTTCCCAGGTTACTTTGTTATCAAAGGAAGAAGAAGAAAGAGTTTGATCCAAAACCTCTAGGGTTTCATGGATGGTGGCGAGGTGTGAACCTAAGAGAAGGTTCAGACGCTCTTTCTCTGCTCTTGCTGGCATTTTTGATTCTCTATGGGGATGACGACGCTATGACCTTGGGCTTGCTGGGTGTGTGTGTGCAACATTACAAATCATCAAACCTTTATATCCGAATCTTGGAACGAGTTGTGCGAAACTTTGTTTTCGATCTATGAATAAGAAATAAATTGCAGGTTTGGATTTGGGAGAAAAGGTTTGATATGAATTTGTTTAGTTCTTTTTTTAGATTTGTATGGTTTAATTTGTGAGTTTTTTTTTTATTTGCAGTGTTTAATTTGAGTTTTTTAATTTTATTTTTCTAGGTTTTTATGAGAAATGTGAAGAATTTTTATGCAATGATGAAGGTGGAGGAAGAAGATGAATAAAGTCAAAAATTAAATGTTGGTGATACACCGTAAAATCTGATAGACCTTGTAATCCAACGGTCTCTTTTTTCAGGGGATTACAATTATCAAAATTGGACCAAATTAAATAAAAGAAATAAGTTAAGGACGTGTTTGAAAAAGTTAAGACTTATGAGATCAAATTGAATAAAATAAAAAGTTAAGGGACCGGCGGATCAATTAAGGCTTGATGCAACAAGCTCATAATCTATTTCAATAAGCTACAAGCAAAGCCAGTTTATCTGTGTTGGCAAATACAACGCTCTAATTTTTCACTCAACATAGAAGTAATTTACTCACACACACCCAACCCTTTTCGTTTCCTTAATTTTGCCATACGCTTTGAGCTTTTTAGGCTTATAGTAATTTTGCTTTCATTTTCTCCAAGATGTCTTCTTTTCTGTATTGATGGATTTTTATAACCCTTTGTTTTTCTATGTTACAGGAAAGCTCAGTTTATATCTAACTGTTTCTAAGAAGATGTTGCCTAAGGCATTGTTGGCCAAGTTTATTCCCAAGCCCTCCAGTGTTTCTCTTTTCCAATTCAATCAACAGGCATGTAACTACACTTTTACATTGCTATTAAACATTATGCAGACACTAGATAGGATACGATACTGATAGGTTTTAACGGGTTAATACCTCAAATAGTTTATGCATAAAAAGTAAAAATAAACAACACAGATTCCGCCGTTGCAATTTTGACTTCTTCATATTTTAAGGCTATGTTTGGTAAAAAATAGCAGTTAGCTGGTAAGTTAGCTTATAGCGGATGACTTATAAGTTAGATTATAGCTGATAGCGGATAAACTAGCTGATTGGATTTGTAGTATTTGGTAAAATTAGCAGTTGACTTAGTTGATAAATATGAAATGACATAAAAAATGTGCTTTTAATTAATATTTATTTTTTTCAATTAAGATTGCAAAGGTAAAATTGAGATAAAAAGTGATAAGCTATAAGCTACTTGAATTAGCTTATCATAAACCGCTATATGCTCTTAAAAATAAGCTATAAGCTCGTGAGAAAGTGACCGTTACCAAACTGGTCTTTTTTAGTCAAATGAGCTAATAAGACATAAGCTACAAACTATAAACTCAAAAGTAGGCCTTACCAAACAAATTTATAGGGGCTATTTTTAATACGGTGACAGTAAAATATGAAGAATCCAAAATTACAAGGGTTATTCTTACAGAGGCTATTTTCAGACCTCGCCCAAATTACAAGGGCTATTTGACATATTAACACTAATCTAAAAGAAATAGAATTAATCTAATCTAATCTAATATAATATAATATAATATAATTGCATGTCTCCATGTCGTGTGGAACACCAACACTTTGTTAATCTAAAATGGAGGTGCTCCGGACAATTAAATTATTATTGTTTTTTAAACAGATTTGCTTATCTTTGTTGATAATTATATGCAGAGAAGATTGCATAGCCGGAACAAGAAAGCCATGGAGTTTATTGCCAAAGGATGGAATGCTTTGAAGGAGGTTGATAGAGTTATTGATTATTGTGAGCTCAATGATAGGCGTCTCATCCCTCTTCTTAACGTAATCGCCGCTTTCTCAAATAGTTACTACCATTTGCTTCTTTATTGTAAGATCTTATATGACAGAACGATACATAGATAGACCTTTGCTTATTTGAGGTTCATAAATAGACAGCAAAGGAGAATTTTGAGCTTGCTTTGGAGGCTGACAACACCAATACTCATGCTAGGTATTGGTTGTCCAGAATGCATATGAAATACCATGTTCCTGGAGCAAATAAGGCTGTGTAAGTCAACTTTTTTGTCCTCCATTATGTCTTTGTTTGTTCCGGCTTTACCTATTTTCAATCAAAGAAATGCATCTATACTATGCCAAGAACAGATCATTACATGTGTTTCTGCTTTGCTATGATATTGTTTGTGTTGGTCTTCTTTCTGATGTGAACTCAGCTATCCACAAGAATGGCAAAGTAAACATTAGACTATAAATGGAATGGAATGTTTCAATACATTTTAAATCTCTTTTTTTTTTTTAAGTATGACGAAGTAATTGTTTAAAACACAAATTATTTTTCTTTTTGACATTTATATTAGTTTTGTGGTTTGATTTTTTCCCATTTTCCCTTGGCAACAGAGCGGCAACATTAATGGTTGAAGCAGCAGATATGGGTGATCCTGATGCACAGTATGCATTGGGTTGTCATTTAAGAGTAGAGGTGAGGCTACTCTACACCTTATATTGTTAGAAATTCGTTTAAGTATATTACAGTCAAACATGAAGAGTTTGAGTCAATCACTTGAACCATTATTCATTCATCCATGCCTCCTCAAATTACTATTTGCAGATTTATTTATTGTAGATTTAGGTTGTATTTTAACTTTTTTTGGTTAACGAATGAGGTATATGACCTTGGTGAGAAGGATGGTTGGCTAATCTGCATACAAAATAGCCTGGGTGGGATATTATGTGTTCTTAATGCTGAATTACTAGTGGTTCCTTGGTTCTTATTGTCTTGCCCGATTATATTTTTGCAATTATATTTGATTTCTATGGTTTACTTGAGTAGAATACTTCTGCTATGTAATCTTGTTCTCCCTTTTTTCAATTTTTTCATGTTTCATAACTGAATACATTAGGAAGTATGAAGATTCTCAGTTTTTGTTAGTTTTTTTTACTGAAATGTTTTGATATATATATTTTTGGAGACAGAATGAGGATATCCATTCAGATCAACAAGCTTTTTATTATTTGGAGAAAGCTGTGGATCAGGTATGTTACCTTATGTAAGTTGGATCTTGTCACAATTTCAAAATGCATCACAAAACCTTATTGATGCATGTTATATGTTCCAGTTGCATCCAGATGCTCTTTACCTTTTGGGTGTTGTATATTTGACTGGCGACTGTGTTAAGAAAGATATTGCTTCGGCATTGTGGTGTTTCCATAGGGCATCAGAGAAGGTAATATATCAATTAATCAAATTTAAAGAACTAATTTTCTTTAAAACCTTGCACTGTGTGTTAAGCATTTTTTTCCTTAGTATTTATGGACAAAATGTCTTTTCGTGCTTTTTCACATGTGGTGAGTTAGAGGGAGTTCAGCATATATTGTGTCATTTGTTTGCACTCGCTCTTAAAGAGAATACATTATCGCACCTAACAGTTTTGGCATGGGATGGAGTATTTATAGTTTTATAACTTCATGAAAAGCTTAGAAGAAGTTCAAGTGCTACATGAGATATGAACCTCTAGAGTTTCATTGATCACTCATACGTTGATTCCCAGTAGTTAAAGATTTTCAAAGTTGCACTTTTAGTCCAATTTTTCTTTTAAAACTTATACTGGTTTACTGAAAGCTAATGTGACTTGAATTAAGTGTAATTTTGTTTGAACTATATGTTTGATGTTTGTTGCGACTCAACAAAGAATTGTATTCTATAATTACTGGCCCAACGAGAAATTGCCCTAGTATGAGAATTTCATTTAAGATTCAGTATGCATGGAGGCCTCGAAAGGTAACATTTTTATTTTTATTTTTTGCTATTGGTCTAGTGGTCAACACATACTCAAATAGACACACACGGGGATGGGGAATTCTGGTTACCTGGGCTATTTTGAAAGGTAACATTTGGTCAGGAACCAGGAGCTTTTAAGCATGGTTTATACTTGTGATTTATAGCATATAATCAGGGAGGAGGTAATATTGAATCTTGATGACCCTTTAGCCGAGCCATAATTAAAGGAGGAAGTATTTTGTTAAATTTGTTGGTTGTACAAATATATATTTCTCATGATCAGGTTTTATCTAGCTAAAGACAACACATTTATTTACTTTTGATAGTTTATAAAATTATCTGATATTCCAGTTTTTCCAATTTAAGTACCTTTATCTTACACATGAAAATGTTCGATTATTATAAAGAAAACTTATCTTAATCTACCCTAGTTTAATCGAATATATTTGTGTTTGTAGGGCCATGCTGGGGCAGCTATTGCATACGGATCTCTTCTTCTTAAAGGTCAGCTCGTGTTCTGCATTCAATTTAGGATTTGGTATGCACTGTTTGTGTAGAAAAGTTTATCCATGCATCCAATCCCATCCCCACTTCCTTTCAAGCTGCACTTGGTTATGGAGTATATTACTGGTGCTAAGACCATATTTTCATACCAAGTACTTATTCAGAAACTATAGGCACTTAGCTCTCTATAATGCCTACCAGTACACCATTTAAAAAGTAGTTTTCTACAAAAGATGTCTTTTATTGATTGAACCAGAATCGAGATCCTACCCAGGATTGGGAAGGGGGCACTAGATCTTAGCACTGATTGTAAGATCCTACTAATTTCACAAGTTAGAAGTTTACACGTTCTTAATATGAAAAAGTTAGACTATAAAATGTATGCCTTATTTTTATTAGCAAACACTTTTTTAGGGTTTTTTAACCTAACTCTGCATTTTTTTCTAGAACCAGGTCGCGTGTTCCCGACCGCACGCATCTTTTTCATTGAATCTCTATAATCTTACATTCCAGCCGATTTTACGATTTTGTCGGCAACTCTTCTATGACCACCATTTTCAATTTTTTCCTCGCACGAGCTCGCTTAGAAGCAGAAATACCGTGTTCTCGGACACAAATTCCTCTAAAGAACATGTAATAGACATCAATACTATAGCTTAGGTGCTGGCTTATTTGTACTATAGAGGAAAGTAATTTCAAATAGGTTAAGGTGTAGCAAAATTGAAACAATTCCTGATCAGATTAAGCAAGCGGCAACCAAAAATGGAGTTAAATAGGCATAAATACAGAGAGCAGGTTTTGATTCTGTGACCTTTTTCTGTGCTTCACTGCTGCCGGCGGTGGCATTTGCTCTTGGAAATAAGAAAATATCTTAGAATCAATTTATAACCTTGGAGTATTTTAGATTATCCCTTGGGATTAATTTTTATATTACTTATTATTATTATTATTATTATTATTATTTGTTTCATAATTTATTTATTTATTTAGGATTGAGTCTCTGTATCCACTATAAACTAGTCTTTCGAATCAAGTTATTGTGAGGTCAATATGAAGTTACTAACAATGATATTCAAGCTCATATTATTTTTCTCATCCTTTAATCTAAAACCCATAACTTCAACAGTCTCGAACTATGGATTGCTCTTATGGTTGAACCTCTAACTAAACCATGTTTGGGAATTATAAACGGGAAACAAGACACATTAATGCCAATAGGCCTTAAAACAAACAATCTTTGTTGGCTTTATATGGCTTGCTTCACTCTACTTTTATGTTTTCTGGCTGATTCTGGTGGGTTGCTTGCATCTCTAGGATGTACTGTTTAAAGTCTGATACTAATGAAAGAAAAGATATTGTGCCTCAGGTGTCAAAATTCCAGAATCATTAATAAAGTTCAGTTTGAAGAGAGGTTCGGCTGCTCAAATGCGAGGTAAGAACAAAGAAAGTATTGCAATTGATCCAGTAGAGATGGCAAAAGAAAAATTCCAGATAGCTGCAAAAGGAGGATGTGATCTTGGATTCAAATGGCTTGCAAGGTTAGAGGAGGAAGAGAAGCGGTTACTCACCCAAGATTATTAAGATTACTTAGGAAATACACTTAGTTTCTGCATGAAAGCAATTGTGATTTATCGGAGTAAGCATTTCTTTAGTGGAAAATGTGAAAAATTAGATACAGGAAATGTTAATAATTTTATATCTCATTGTATACGAATTTGTACTTTAATAATAAGGCTTAATTGCATTTTTGTCCCCTATCTTTTGTCAATTGTGCGATTTTGCACCCCATCGTTTCAAACGAGCTATTTTGCACCCTCTCTTTTGCCTCCTTTCTGATTTGATGGTCCCTCGTGTTTTAAGTGCTGATGTGTCCCCTTTTGATGACGTGTCTTCAATTAATTTGTTCCATGTGTGTAAATCAAATTTTTTTTTTTAAAAATTGAATAATTAGAAAGGGAGTCACGTGTTTCTCATTCCTTTGATCTTCTTCTCCCTAACCACCATCTTCTTCCTCTTTTCTCCTTTGTTCCTCCATCTTCTTCCTAATTGCTCGTTTTCTCCTTTGGTTTTCTTGCCGATTATGTTTCTGTTCCTCGATTTTGAACCGTTTTTGTTCCTCTTTTTTCTCTGGTATCTCAGAATCATGGCTGGTTCTAGATCCGTTTCTTCGCCATTGATTCACTCGTCTTTCTTTTCCTACAGTTGTTGTTAGCCATCGTTTCAGTCTTCTTCGCCTTTCCACAATCATTGTTCGTTGTTGTATCGAAAAAATGTGCTATTAGAGCTCTAGAGGCCTAGATGAAGAAAATTCATTATTTTTACAAATTGTTGGAGCTTCTTTTTCAGCATGATGATTGCAGGAGAGAAGGGTGAGAGCAACGTTGTGAAATTAGAGCTCTTGCACGTCTATACAACGGTCAAATGATTGCTAACTAGAGCCATTCTTGCAAGTAGGTTGAATAGGGACATGGTCTGGTTTTCTGTATAAAAACCAATTGCACAAGTCATTTTAGATACACCAACCAATTCAACTCTAATTTTCTGCAATTTATCTTCAATAACAAATTGTATTTTTACATTATGTTTTCTTAGTTAAATTTGTTCACCTCAACCAACACTCTTACCAGTAGTTAAAAAACTTACAGTTGAGGGACTAGGTTAATTTCTTAAAAGAATCAGACATTATTGATTAAATATACTAGTCCATCATAACAATATCTCTTTATTCTAGTAATTGATATTTGATAGTTGATTCAAACCCCTTATCTCATATATTCCTCTAAAGGAGTGTTGTGTTCATATGTACATGGGAACAAAATGATTAATAAAGTGTCCCTTTGTCTTTGGCAGTCAATGTTCCACATTGAAGTGTTATAGAGCTTTCCGCTTTGTGTGTCTGCCACACCCACAAAGCCTCAAACCCTTCTCTTCCAAAAGTATATAACCATACTGCACCTCTTTTGAAGTCTCCTTTTCTCTCCTAAAAAGAAGAGACAAATATAAGAGTCAAACCAAACAAAACAAGGACACGCTCCTTGGAATAACCAACAAATTACCTTATTTCCCGCCTTAGCTCAATGTCCCCACAAACCATTGAAAATCAAGGTATCTTTGGATTGCTAAAATATATTTTTATTGAAAATCAAGAAATTATTTATTAAAAAGGTAAAATTTACCATTTAAAGTGTTTAAAAAGTGTCTTAAAGACATTCGTTAGCATTTTCTTAGTTATAGATACCAACAATAAATTGATTTAAATGGTAAGGAATTTGGAAGTTTGATCTCTAACTCTTATATTTGAAGAAGATTTAGTTGAGAGAAAAGAATTCACCTTCTTATGCTCTCACTGATTCTCCAACAAAGACTAGTCATTGTTAAACTACATCAAAAATTTCATACCTATAACATGGTAACATAAAAAAAATTAATACTTATATTTGTTTCATAAGAACTTTATGTGGTTCTTATTGTAATAATATGACCTCAATAAGTGTTTATAAGTATGATGAAGTCCTCAACTTATATGCCGATTTTGTAAAGTTGAGTTATACTTAAACCAAATACTAATATGATATCAAAACCTATCTAAGATTTGATATACTACCTTTTATTAGGTTTCTGCTATCAGATGTCCAAACCTAGGAATGAGGGATGTGTGGTAAGAATCACATTAGAAGAGATATAACATAAATATGAGTTTATAAATGGGGGTCGTTCTCACATTACAAGACACTTTTATTAGGTTGAGTTGGTCTTGACTCCGCTTCCAAGATGAAATAGTTTTTTTTTTTTTTTTAATATGATTAATAAATAAAATATATTATTTTTAGAACAAAAGTAAACCTAATAATCCACGGGTAAAATTTGTCAGTGTTCATATATGGATCTTTAAGCCAGGAGGTATCCTGATATGTAGGTAGAAAATTAAAACCCCTTTCCTATGGTTTAATTAATCCTCTGCTATCTTAGCACCATTACGTCACATGAGAAAAACACAAAAAACCTAAAAGTAAATTATTTCATTTTAAAGTAATGATGATAATCAGTTTCCAAACGCTGATATCTAAGATGGGTGTTCTTCAGTCCACCCTTCTCTACTTCATTTTATTACATTCAATCAACATTGTTGCTTACAAGGATCAAGAATGGAAGAAAGCGACTGCAACTTATGCCAAAGACACAGAAGGATCTCTAATTACAGGTACTTTTCTTGCTCCTCCTTTGGTTCATAACAGTCTTGTTTTGTAAAATGTACATGATTTTGTCCTCGTGAGCTTAACTTAGTTGGTATGGACAAAGCATAATATATGTAAGGTCCAGGGTTCAAACCCCAGCCACCACAAAAAAAAAATGTACATGATTTTTGTGTGCATGTGATGCAGAAGGAGCTTGTGGTTATGGAGATCTTCACAAAGCTAGCTATGGAAAACATAGTGTTGGATTAAGCACAATTTTGTTCAGCAGAGGGAGTACATGTGGGGCTTGCTATGAGATCAGATGTGTTGACCATATCTTGTGGTGTATGCTTGGAAGTCCTTCTGTTATTGTTACTGCCACTGATTTCTGTCCTCCTAATTTTGGTCTCTCAGTTGATTATGGTGGTTGGTGTAACTTTCCAAGAGAACATTTTGAGTTGTCACTGGCTGCATTTGCTGAAATTGCTAAGGGGAAAGCTGATATTATTCCCGTTCAATATAGAAGGTAGATAGATTTTCTAAGTGTTTTTGGGATGTTTTTGCATAAACAACTTAATTAATCTCTTATTTGGTTAATGATGTTTTTGTAAGTGCTTATGTATAAACAATTTTTAAAATCATAGAAAAATGTCCTTGAACTATTTTTATATAAACTTTTGGCTCAATTACACATTTGGTTCTTTAAGTTATTTTTAACTTTCATTTTAGTTCCTTGTGTTTTTTAGTTTCATTTTGGTTCTTGAGTTCCAATGCTAGACCCTTTAATCTTTGAATTTGTTTAATTTCTTTTTTATCTTAAAGTTCCAAACCTGAGAGCCTTTGTTCATTTTTGCCACTTTTTCATTTGACTCCTCAAATGTTTCCTATATATACATGACATATGATGTAAAGGGAAATTCTTGTTTGTGCAAATGTGATGCAGAGTGAAGTGTGAAAGAAGTGGAGGATTGAAATTCACAATGAGTGGAAGTTCTCATTTCTATCAAGTCCTGATAACTAATGTGGGGTTAGATGGTGAAGTTTTTGCTGTGAAAGTGAAGGGATCTAGAACAGGATGGATACCAATGGCAAGGAATTGGGGAATGAATTGGCATTGCAATGTCAACCTTCAACATCAGCCTTTGTCCTTTGAGGTAACCAGCAGCACTGGAAAAACACTCACATCTTACAATGTAGCACCTCCAAACTGGCAATTTGGACAAACATTTGAAGGAAAACAATTTTAGGCTTCAACATGGTGTCATTCAGTTATGTAAACAGGATAAACTACAAATTATGATTCATGGAATCATGGTAAACCTAGAGCAGTATATTTGCTCATGATTCATGATCAAAGAATTGTGCAAGTGTGGTTGAAAATGATGGTTAAAAAACATTTTGTTGTATAAAATTGAGCCAATGGTATACACAACTCAAAGTCTTACAATTCCATTGACCAAAAAAGCAGTCATTGACGAAGTCCATTAACCAAGAAGATCAACTCATTTTATGCCATAGATATAGAAAAACAATTTATTTTCATTTCTTTTAATTTCTTAATCTCACTAATTTCCATACCAAATGGTAAATATTGGATAGAAACACTATATATCCTAAGATTAACTACATTAATGTTGATATTTTAATAATAATTATGAGTTTTCAAAATTTTATCATATCAACTTTTTCAATTTAAGCACGTAAAATTTGCAACAAGAGCAATGCAAATATTTAAAGGTGTTTTACTTATAAAATAATAAATATTTTTAATCTCCAAACGATACATGAAACTTTTAACGGAACCACTTTATGTCAAACCTTCGATCATATAGGATCCGAAGAATTTGACAAATTAGTCATAACCCCTTATGCACACCTCTTTAATTGAATACACATTATGAGACTCCACTCCCCCAGAATCTCTATTGCAAATGTCTATTCACCATACATAAATGAGAATTGCTCTTCTCTCATTTATTTTTACTCATTGCTGCCCTACGTAAGTTAACTCATGCTGGAAAATACACCTACATAAATTAACTCACACTAGAAATACACATGCGTGAGTTAACTCACGCTCGCCTGTTTAACGGAAAAGAACAAAACCAAATGGAAGAAGAGCAATTACCTACATAAATTCCTCTAAAATCTACTCCCTATTCAAACCATATTTATTATCTAATGTAATATACCACATGCCATTCCTTTCTATAAGTTTCTACTTCCCACCACCCTCAACCCCACCCCCACCCACACCCACACCCACACACAAAGGCCTACTAACCTTAACAAAATAAATTTTTATCTCCCCTTCACTCCCTCTCTTTTAAAAGTGATTTAAGTTTAGAGATTATATCGGTCAGAGCCTTGAAAAATGATAGAAAGTAGACAAAAAGCACATACAAGACTGATTTTAACATAGTGACTCCACCGTCAATGGAGATATGTTTATTCTTATTTTCTGACAATCTTGATCTAAGTGCCTCAATCACATGATGTCAGGAATATATTCTCCTAGGGCTTGCCCGCAATTGGTAAACCAAAGTACTTAAACGACATATGTCAAATCTTACAATTTAGGATATTAGTCACCTCTTTCAACCAATTCTAAGAAATATTGACTCCCACCAATAAAATTGTATGAAGATTAACTTTTAAATTCGGTATTACTTCAAATAATAACAGATTGACCTTAATGATTCTGATATTCGACTACTTTCTTTTATCTATAATGTACATGTCGTTGGTATATTATAAGTGAGTTAACTGTGTTGAGGCAAAATCCCTAATTAATTTTAAAGATAATAAACCAATATGATTAAAGAATTAATGGACTTTGATTAATTCCTTGGTATTTAACTTGTGC
>Ga0315913_1004754_pt1 | contig 16450 bp, 9 predicted proteins | sample MpolsnodulesMG_FD_207736 | JGI IMG/M metagenome (GOLD analysis project Ga0315913, IMG submission 207736) | Medicago polymorpha root nodule microbial communities from Los Angeles, California, United States - small nodules | ecosystem: Host-associated > Plants > Roots > Nodule | place: USA... | reverse complement strand
CTCGATGCCAGGACCAAAATTTTGTGGACACCTGAATTGAAGAAGAGCAACATCAACCCCTAAAGAATGGAGAGGATTGCTTTTCTGACATGTGATATGTCTTAGCAACACAAGTAAATGACCAAAAAACTCAGCGGCAGTTAAGTGCCGTTGGTTTTGTAGTTATAACCCAACGGTAGTTAACTACCGCTGGGGTATTTTAGTAATTTACTTGTGTTATTAGGAACTTCTGAATGTCAAAAAAGCAATTAACAAGAATGGAAGTACGTTGCTCATCTCAAGGACTCATGTTCCATTTTCTTTAATGTCAATTTCAGTTGGCTAACTTAGTTTCTTTGGAAAACAATATTGGGACATTTTCATCCTTTTATGTCAATTTTTTTGAGTTTGCAACTTCCTTGCACAGTCACCATGGTCACGTCATAAAAAAAATGAGATCAATGAGAGAATTAAAAGTGATTAGTAATTGTAAATTATTTATCACAAACAATGGGTGTCTAAAGAGCAATTAATATGAATCTACATTATAAAAGCAAGCCCAAGCCCAAAAGAATAGAATCCAGTTGGTTATAAAACCCTAAATTCTTGATATAACCTTCCTCTCTTTCTCTCTCCAGTTTTGAAGTTCTGTGGCAGACACAACTTGGAGTAGCTCTTCGCCGCACTCAACTGCCCCAACCTTGCCGGAGAACGCCACCGGAATTCGATTTCTTCCACCAGAAACCAACAAAGTCCGTCCAGGTACCCCTTTTTTCTTAATTATCGATGATGCGATTCCACCGCCAATTACGTCGCATCAGAGCTCTAATCCGTACCACGATTGCGTGCCAAAGCTGCGCGATTGATAATTACGATTGTTTTGAAAATTTGCATACCACCTGTTTGATGAAATTCCCTAACCAATTAATTGGCTTGCTCTTTATGTGTTAATATTAGTTTATCACTGCGGATACTTTGAATTTCAACCTTGTTGATTTTTTTGGAGACTTTTAATTTTTATGTTCATTTTGTTCTGAATTTTATGTTAGCTTGGATGCATATATCACCCTTTTTTGCATCAATTATTTGACACTTGTGCTGTAAATTTCAATTTCAATTTGTGGGTTCTGGAGTTTCTGATTAAGGAGTTATTTTGGTACCTGAATGTGTTAGGTCATCCTTGAATGCGTCTTTTGTTAGTTATTTGATTTGATGGGCTAAACTAACTAATTAATAAAAGACACATGCAAGGGCACTTACGAGAGTGCGCGACACACTCAAGAAATAGAAAGGTTATAGATTCTGAGTTGATGCTGAAATTATAGAGATGAAAATGTTTCAAAAATTATGAATGGATGAAGTGTATTATTTGATACGTTGGCATAAGATTTAAATCATTGAACTTTGCAATGTATTACATATATGAGGTGTTAGTGTTATGCTAAGTTTTGTATTCCGTGTTAGGACCAAAGTGCTAGTAGCAGTAGGAGTGTTTGTTTACTATAACCATAAAATGTTCCCTGAACTTCTTTGTTTGATATCTAGAACTACTTGAGTAGTAGATTTTACTTATTAAATTTGCATTTTTTATGTTGCATCTCTATATTTTTTAATCAACTTTTTTCGTGCTCTTTTAACAGTTGCACAATGGCATCATCTTCAATGGAAGTTGACAATGTCCTATCTGAACAAAAAGTTTTGCCTCCAAAGCCAAAGTTTGAGCCTCTGAAACCTCATGAGATGCCTGGTGCTGCGGTTCAGTTTCGCAAGGTATCAGTTCCACCACATCGTTATACACCTCTCAAGAAAGTTTGGATGGACATCTATACTCCTGTATATGAGCAGATGAAAATTGACATCCGAATGAATTTGAAGGGTCGAAAAGTTGAGTTGAAGACAAGGCACGATACACCTGACATCAGTAACCTGCAAAAATGTGCTGATTTTGTCCATGCTTTCATGTTGGGTTTTGATGTCATAGATGCTATTGCTATTCTGCGTTTGGATGAGCTCTATGTTGAGTCATTTGAGATCAAGGATGTTAAGACACTTAGAGGTGATCACTTATCCCGTGCTATTGGAAGATTATCTGGAAAAGGTGGTAAAACCAAGTTTACAATTGAGAATGCATCAAAGACTAGAATTGTGATTGCTGATACCAAAATTCATATTCTGGGATCTTTTGCAAACATCAAGATTGCTAGGGATTCTCTTTGTTACCTAATTATGGGATCACCGGCAGGAAAGGTATATTCCAAGTTGAGAGCCGTTACTTCTAGGATGGCAGAAAGGTTTTGATCTTATAGTGAAGAGTTATAAAATAGTTATTTATGAATGCTTGCTGATGGATTGTTACAGAAATATCAAATTTTGGTTGTCTTGTAATGAAAGAATTACTGCTCCTTTTTTGTTTTGAACTTAAGTATTAGTAATTTATTGTTATCTTCAACTGTCAATTCCTTTTCCCTTTGGAAAGGGAGAACAGTGGCAAAATCGATCAATTGCGTAAGTGTTTGTATTCTGGACCAAAACAACAATATGTATCTTGGTGCTATGGATTTGAGCTCTGGTGACTTAAAATACTAACATGGTGTTATTAGTTGTGTTGATTTATGCTTATCTTTTTTTTAATGAAAAATGTCATGATTATTTCAGAATTGAATAATAAATTATATTTTTTTCAATAAATACGATAAAGATGTTCTGACCATGCCATCGACCAATATTTAGAAACGTTGATGCATTTGAAAGGGAATATAATGTGGTAAGAAAACGTTGAGGGCAGGTGGAATGAAAATTGGTTGATTGTTAGTTCTAGCCTTTCTTCTCCTACCGATATGCACATTTACTTAATAAATTATGTGTATTCAGTTTTCTAAATTAGATTCTAAATCTTGGAATTTTGCTTGCTTCACTACGTTTTTTGACAACGTATTGTAAGTAAAAATTTCTAGGTTCTTCTCTTTGAATCAGTTAAGCAGGATGGTTTGGAAGCTGGATAAAACTGAGGTTTATTTGGTGAAAAGTGTTGATTGTTAGTAGCGCACACTGGTAGGTATATGTGTAACAATGATTCCTACTTTTCAAATATCCAAAATTGAGTTAGGATGAAATTTTTGTATAAGAGATCAATTTGGGAGCTTTGTTCTAGTACCCAGATGGAACGGATAAGTCTTATTTGTTCGGATGATGAAGGTGAAGCGTGTGGTTTGTTAGCAACAATCAAATGGTGTCTATGATCTTCATATAGAGATTGATGCTAGCAACAATCTTCAACGGTAACTCAGCCATGGGCTATGGCATATGCTTCCGTGACTCATCAGGTAGCCTTCTCTTTGGTAAGTCAGATTACAAATACTTATCAGTCATCGTCCTTGAGGCTGAAGCTATAGGTCTCTTGGAATCCCTCAGATTGGCAATCTCTAAAGACTTTCATAACGTTGTGTTCGAGACGGACATCAAACTCTTGGTTGACTTACTGCATAACTCCAACCTTTCCCTCAATGAAATTGGGGATTTAGATTTGGAATGTAAAATTCTCCTGATAAGTAAATCTGACTATGTAGTATCGTTTGTAAGGAGGCAAGCTAATAGAATAGCTCACAATATTGCTAGAGCTCTATCTCACCCTAGCCACCCATGTCTTTTATGATGTACATTCTCTATTTTTGAATGAAATACGTAATTGTCTTTGCTCAAAAAAAAAAGATTGATTTTGTTTGGAGGCAAATCAATGGAGTAGTAACTTGCACTTTATCAAAGGTAACCACATCCTTTTCCGTATTTATATTTTCATTGATGTATCTAATTGTATTCAAAATATTATAATTATAAAGTGATCTGAATTTACTCCTAGAAAAAGAAAATCAAGAAAACAAAACTAACGTTGACTAAGATTTGACCATTTAAGGGTTTAGATTTTTCTGAATAGATTCTTTTTTATCCAAAATGAATTCCAACTTTTAAACTAAGATTTGGAGCTTCCAATTATTTGTTGGGAAAATGTATTTAGAGCTTCCATGGAGCGAACAATTTTAGCTACAAATTTATTGTTCAGTTTTATGTAAATTTTGCCATATAAAAACATTTTTAAGATTCAACTTTAACCCGTTTGAGGTTGGATTAATGGTTTGGCTTGAGATCTTCGAGTGTGCTCCTCTCGAGGTCTCAAGTTTGATTTCCCAGGGTGCTAATTTCGATAGACAAGTACATACGGAGTAAGATTTGACCATTTAAGGGTTTAGATTTTTCTGAATAGATTCTTTTTTATCCAAAATGAATTCCAACTTTTAAACTAAGATTTGTAGCTTCCAATTATTTGTTGGGAAAATGTATTTAGAGCTTCCATGGAGAGAACAATTTTAGCTACAAATTTATTGTTCAGTTTTATGTAAATTTTGCCATATAAAAACATTTTTAAGATTCAACTTTAACCCGTTTGAGGTTGGATTAATGGTTTGGCTTGAGATCTTCGAGTGGGCTCCTCTCAAGGTCTCAAGTTTGATTTCCCAGGGTGCTAATTTCGATAGACAAGTACATACGGAGTAAACTCTCGAGGTCTCAAGTTTGATTTCCCAAGGTGCCAATTTCGATAGACAGGTACATAAGGAGCTTACTCTGACTTGATATGGGGCCCCCACAAGTGAGCAGTGGGATTGGTCCCCTCAAATTCTTCGGTTCTTGAATCGGGTTCTAGGTTTTTTAAAAAAAAAATCAACTTTAAATCAAAATCAATTCACCTAAAATCAACTTTAGCTAAGGTAGAACAAACACACCAAGTAACTTCTGAGAAACGACTTGATTTTAGTGCGTGCGGTTATAAACTAATTTTTATGAGCATAAACAGACCCAGATTATTTTAAATACAAAAACACATTTTTCTTAAACACAGCAAACATTCTGAATCACTTTAATTGAAGTAGAGATATTTGTTAGTAACTGAAAATTTCATACCAACATAGCTTTTCTTGTCACTAACTTAATCGAATATTAAGCCACTTAAATAAGCATAGAGTTGAGAAACAATAAATTAGTCATCAATCAAATAGAAAAATTCCTTAAATTAATCAATCAGTTGACTGTAAATATCATCAATCAGGTCTATAACTTGTTTTTTACAATTTGAAATGAAATTGGAAATAAAAAATGAAAATCAACTAAAATGGATTAATCCTTTTTTTGAAATAAGAACTGCTCTTTTCATCACCCAAAAAGAAACCCAGCTGCTTGTTCCTCATTGCCATTAAATAATTGAAGAGCTTGTATAACTGCCTGTCTTTCAAATCCTAGCTCAACAAGCTTTGCAACTTTGCTTTCAAACTCAGAGTCCTGCATACCAAACCAAACATAATCAGGGAACCTTAAAAGTGAAATCATTTATTAATCATTAATCATAAAAAGCAGTCACATTTGCATGCACACATTCACACGTGTATGAATCGTGAACTTAACATAGATTTGGGGAGCATTTGGATACACAACTTACTTAAAGCGTTTTAAGTTATTTCTATAATCGAAGAGGGAATCGAGTATACTTTAAGTTGATAACAAATTATGACAATGAGCTTATAAAAATAAGATGAAAAACAACTTTATGACACATCATAAAATATTTTCAGAAACTCTTCCAAACACTAACCCAAATAAATCATTTATTTATAGCACAAGCATGCAAGGTTTAAGTTTAGCAGTAAAATAAGGATTAAGTCTTCAAAACTAGCTTCTCTTTATGCACTATAGATCAATTATTGGAAATTAAAATATATACACCTCACTGTAAGTAAACCATGTATTTAACCATTCAAAGTTTTAACCTATTATCACATCAGTTTTTGGAAGATTCTTTTTATACCAAGACCTAGTTTTCCAAAATTATGAAATAGCTATCGAATTTGTCATTTTACACCACTGCTTAAGTCCTCGACAATAACAATATGATGACATAATAAAATTTGAAACAAATTTATTGACTAAAATCTTCAAAGGAATGAATATGATAAAGCACTAATCATTGGAGGATCGGATAGTGTTCACTAAAATAAAGCCAAAAGGGAACGAAAGCAATAACCATAGCAAATTAAGTATGGCATGTAAAAAGGATAAAGAAGAAAGATGAAACAGTTGTTCATATCTAACAGCATACCTTAGATTTGTCACCAGAAGCTCCTCCTGAAAAATAAGTAAACGACAAAATAAAGTATGTTATCAACATAAGCTCTTATTGATCAGTTCAACAAGTGTGAAATTTTCATATCCATAACAAAAACAAATTTAATTATATGGCCACTACAAAATAAAAATCTCCCTCATTTACATTGTGTAATAATAAGCCTAACCAGAACTATCCTAGAAAAAATACTTGCTATTAAGATGAATTGCAAGCCAAAAAAGATCGACTGGTGGAATTTTTGTGGAAGTCTAGCTAGTTAACCCCAAAATAGGACAAATACAAAATGAATTTTTCAGCATATTTCAATCCCAAAATAAATAAAAATGTTTCATCCAGAGTAAAGTTCAAATAATCTCTATTGCTTACCAGAAGACACACCTCCTTGTGACGGATTATTACTCCCCGATGCAACCTGAAAGAATGCCACAACACACCTTCATCATTCTTTTCATCAAAATTAAATTGCAAAGCAAACCAGAATGAGAAATAACTGTCTTCCTTTCAAATACTAAAAATCAAAGTGACATGTTTGGAGTGTTGTCAATTAGAGGCACTATGGCTCTATAGCACATCATAATTCGAACAAATTGTTATTGTTCCCCTCCTGATACGCTATTAGTACAAAGTGTTGTCGAATAGTGGATATAGCACGGTAGCATAGCAGAATTTGAACAAACTACTATCTCTCACGATTAAAGAACTTCATGTTTGAATTTGCCCATATGGAACAGCGACAAGCAAAAGGCTCGTGAAACCAAAAATCAATCTTATTAAATGTTTCATTCAAATGCAGGAAAAAAATTAGGGATATACAGAACACCCAAAATAAGCTTTTGTTAGGAAACCATGATATAAAATATGCAAAAACAGAATCTAAAGGCAAAAATCTTTCAACTGGTGATGGGATATTTTCACCTCTTATATGATACAAAACATACCTATTGCAAAACTATAAAAAGATTAACAACAACAACTCATTGCCATAAAATGAATCAGATTAAAGTGCTACAGTTTCAACACTGCCGCTTTAAGAAAGCATATCGTTGAAGTATACTTACTGGAAGTGGGCTTCCTGAGCTTGAAGCTTCCTTGGAATACTTTTCCTCATCTAAAAACCGGGATGGTATGTCTTTCTCTGCACATAACAACAAGAAGGGTAAGTATATAACAAATCGACAAGGAAATTGTGTTGCAATCAGAACTATATATAAAAAATCGACAAGGAAATCGTGTGCAATCAGAACTATGCAAACTAGTGAGAACAAAATAGTCATTGCTATGAATCAGCATATAGGAAAACCAACCTTGCAAAAATGGCACAGAAACTTCTCCTCCACCAACTCGCAAAACATTTTCTTTCAAATCAATTATACACTGCAGACATGAATTATATCGATAAGAAAAACAGCTCGGTGTATTTTCTAAAAGTGACGATATCTAAGATTGTAACTAAGGATGGTACCTGATGCTTTCGGAGCATATCCAGCCCAAAGAGAAACTCCATATTGGAAGAGTCCAGCACTAAGAACGAACAAGGGTAAAATATATTCCCAATCTACAGGAAATAAATACATATACAGAAGCAAAGTTAGAGTGAAACACAAAATTGACAAAGAAACGTAAGCAAGAGAATGGAGCTACATGATGATCTCCAAATAAATTAAATGTATTAGCATTATTATCTATCAACACCAAAAAGCAATAAGACACACAAGTGACACAGCTTCAGCAGAACCAAAATCTTTCTCTGTCCACAAGATCTGTTAAAAAATTACCTTGATTGGAGCTACATGTATTCTACCCAGTATTTCGGTTTGGCCAACTCCATGAGCCATTCCTTTGTAACGCTGATCTAAAAGTCTCAGCAATCTACAAGATACCACAACCATCAAAATCATTCTACATTCTGAAATATCACAACTCACAAAACACTATTATGTGGAAATATGGGTACAGACTACAGAGAATATAAAGCACATCATTTATTCAAGAACCAGTCAACTGGAGAGAGACCCTTAGGGTGTGTTTGTGAGTTGGTTTGTGGAGGGTTTTGGAGGGCTAAGTCTATATTTTGATATATATTTAATTTGATATTTTAAAAAAATTAAAAGAACAACATGATAGTATATGCTTATGTGTCACGTTGTTCTTTCAATTTTTTTAAAATATCAAAAATATGTTAACATATAAGCTTTGCCCTCCAAAAATCCAACTCGCAAACACACCTGAAAGGTATACAAAAACTAACAATGGTTTAGGGAGACCCTTTAATGTGTATCTGCCAAATGTAACCAGAACTGATCTTCATCAAAGTCGTTCATGAACTTAACTTGCAAGTTGCATCTACCCTAAGTCATTTTAATTGCATAACTTGAAGCTTAACAATTACAAATTGTATGCATATACCATAACTCATATTCTTTACATGCCTCCGATATCTTTTATTTTTTTAATCCTTCTTTAAACTATCTGTTTTATGTTTAATTCACAAAAAGAGCATAATACAGAAGCAGTTAAGACAAATTTTACTGCCTCAATTGCATATCTGTGTTGCTGTGTACTAGTGTAAATTCAAGGATATGCAAGTATGCTACCTAATAAACTTAATCATATTATAATCTTATAAATGTCTTGAAAGCATGTTCCAGTTATATTGAAGTGCATACCCTAAACGCTCAGCGCAGGTTTTTGATATAATGGTAGATTGTGCTCCACTATCAACAAATGCCTGAAACGAAGTTGAAAATCCAATTAATGCATGTTCCATTCCACAAACCTTTATGTCATTGAGGAGGACCAGAAAAACTATAATAGGTCACAACAAAAACCAAACTTGAAGAAGAATGCTCTTTTGAGCGGCCACTTACCTTCAGCGGTACACCATTAACCTCCATGTCCACATACAACATGACCTGAAATATTACAGCTTGGATTTTATTATGAAAACACAACAAACCTATTAGCACTAAAATACAAAAGTAAAAGAATCGTACATACCACTCTTGCAAAAGCTTCGGGATTATGTTCAAGTGCAGCTTCCCAATTATCATCAATTCCTTTCTGTATTGTTAATTGAAATGCAGTTATTCACAAGAAAACAAACATAATCAATGATTATGAACAGTGGTCATTGAGGACAACAAGGAGTAATTGGTTGCATGAAACAAGAATGGATTTACAAAACTTGCTTAAGTTTCTCTGATATGGCAATGCTAGTGTTTCTCCAGAAAATTATGACGAACAAATTACAACCTACTTAACTGAACATTAATCGGGAAAGAAAAAAAAGTACTAGATTTTTTATGGTGCTAAAATATATATTTAAAAAAACTATTGGTTTAACTATGTTGAAGACGTGATTAGGTGTGACCGATATGCTCTTGGTTTCATTAGAATGGCCAGATGTTACTTTAGACAGAATCATACTTGAACCAAATACTTAAAAGTTAAAACTGTTATGTGGATGCTAATGAATTTTCTGTACATCTTACAAAACTGGATAAAAATTTACCTGGCGGATGGCAGCTTCAATCTTCTTTTGTGCTTCAACATCAAAAGGATCTGCGTAAAGAAGAGCCTGGAAAAAATTCAAACAAATTTATGAGGAAAATTTAACAGAGTAAATGAAAATGCACAAGGAATATGAATGAAGCGGCTAGTAATGATACAGATGAGCCTCTTGACATATGAAGAGAAGAAATAGTCATCATACAACAAACTTACCAACTCTTCTTCTTTTTGACGCTGTAATTGACTTCTTTGGCGATGACGCAATCGTAAAATTTCCTGGATTTTATTGAGATCATTACCCAGAATAGTTTGTGCTAACTCCGGATCATTCTGTATGTTTCATTATAAATTGGGTCATAATATAGCCAATACCAAAACCAAATAACAAGCAAGCACTGAAAATGACTAAAACGTATCAAATCATATCAAGTAATTTGAAATTGAATTACATTTACATATAAACAGCTAATCAACAGAGAAGGAATTTGTTTCAAAAAATTTATTAAGCATAAGAACTTAAAATCTTGATAAAGATGACTAAATTTAGTAATAAAGAACAATCAATTTACCTGAAAGAGCTGACCCATCAAATTAGAATCACGTCTAAAGTGCTGCTGAAAAGCAGCAGGGTTCATAGCAGATCCATCAGTATTGAAGCTCAAATCATTGGTAGATCCGCTGAAATAATTTAAATACACCACAATTCATCACGTTTATTTATATTACATGGATGGCAGGTAGAAGAGCTAAACAGAAAAAATTACACAAATAGTGTTCTAATCTAAAAAAACTATGATAATTCCATATTTCAAGTGCTGCCAACTAAGCATCTTCCAGACTTCCACTTCTTTAATTGCAAAAGTACTACTTGGTTTTCAAATTCATATTCTTAAGAGATTCCCTATATAAATTATATCCAGTTCAGCTCAAGTTGTGTTGTATGGCAATGCAGTAGAAGTTAGTGAGTAATAATTGCCTAGTAGGTTAGTGAAGAAACATGATTAAAACTATCATAAAAAAAGGACTGAATATGGAGCACGCTGAGCTACGGCCTGGATTTTGAAACTGCTGAAATATCAACTTATCACTACAATTAACATGAGCACAGGATCATAGTTAAATCACGGATAATCTTCGTATTCTTTAACTTCTAAATTTTAGAATGTCTTACTGGGTTAGTGTAGCATGTCTCGTTGTCCTAGTTTGGATAGATAACTTAATTAAGTGTTTATCATATAATAAGGTTATATACAACTGATTTCTACAACAAAAGATAAATAAAATAAAATCAATTTGCTTTCATTTAAGATATAAGCTGTTGTCGTAAGCTATCATAGAGAGCTTATGAAAATAAGTTGAAAACAACTTATAGAGATATCATAAGTTGTTTTCATAAGCTCTCTCAAACAATCACACAAGTGCTTATACTAGTAGATAGACTCAAATAAGTCAATCTAAACGAGCAACCAAACCCTAGGTTAGTTCAAAGTTAACATCTACGAACAACCAAACAGCTAGCAAGCAAGGCAATCCTACCATCTCATACTTAGGAAGGAAAGCATAAAAACCTAATTTGAGAATAGTAAACAATGCATGCCTAACAAGAGTACAACATAACATCAATGAAAAGGTATACCTAGAAGCAGCAGCGCCGGCACCGGCACCCGAGACAGTCATCATTAGCAAATCATCATCCTTGACATCAAGTGCACTCAATTTCTGAGAATTGCTCACCTCGTTCCCATTGAACAGAATCTGTTGTTGCTGAATAGGCACACTTGTCTTCTCATAACACAAGTTTAACATCAAACAAACACAATTAGTAAGCCAACCACAAATTAAAACCATATAAGATTCAACATCACTTGTTATCTCAAATTTAAACACATGAATCAACCACCAATATAATAAAAAAGATAATCTCATATGGGATTAAATTTCTAGGTTATAATAATGATAATTGTATGACCCACAAATTCAAACAACATTAAAATTGAATAAAAATACAATTTTTAATCCAAAAATTGAATTTTTAGAGGAAAAAACGAGATGGGTATTGGAGAATAATGAACTCACCTCAACCTCAAGTAATGCCTTGACGTTTTCCACCTATATCACAAAAAAGGGTTGCATGAAAATCAGCAATAAGAAAAATAATAAATAAAATTAAAATAAAAGATTTTTGAGGATTACATACAGATTCATTGGGATCAACATCCAAATTGAGAATTTGTTCATCAGAAGTCATGACAGTGATCTTCATGTTGAATTGGGACGATGTTGTTGTTGAAGAACAAGAGGAGAGAGGGAGAAGATACTAGGTTTGGTTTTTCGATGGTAAAGTGAAGACTATTGGAAGACTAAGGTTTTTAAATCTTAATATTATTACTTGGTGAAGGGGTTGGTTAACTTTTCAAGTTGAAAACCGAGAAAAAGTAATTGGATCAAACCTAGACTTGATGATCTAATCTTGTTTAAATTTTAAATCAAATCAATAAGGGTAAATAATTATTTTCATCCCGAGTAACCACAATAGTCTCGTATTGAAATTTTAAAATAGTTGATAATTGTGTATTTCGTTAGTCAAAATAATTTCTAACGTTAAAATAGTTCTTTCATGTTGATTATAACTTTTTTCTTATATGAACTTATGATAATAAGTACTTATAGGGACTCATATTGACAATAAATAAGTATATTAACGAATTATTTTAACGTAAAATACTATTATGACTAACATAGTGCATAAATATGGACTATTTTAAAATTTCGATACATTGAGTGACTATTATGACTACAACATAAACTTTTCACAAACAACAAACTTCAACTCTCTCACTCTATTATTGAATCATAATCTTTTGAGTTTGTTTATTAGAATCTCAAACATGAGCTGAGAGACATCTTTGACCCAAAAACTATTTCATCATACAAAGTGTAATTTAGTTCTCAAGTTTATTCATTACAATAGTCTGAGAAATAATTGTTTCAACATTTCTTGTGCGAAAGAAAATAATTGTATAAGTCTACTGAGGTTAATAATATTGAGTGTAAGAGACTGATCTGATGTGATCAAGAACATATAGTGATATTTATAAGTTTTTGAAAGCTGGATAATCTCACACGAAATGTGGGGAGTGAAAGTAGCCTACTTTGGATGAACCATGATAAATCTCATGTGTGATCTTCATACTCCGACTCTTTTGCCATTTGCTTTAATCACTAGTCACACACTATCACAATCATAACCTTTATAACCATTCTCCATGACGTTTTAGTCCTAATTTAATATAATTGCTTAGTATCTCTTCATAGTACTCTGATCCATAATCAATCATTAATATTATTATCATTATATAACTATTATCCAAAATATTATGGTCCTTGGTATAAATACTGTTTAAATTTCGTAATCAGTGGTTTTAATCATTTTGCATACAACTTAAACATTCTCTAGAACATTTTCCGTATAAATTATCATTTTCCATAATATTCTGGTCCTATTTAACAATTGATTAAATATCTAAATACTCTATAATCTTGTTTTTATCTAACCTCTACCAAGAATTTTCTTGAGTACTCCTACTTTGTTAAGTTTCAGGATTAAATTAAAAACGGGTCACAATTCAAACCTCCATTTCTTGTGAATATTTTTTCCACTTCAATTTTTATATAGTCTTTATCCAAGTTAGAGGAGTTTTAGAACAATTGTCTATGATTTTCGGGACATTTAATGTTTTTATTTCGAGTCATGTAATTTTAGTTTTCCAGAAAACAACCAGTTTTAGGGTGTTTTTGATGTAATTCGAGACAAAATAATGCAAATCAGCAACGTAAAGCATCTTGTGAAGATTTGGGAAGACAATGAATGAAAATTCAAGAGGTATCTGAAGACATTGCAAGATGGAGAAATTATGTTCCAAGTTCAAAGACAAGTTATATGGAAGAGAAACACCCAAAATACGAAGAAACGACGATTACGCGCAAGAAAAAGCATTTATGCGCCCCCCGGGTGTGAACCATGCCTCTAGCACGCTGAATAACGCTCATGCACCATTGTGTGTTTTTCATGCACCTCGAACACACAAAAAAGCACCTAGGTGTTCCCTGGGTGTGATCTGCGCTCCATGGGCATGTTGATTTCGGGAAATAACTGCTTTTTGCTACTTTTTGGTGAAAAAACCTAGTTTTTAGACCCAAACCCAGGTGGAAACCAAACTTATAAATATAATTCCTTTCATTCATAATTTTTTATTCAGAACGAAGCGGTTCAAGAGGAAGTCAAACATTAGGAGCTTAAAGGGAGATGTATCTCTCCTCACTCTAAGTCTCTAGGGTAGAGTTTTAAGATGAATCTCTATTTTACGTTGTTGGATTATTTAGTTTAAGTGTTCATATTCAGTTATTTTTTGTGCCGTGTTTAATTTTATTATGCGAAGTACGTGATTCTTTTGCATCACCTAGGACACACCTGAGGTAACAGTGAATTGCCCGATTACGGAAGTGGGATACCTAATATAATTGTGAATTACTCGAATCAGAAAGTATTTTAGATAATGGTAGACAACCACCCGAATTTGGGAAACTGTCTTAACTAGGAATAATGTGGTTGAACCTACACACCTAGAATAGTAGAATCATCTTTAATAACGTGAGATTTCTTGTATTTGTCGTAAACCTTGAAAGAAGAAGGGGTTCGTGGTATAAAAGGTTAAATGGCAAACTAGATACGATATGACCATGTGTCGAACTAGGGAGATTTATAAGAGATTTTTTGATTTAGCCACGACATTCCTGTTAGGGAGGTGAATCGATAATGGAATAACTTGCACACTAACTAAATTAATGAAGTTCTCTCAATTGATTTCTTTACAACAGAAATGACACAGGGCACACACGTTTTGTTATTTGTGTCACATCTTTTTCATTTCCCAAGTGTGAATTGATGATAGAACACTTGATGCATTTGTTTACACCTAAAAATAATTATCATGTTAGTTGAACTCGACAAACAAAGGATTGAGCGAACTGATGAGGATGCCCCCTCAACCGAGTGAAGGATATGTGATTTTGGAGCAGCCGAGCGAAGGAGGAAATTCTTTGTCAAGACCACTAACTCAAAATATGGGTCGTCAAAGGCTAAACACTGACTCAAAAGCATAGTTGAACTTGACAATGACGCATTACACGTGATCTTTGTTCTCATCACCAGTAGCAGTTTTGAGAAATGAGGGATAATACACAATTTACGATGGAGTTCGGTGTAAAAGGACCTAATCAACAAATTATGCCAATCAGATGAAACTAAAGCAACGCATAGGGTGCCATGATCGAACTACCAATAGAGTTATCACCCAACACCAGCAAAAAATAGTTGGATAAGGGTTATACACCGTAGGACACGTCGATTGGCTAACAATCAATAGTCACACTATACATAATATGTTCATCCAATACAACAAACACATCTGATCAATTAAAAAAAAATCTCGTAATTTTATCTCTATGCATTTTAAGTGCAAATTAAACCCAAAACAACCATACATAACACTCTAATGGAGAAGTTATGGAACTCATGGCTGAAGGACAAAGTTCTTCCCTCAACACTAGTCGTTTAAAGCAAGAGGAATTACAGTTGAGGAAACGTAATCAACCTCAACTAGTTTCGGCTTCCATCAATACATTTTAATGAGACATATCATTGATGGAAATCTAAGGGGGAGTGATTTGAATAATAAAGTTAATGGATGTTCATCCTTAGTATTTCACATTCCCACAACTCCCATTAATGAGGATGGCTACTGATCTTTGATTACCTTTTGATAATTTACTAGTCTATTTGTGTCCTATAAACAATACTTGTCTTTTAGTGTAGAGACACAATACTTATGAAGAGAATAATACAAAAACTCACATCTTCTCCGTCTCTGATCTTGTCGTTCTAACTTATTTTACAACAATCGTCTCTTTTTTAGGCCGTTGTGTTTTTTTTTCTTCTTAATTTTTTTATATTATATATAAACTTCTTAAAAGTCTACAACATCAGTTGTAATATACTATATGGATAAAGGTGTTTTTGCCCCTGTCGTACGGGCAAGTTTTAATTTTAGTCTATGTAAAAAAAAAAAAGATTATGTCCTTGCCATTTAATATTCATTTATTTTTAGTCCCTCGTGGCATCTAACTGTGCATATATGATGATTTGATACGTTAAAGGTGCTTATGTGGCATGCTAATTACGTGTTTTAATATTTTTATTCCACGTAGATTTTATTTTAATTAATAACAATTTAAAAAGGAAAAACAATGATGTTCTTCATCTTATATTCCAATAAACTCATATTTTCTTCACCTTCTACAACCGTACTCCTTATCGTCTCTTCCCGACATACGCCCACAATATCCTTCTCTACCCCAAGTTATCTCCCTCTTCTTCACGAACCCCCATAAGCCACAATTCACCTTTATCCGCAAAATAAAAAACAACCCAAATAAGGGAAAACCCAAAGATGGAAGCCCGATCAAACTAGAATCTTGATAATCTCTTCGAGGATCTCTTCCATCCACTTCAAGTGGTCGTCGACGATGATCTTTCGTCACACATCGTTTACAGTTTTGGGAGTAGGGTGAAGTCAATGGGGATTATTTTGGTTTGGATTTCAAGTGTGAGTTTGAATCTTCCTCTTCCATTGCTTCTTCAGTCTCTTTAAATTTTATTTGTTTATCCTTTTTTTTTGTTGAATTTTGTTAGGTTTCATTGAATTTTTTTAGTTCGAGTTTCTTATCGGAGAA
>Ga0315913_1004753_pt1 | contig 16450 bp, 13 predicted proteins | sample MpolsnodulesMG_FD_207736 | JGI IMG/M metagenome (GOLD analysis project Ga0315913, IMG submission 207736) | Medicago polymorpha root nodule microbial communities from Los Angeles, California, United States - small nodules | ecosystem: Host-associated > Plants > Roots > Nodule | place: USA... | reverse complement strand
TAAGTCCTCTAAGCCAATCAAACAAAGGTATTCATTCTATCTATTTATTATTTAATTTACCCTCATATATGCTATTAATATGTATCATTTGAACATACATACATTATTGTATTCTATCATCCCAACATGTATTGAATCTATTATCATTAATGAAATGAGTTAAGCTTGTTTCTCTCCAAAAATAAAAATATAGTGATTGTGAAAAAAGCACGGGGGATCAAATCATTACGATGGAAGAATTTAAGTCGTCTGATCCAGCTGACCCAAAAATGTATGTACTCAATCCGTTTAATTTACCACCCTCCAATTAATTCTACTATTCTTTTCACCCAAAAATTCCATAAATCTCTGTATAAACTTCTGTTAATATAGGTGCAAATTTAACGATGAAGAAAGATTTGAGCAAGTGCCCGGTTGCTCGGTAGGATTATGCTTGTTCTTGATTATCGTCATTGTCGTAAAGGTGTTGAGTTTGATTTTCAAGATTCTTAACATAAAGAAGGAGGTTAAAAAACATTAGCTATTGGAAAAGTCACACATCGCTTAGTGTGGTGAAGCAAGGGGAAGATCAAGGCTATATGTTGGACCTAGGTTCTTTGTTCTTAGATACACCACTCAGTAGCACTTTAAGTTCATCTCTGACTTAGTTTAAATATTTACTTTGTGAAAGTGTGGTTGTATTGAGACATTGGGGTGAGAATGAGAGATGTCTGTGTGTTGTAAAAAATTTCATATAATAATATATAATTCTCTTGTTGTCGGTTTAGACAACGGTCGTGGTTTTCTTCCGGTTTTGAAGTTTCCACGTTATTTTCGTTTGTTGTGATTGTGGTTATTTTTCTTCTTCATCTCTATTATTTCCTTACAGTGGTATCAAGACCTTCGGTTCGGTGAGATATCACAATTCTTAGTATGCTCTGTGGTTGCAGCATTGTCTGATCTTCCACATCAAAAAAAGAAGTGTGATATTGTGAAGGTGTTGAAGAAGGGTGATATTGTGCAGTTGTTATGTCTTATTCAAGCGCAATGAAATTTGACATAAAGAAGTTCGATAGAAGAATCAACTTTGACTTGCGGAAAGTACAAGTCAAGGATGTGTTGATACAATTAGGATTACATTAGGCGCTGAAAGGAAACACTTCCAACATGGAGGCCGATAAGTGGGAGGAACTAGATTTGAGAGCTGCAAGTGCAATTCGTCTGTGTTTGGCCAAAGAATGTTCTTGCGAATGTGTAGAATATGTCATCTGCCAAGGAACTCTGGAAAAAGCTCGAAGGGTTATATTAGACAAAGGACATCTCAAATCGGTTGTTGTTGAAGGAGCAATTTCACAATTTGCGCATGGATGAGGGTACGAAAATTTATGATCATCTTAATACTTTGAATACTATTGTTTCTGAGTTAGAATATATTGAAGTAAGATTGATGATGAAGATAAAGCGTTAAGACTCATTTTGTCCCTTCCACCTTCTTATGTTCATCTTAAACCTATTTTGAAGTACGGGAAAGAAAGTTTGACTTTTGAAGAAGTTGTAACTAAAATTATTTCTGAAGAAAGGGGGATGAAAAGTGATGAAAACACTTCATCAAGCTCAATGTTTCTAACTAGAAGTGGGGCTAATGGGAAGAAGATTCATGCAAAGAATATGTCGTGCTGAAAGTGTGAAATATTTGGGCATATAAAGAGAAACTGTCCAGGTGGAGCAGTATCTGAAAAAGACTCGAAAGCAAGTGCTAGCAACGTCTCCCTTATTTTGGAAGATGATGGTGATCTTATCTAGAAGATAAAATGTGTCCTTATGGTATTTTCACTATACCATGCAAAAGGACAAGTTATTGCTAGCGGATTTAGAACAACACACAGACATTGGTTGGCATTGATGCAAGGTGTGTGGTGAGATGCGTCGGTGGCTGAAGAATTTCCTAAAAGCCAACATGGGAGTTGCACCATAATCTTTCAGCATAGTTTCGACGTGAAGAAATTCTTAGAATGGTTCAGTTTCAAGTGAAGTATACTCTTTATGATGGAGTACGATTGTCGTTATAGACAATGGAAGCAGAAGATGAAACTCTTACAATCAAGGTGGAGATTGTTGGTTTGATTGTCAAGTTTCTTAAATAAAGAAGGAGGTTAAAAAATATTAGCTATTGGAGAAGTCCAACATCGCTTAGTGTGGTGAAGCAAGGGAATACCAAGGCTATATATTGGACCTAGATTCTTTGTTTTTGGATGCACTAGTCAGTACCACTTTAAAATTATATCTGACTTAGTTTAAATATTTGTTTTGTGAGAGTGTGGTTGTACTGGAGCATTGCGGTGAGAGTGAGAGAAGTCATGTGTTGTAAATATTTTCACATAGTAATAATTCTCTTGTTGTCGGTTTAGACAACGGTCGTAGTTTTTCTTCGGTTTTGAAGTTTCCACGTATTCTTGTGTTGCGATTGTGCTTATTTTTCTTCGTCAGCTCTGTTATTTCCTAACAAAAGGCTTCAACAGATGATGATTACATTGCAAAGCATCACACTTTCATGACAAATTACACACCGCTTTTGTTTTGGTGGTTCAATTACATCTACTAGGTTTTACACTAGACCACCCTGTTAACAGTAGCATCTTTGGAGTCTTACACATGTTGATTTCAAGTACAATAACAGTTATAGAAGTGGCCCTTGTTTCACAGACTCCTGCTATCATCGATTTGATTGTATGGATGTTCATAATTGCAGCAGCTGTCGCTGCTAACTGGCGAGTGATCACTTGTGCTGATTTAGAAGCCTCAAAAAAATTCATGAAATCCATAGCAATTATTTGTGTTATTTCCCTACTTTGGATGATTAATTGCATAGTGCACACTTTTAATGCTCTTCTTTTTAAATAAACTGAGAGTGGTGTTTTGAATTTATGAGGTCATGTTACTTTATGGAAGTGAGCCTTGTTTCGCGGACCGCTGCTATCATCGTTTTGAGCATATGGATAATCATAATTGGAACAGCTATCCATGTTGATGTAGAAGCCTCAAAAGGAGTTCATAAATTCATAGTAATTATTTGTGTTATTTCCCTACTCTGCATGATTAATTGCATAGAGCACACTTTGTGTTCTTGATTTTGATTTCTTCTTCTTTATGGATCAGCTTGAGACTTTGTTTATCTTGGTATACATTAAATCTTTTATAATATCTTGTATACATAGAATTACGTAGGTCGGTAACAGTGCTTTGAATTAAAGAGAAATAGACTTTTGACCCGTGCGGGTCTTCTCAACTATAACAGGGACAAATAAATAATCTTTAACCCGTAAGATCATGGGTCGATCAATAAACGCAAATTAGATTATTAGAGATACAATATTACAATCAAATGATAATAAAAAAATATATAAACGGAAAAGATAAAAAGAATAAAAAATTATATTGTTGCACGGATCAATTTTATTTATTACTTTTATAGTTAAACATAAAAAATTAATGCACTTCATGGTTCCTAACAAATTATTTAGGGTAGCTGAGTTTGCATGGAAATTAGGGTATTCTGTTTGTAAACGTATTAAATAAGTAAATAAGTGTACAACAACTTGTCAAAAAAAAATCTACAAAAAAATCTACCTAATAAAATTAATAAATAATAAGGATAAGGATTAAGAAATCTATTAAAGTTTTGCTTTGAAATATATTCACGGTTATTAGAGAGAGAAATGAAAAATATATATGATGCAAATTTAGAGCCAAAATTTTAGGATAGAGTTGTTGCAAACCTAATAAGGGATTAGTGGGGCAAAAAATTAGGTTAAGTTGCTACAAATTTAACAAAATTAATAAATAAGGATTAAGGTAGCCGAGTTTGCATGGAAATTAGGATATTCTGTTTGTAAACGTATTAAATAAGTGTAAAAAATATTGTCAAAAAAAAGGCAATAGGATAGGAATGAAATTGGTACAATACATTTTTTTTAGTATTAAATAAGTTGAATAAATATTTTCTTCAAAATAAAAAGTGTACAAAATATTGTTAGAAAAAAAAAAAGGCATAAAGTTAGTGTGATGCATTTTTTTAGTATTAAATAAGTGTACAAAATATTTCCTTAAAAAAAAGTGTACAAAATATCGTAAAAAAAAAGGCATGAAATTGGTTAAAAAAAAAGTGTACAAGACATTGTAAGAAAAAAAAGGCATGAAATCAGTGCGACGAATTTTTCTAGTATTGTGTACAAAATATTATTAGAAAAAAAAGGCAGGAGGATAGCAAAAAAAAAAAAGCAAGGGATAGGAATGAAACTGGTGGGAGGGATGCATTTTTTTAGATGGAATTGGTTAGATTAAATTACTGCTAATATAGTAAATGAGCAGGAAAATATTAGGTTAAATTGCGTCGGACCTAACAAAATTAATAAATAGTATGTTTTTGATTTTTTTTAATTGTCAATAAATGTTTTTGTTTCTTATTTCAGAAATTTTTTTATGATTTTATTTAAGGGTTCAAACCGGTTTTTTTAATTTAATTTGGTTAATTACACTAAACTATTTAGAATTTGTGGTTCATAGGATTCACTTTCACCTCAGTACTCTCCTTTGAGATATCTCGCGTCATGCACCATGTCGTTCTTGTTCGCTCCATAGGTTTTTTGTATCGATCTTCCACCGTCTTATTTTTGTAAGTGCATAACATCTTATATTTTTTTTTTGGCATTGTACTTTAGTTGTTTTATATTTGAATGTTAAGAGGACCCCCGTTTAGAGTTCGTCATTTAGGGCTCTGATTTGGGAAATTTAAGTAAGACGGCTGTAGGGTTTTACTTGGGTTTCAGAGATTAAGCAAAATAATCATGGGATTTTGCTTGGGTTGGAAAAAACTTAGTTACAATTTCTTAAGTGTTTTTCGTAGGGTTCTAAACTAAATTCACCATGATTTTCTTAAATCCATAATTTTCTCAAAGTTTGTTAAATCCAAAATAAAAATTGTATTTTTAGTTAAGAACAATACGAAAAACACCTAAAGAATTGTACTAAGTTTTTTCCGCTTGGATTCTCCATTTTTGGAGATCGGGTGTTCTTCTCCTACGATTTTAAGGGTGTTTCTCCAATTATGAATTGCATCCTTGTTGATTCTTATGAGAGTTGGGTTTCGAACCATTTGGTTTGTTCCATCAGGATTGTGTGGTTTATTCCATCTTGATCTTTTTTTTCTAGGTGTGATGAGTGAGAATAGTGATGGCGGTGTCACCAATAACAAATCTAAAAATACTAGTTTGCTGGGTTAGAATTGTCTTGGGCCGAGAAACCCAAGCGCAATTCCAAAATTTAAGCTCCTCATTCGGCATTATAATTCGAATGCTATTTTCTTAGTGAGAAATTAGTCTATCTAAATAAAATCGAGGAATTTTCCTATTTTATGGGATATGGTTAATGTTTTGCTCCATATAGATAAGGTAGAGGCGGCGATATTTCTTTATTTTGCCAGAAATCTTTTAACCGTACAATTGTGAATTATTCTTCAATCCATATGAATGTAAAGGTTGACGATAGTCAAAGAGCTTGTTGAAAGTTTACAAGATAGTATGGCTTTTCATAATGTGGTAGGAGGTTAGATTCATGGAACTTCATATGCAATCTTGTGCACCATATTAACCTTATATGTGGTACATAATTCGTGATTTTAGTAATATTCTATAAGCACATGAGAAGCAAGGCTGAGATGAGAGGCCTAACTACTTAAAATGAGGTTTTCATCACATTATACAAGAATCGAGTTTGATTGATATACACATGGATGAATACCCCTTCACTTGGTTTAAGAGTTTGGGTACCCCGCGAAGTGGAAGAAAGACTTGATAAAGCTTTGGCAAATAAAGCATGGATCCAACTATTTCCATAAGCAAAGTTGTTGGGTCACGAGGGGAGTTTGGGGGACCGTCCACATCGAAGCTAGAATAACCACACAAGCAAGAGAGACACCACACTCTTACTTAAAACCTTAAGGCAATGGGTTTATGGACCATCTTACTTATAAGGCGTTCAACCTTTACTTTCCTATCCGATGTGGGACATATAACTCACATTTGCACACAACACTCGCCTCAAGTGTGAGTCCATCAATTCATCATGCTCCTCCCCCTCAAGCGAAAGCTCTTACTTGCTTGTACCACCGTTGCTGGTTTCTCCGCAACGGACCGACACTGTACCGCCGTTGCTGCTTTCTGTGCAAACGGACCGGCTGCCTCGGTCGTACCCTTTGTCGAACCAGGCTCTGATACCACTGTTGGGTCACGAGGGGAGCCTGGGGACCGTCCACATCGAGGCTAGAACAACCACACAAACAAGAGAGACACTACACTCTTACCCCCAAAACCTTAAGGCAATGAGTTTATGGGCCCTCTTACTTATAAGGCGTTCAACCTTTACTTTCCTATCCGATGTGGGACATATAACTCACACTTGCGCACAACAAAAGTTAGATAATTTAGTGGTGTATGCATTGGATCATTATCACATCCTTTTGGAACGTCAACCAATGGTGCGGCCAAATAGACAAAGACGCATGCATGGTAGTTGGCAAGCCAGCATGGGAGTACCAATCATCCCTCAATTAGAAGCATGTGTAGAGAACTCACAAATTGGAGCAAAACTCACCTTAATAAATTAAGGGAGGATATAGAAGAGTGTTGTAAAGTAATAATACAGCGTCGTGCCAATAGTGGAAGCATTGATGTTGCTCACTATGAAGCAGATGACACATTTTAGAAAGTCTAGGGATTTGGTCTTTAGACCTTTACCTAGAGAGTTGTCATCAAGGGACACTTGTAAGTAGATTACCAAAGGTCACCATTAGAACCAGACTGAACAGTTCATATTGTTGTGAAAATGACTCAAAATTGGAGTTTTGAGTGCAAAATTGATGTTTGCTGGAAGTGCAAAATCGGGGCCGGAATTGGCAAAATCGGGGCCCGATTTTGGCTGCATTTGGGAGGCTTCTTGTTCGTAAAAAATCAGTGCCCGATTTGGTAAATTCGGGGCCCGATTTTGCATGATAGCATATTTCAGAAACGTATTTTTTGGGCCAGATTTGTTACAATTTTATGGGGGGTTACTTTTACTATAAATATAGACATTGTATCAGTGTAAACCTGGAGATAGAGGGGGCTGAAACAAGGGTTTAGAAAGGCAACAACAAAACTAGGGTTTGTATAGAGTTTGTCTCGTTGACAACAAACACTAGGGTTTGAGGGTTGATTCACCTTGGGAAACACTATTAGGATTGAGTCTCTTGTTTACAGGAAGAGATTGAGACTTTGGGTAGAATTAGGCAGAAGACTTATTCTTGTAACTCATTGATATCTCTTTTGTAAAGTTACTCATCATTATAGTGAAATGGAGGGCTGCTCTCTCCCCCATACTAGGTCAATTTGGACCGAACTGGGTCAACAAAGTCTTTTGTGTTCTCTCTTCTTTTCTCTCTCGCTGTTTTCTACTTTTGACTTGTGTTTATAATTGTTCCATACACTTTGTTTTGGTTGCCTGATTATCACTTGCTCCACACATCAAGTTTGTTATTGGTGTGTTTTCTCATCGAATTCGCAACACATATCATCGTTTAAGACCTTGATCCAGTGATATTTAGGGTGAGTCCATGATGTGTTCCACTGGTGTATAAGTTATAAGGGGGACTTGTGTCCAGCCAAGGATTGGGTCTTGGCTCAGTCTGAAACACTTTTGATTTGCTATTGCTTTTGTTGAGTGGTGAGTTTTGATTTTTTTTTCATGAAAATTGTAGTTTCATGAGTGATGGTGATATATAAGATAATGTTGAAGCCTTAAAGAAGATGGTGAAGAAGCATTTTTTTGGATTATACGTTTTATGTGGGGATTAATTAGTGCAGCCTAGCAGTATTGTTGAGTAGTGTATAGTCTTGGTAGGTATTACGATAGGAAAATAGTTTTTACACATTCATACCCTCATTAAACATTTTGAGAGTGAAAGAAAATAGAGAGTGATATAATAATTGTTTTTTTGGGGTTGTTGATTACTGTAACCTTTTCGACGAGATAAAATTTGCACACATTAAGAAGTTTAAAATAGTAGTTTTGCATTAGAATTTGTATATTTTGTATTAAATATATAACTTTTTAATAAATAATTGTTGTTTTTCAATAAAAACTTGCTACAAGGAGAATCCCACAAGATTGGCGGAACAAGACAGTCTTCGAGGAAAATTTCCAGAGACCGGAGAATCCCACAAGTATCATTCAAAAGTTTACTAGTGATATTGAAGATCGTACTCTTAATCATTTTCAAATGGATCTTCGACACACTGAAACAATTTATATTGGCTTGAAATATCTTCAAGAGGGATGGATCAAACTCAATTGTGACGGAGCTTGCAAAGAGAATGGAGATCACTTGGGTTGTGGAGGTCTATTTCGGGATGCTAATGGTAGATGGATCAAAGGTTTTGTCCGCAAGATTGGCGCTTGTGATGCTCTTCATGCAGAGATGTGGGGTATGTACCTTGGGCTAGTGTTGGCTTTGAGGGACAGTATTTCTCAGCTTTGCGTTGAAAGTGAGTCAAAGTTGCTTATTGACATGATAACAAATAATTGCAAGATGAATGGGACAACCCCTGTGCTCATTCGGCGTATTCAAAATATTTTAAATCGTAATTGGCGGATTCAGGTTCATCACACTTTGAGAGAAGGCAGCAGAAGTGCTGATTGGCTTGGCAACTTCAGCCTTACCATGGATTCATGGAATTTTACTATTTTGGAGACCCCTCCTAGTGAGCTCAATAGTCTTTTATTTGATGACATCTCTGGAGCTTGTATGCCTAGAAATGTTCATTGAATTGTTTAGCTTTCTCTTTTGGGCTTCGGCCCTCTCTTGTACCCAAAAAAAAAAAAATCTACTTTTAGTTGTTTTAACATGTGTAATATTGCACATATTAGACAAACTATTATTAAATAAAATGTCACTCATAATCATTTTATCATCATCTTCAAGATAATTTGAACTACATCCATTTAAAATTGCAAAATCAAACTAGTACCATTGAAACTCACACATCATTGACAAATGTGTATATTGTCTTGTTATTAAATCAACCTTCCCAAAGACAATGAAAATTGAGAACCCCCACAAAAATGCGAAAATCCTTTTAGTTTTACTTTGGTTATTAGATTCTTGTCATGTGAAGAACAACTCCATGGCCAGGTTCTATAAGCATGTGGTAGGAAGGTGAATGACAATAACTTGGTGATAAAGAGAACTGAAACTTCAACAAAATGAGAGACAAGATCACCTTCAATTCAACCATTGCTAGATGCTGTCCTAAACATACACGAGGTCCCATTCCAAATGGCATGTAAACTTGTGGAATCTTGCATGCTCCATGCACTCCATTTGCAAATCTTTCTGGATTGAACTTATGTGCATCATGTGCCCAAAGCTCTGGGTCTTGATGCAATATTGGCATTGGAATTTGAAGATTCATTCCTTTTGGAACTTGGATACCTTTAAAATTAATGTCTTCAAAAGCTTGTCTAACAACCGATGCTGCTGGTGGATAAAGCCTCAATGTCTCTTGAATCACCATTGTTAACTGCAAGTACACATTTTTATTCAAGATCTTCAATTACTTGTTAGTAAGAAAAGCTTATGAACTAAAAAATGTGCTACAATTCTACAAGATCTTTTAATTTCTTGAATATTGCATGGAGCACTTTTTAATTCATGTAACGTATAAAGTTTATATAAAATTATTTTCCACAAAAAATTAGGTGTAATTATTTAGTAGTCTTTGAACTATTTGTGAATCTTGAAATAGAACCTTGACCTAAAAAATATTTGTAATTGAGTCCTTGATTTTGTCAAGAATATTTAACTAGATATGTGAACTAGTTTTTAATCGAATCCTTGCAATTTCGTCTTATTGAAAGAGTACAACCATATATATTTTTCAAAATAAATATTTGAAGAACTAATATGTCAATATGACATAAAAAATAAAATAGTGAATAAATCCAAAAAATACTAATAGTGAAAAGGGTTGGGTTTGACACATTAGCCCAGGTATGTCATGGTGAAGATTGTTCTATAGACATCTAGCAATTGCTCACAAATAGTTATTATCATTTGTAAAACGGCAATTCACCACCATTCACTTTAAAACTGTAGTTAATTGCCGCTCATCACTTTTTAGATTGGTTAAATCCCTTTTTAAATCAATGTAATCGGTTTAAAAAGTTGTTGGTCTGGTAATTAATCGTCGCAAAGGGTATTTTAGGATATTTGAACTGTTTGTGAGCAATTGATAGATGCCTAAAGAGCAATTTTTGTCATAGTAAGCATGTTAGGCTTAATAATATGCAACTCAATAACAAGTTGGTCGAACTGATCTAACTCATTTATGTAATTGGATCTACCAGACTAAAACGAGACAGACCGACCCATTTGACGGCTCTAGCTAAAACATAATGTATTGAAACATGAGACTTTAGTACATAGATTGTGCAAGAACATACCGTTTTCAAGCTTTTCAGTAGATTTGCATCTATAATACCATCCTTTCCACAAATTTTAAGCACCTCAGCACGAACACGATCTTGCCAATCTGGATGTGTAGCTAGCAACATTAAGCACCATGATGTTGTAATTGCAGTAGTCTCATATCCAGCAAAGAATATATTTTTGCAATTATCTATCATGAATCTTTCTCTTGAGGTGGAGCTTGGTAAGAAACTGTCACCATCACTCTCACATTTCTTTGCACTATCAAGTATCATTTGCAAGAGATCTTGTTCATCAATTTGGCGTTGTTTTATGAGCTTTGATATCTTTGAGCTTATCTCTTTCTCTAATCTCCACATTTGTCTATTGCTTTTGTTTGGCAAATATCTAAAACAAATTATGATTCCATTTTGAACATTAGTATCATCACTAGCAATAGTAAGAACATAATATAATTGCCATATAATAAGAACATGATATTATAATGTGATAAAGATTAAACATACCTAAAGCCTGGAATTCCAGCAAAAATTTTGCAAAGGATATTTTGAAGTTCTCTAAGCTTTGAAAATATTTCTCTTCCTTCAACATAATTGCTCCCAAAACAAGCTCTTGCAATTATATCACCTGATAAGTTTCGCAAGTCTTGGTCAACTTTAATCTCTGAAACTCCATCTTTTTCCAATTTTGTCTCCCATGATCTTAGCATTATATTTGTGCAGTCAACTATCATACCGACCTTTGCCTTCAACGTGATTAAAAAAAACATTGCTATTCAAAATCAACATTTCCAAGCAATTATATGCAAAAACAACATCGTTGCTATTGCATATACTATCATTGTAAATTAGTTTTCAATGTAAGTACTCCAACATCTTTTTGTCAAAAAAAAAAAAGTACTCCAACATCTTAATAAATAAAAAATTGAATAAGTAGAGTGTCCTGGGTTCGAACCCCGACCATGGCATATTGGTATACATTGTCTCTACCAATTGAGTTATGCTCACAAGACTTTTTTATATTTAAATATGCTACAAATATACTATTTTGTGCTTTTAGTCCTTAAAAAACTATTTCTAGTCCTTGCGAGTTGCGAGTATATCACTTTTTACTTTAATTTGATCTTGGTATTTTGTTGTAACCCCAACAAACTTTGTTCACATTAAAATTAGTTCTATTTGAGAGACTAAAATCAAATATTCTACTTATTTCATAACCGGTGTGAATATAATTAGCAGGGACCAAAATAAAACAAAAAAGATAAAAAAAATTATATATTTGCTTGAACTAACAATAATAAAATATTTGTACAGGAACTAAACGATAAACTATATATTTTTAAGGACTGAAAACATATTTAAACATTTCTTTTTAATGCAATTTTTCTTTTCTCTTGAGTAGAATGGATATTATCGGTTAGAATAATTTTAGCAACATAAGTTCAACAACTTAAGACTAAAAAGTTGAGGATTTAAAGGTTTAGGTTCAAGTCATGATAAAGAAGAAAAATACTAACATAACAATTACTAACATACTACTATTTATCTTTTAAAAAGAAAAAAGAAATAATAATACCCACACATTATCTAACACACATTTTTCACATAAAAATTTGGTGGAACTTATATAAATTTAAACAATAAAAGTGAATGTGTGTATTAGAGAATGTGTTTTTAATACACCTCTTATCAGGTAGAATATATAGTGTATAGACTTGACTTACCTTCATTTTATCTAGGTACAATTCAGGGGCAATAATCTTCCTTTGATGAGCCCAAAAAAGTCCACTTGATGATAATATACCTTTTCCAAGGAGTGGCCTATTATCTTTGGACAAAAAAGAAGGCTTCCCTAGAATCAAAGAGGTGTTTAAAACAATTTCCTTCACCATCTCTACGTCTGTCACCATTAACCACTGTATACTTCCAGAAGAAAACAAGTATATGGGACCTGCATGTATATATATCTAGGTTGAGATTAGGGTTCTTTGATTGAAATTGAAAGAGACGTACCACCAGCATACTAATTTTTTTTATTCAGCTTACTCAAATTTCATTTGCTTAAAATTTTGAAAATAATAACTTTAAAATTATGGATAAAAAAACACTGAAACCGATTTTATTTTCTTTAAAATTATGAAGGTACCAACATTAATACTATGAGCTCCCCTAAAAAAACATTAGTACAATGAGCTGTAAAAAAAACACTAATAACAAAACAAAAATGAGATAAGGTTTGCTTGTTTGTACCAAAAAAGATAAGGTTGGCTTGTGATTTAAGTGGAAGAATTAAGAAGTGAAATGATAAGAAAATATATGGTCTGTCATCACAAGTAACAAAACACTAACGATAATACTCAAGTAGTATGTACCATCCCAAATCCCAATCATTGTCAAATATGGTCATTTCACACAATTTTTTTTAAAAAAAGTCAAATTTCATCTAAAGAAAATTGAATAAGAACCCAATTATGCTACATATAGTGAATCATATTATCCTGAAGCAATTTAAGGGACGGTAGGAGTAATAACTATTTTTTTGTCTAAATTATCTCTAACTATTTACTGTATAAATAAAAATAAGTGCGATAAAATAATAACCTCTTAAAGATTAAATACACCTTAAAAATGTTATTTTTTTCTAATCAAAAGGACAAAAAATTCTCCAAAATTATATATCCTATATCCCTCTTTTCTTTTCAGTTATTTGTTTTTAACTTTTGACACATAAGAAGACAACCAATAATTCTATGATACGCTCCATAATTTATGATTTAATTTTATATATTTTTTTCTCGACAATAAATAACAAATGATATTATTGACGAATCAATGATCATGTTGAAATTGCAAATACGATAATTAAAAAATAGTGGAAAAGGAACGAAAGTAGTATTAACTATGAGAAAGGATAAAGTAAGTGACCGTATTGTTTTCTCCACTTGAGAATGTGAGGAAACACAGATGAAAGCCAGTTATGAGAAATGGATGTTGACACACCATCTTTGAGTGAGTGAGCTTGAAGTAAAAGGCTCTTCATTTCTGGGATGTTGCCAAAGTAGAAGTGAGGAGAAGGTCCATCAATTCCTTGTTTTTGAAGCTTAGCTCTAAGGGATCTTGGCTTCAAAACAAAAACATGCAAAAGATGAGCCAAAACCACCAAAATTGCTCCTAACATAACCTTCATTGTGCTTATATCACCAATTTCCATTATGCTCATCTCAACACTTCACACTTGCCTTTTGCACTACCTGTTGCTCTCTTTGTTTTAGCTCTAAGAGTAATAGTTAGAATGTTTAATGTATTCTTGCTTTTGGCTAGTCAAAACATAAATATTAAAGTGAGTCAAAAAAATATTTAGATAGAGGGAAGAAAATAATGCTAGAAAAGAAAGAAATAATGATAAAAAAGAATAAAACTAATATTTCATTGTAATCAACAAAATTTAACAAAAATACAAAACAAATTACGAAAATATAAATATAAATATATTATGTGATGGTCAAAGAAAATAAAAGTGAATAGTATATAAAGTAAATGCATAAAAATATTTCATTTCAATCAACAAAAATACAAAACAAATTAAGAAAATATCAATATAAATATATTGTGAGTCAAAGAAAATAAAAGTGAATCTATACTATATATAAAGAAAACTACATCTTTCAGCATTTTTGAGCTGATTTTTTCTTTCTAAAAATACCCTTAATTTTCAATACAAATAACACATGTAACAAATAGATAAGAATAAATTTAAATATTAAAACAAATGTAACAAACACGATATGAATATATATATTTTTTTGGCTTTTTTCCTTTATTATTTAAAAAGTGTTACAAACTAGATGACTATATGTATACTTACTTTTTCAACATTCCAATTATACCCTTAAACAACTTTTTCTATAATAAAATTGTTGTTGGTGTCATTAAAAAAAATAGATTATATTTTTTTTAGTTTTAATCAAAATCAAAATTTCATAAAAAAAAACACCGTTCATAATTTTCAAACGTTAGCGCAATAAAAAGAGCTGAGAGACGGACACTTGAGTGACCGTCTTTTCGCTAGTAGTATATAAAGTAAATGAAAAAAAATATTTCATTGCAATCAACAAAAATTTAACAAATGTATGTTGGCATCATTGCAACATGGTAGCTTCTTCAAGCTGCACCCGTTGCTCTTCACTCATAGAGGATATTTTTCACTGTTTACGTGATTGCCCGCACTCTAGAGAGTTTTGGCTCCACTTGAATATTGAGCGTTATAATAATTTTTCTCTGAATTCGATGTTAAGGTTTGGCTTCATGAGATGACTAAAGGTTATTCCTCTATTTTGTTTGTTACATGAGTATAGTATGCTTGGTGTTGGAGAAACAATACTATTTTTGAGGATCAACATTGACGTATTCAAGACGTGGTGTGAAAGACCTTTTTGCTACATGATGAATGCATTTCTTACTATTCCAATCTTGGTTTGGACCCATACTCATCACGCCTCTTAGCTCATTGGATCCCCCTTCTGGAAGGTACACTCAAACTTAATATTGATGGTAGCTTTCTAGAAGGTTTTGGTTGTTTAGGTGCTGATGGTATTGTTCGCAACCACGATGGAGATTGGATAGCTGGTTTTTCTCACTATGAAGTTGGAGGTGATGCATTATTAGTTGAGTTACTTGCTATCCAGATAGGTCTTGAATTTTGTAGTAAAAAAGGTTATGTCAACATTATTCGTGAGAGTAATTGTTTGGAAGCAATTGACCTGATTATTGCTGGTTGTGATCATACCTTGCACACTTATGCTACTGACATCCTTCATATTAGAGATGTTTTACATGAAAATGGAAATACAACATTGGCGCATGTTCTTAGGGAACAAAATATGTGTGCAGATTTTATGGCTAAGGAAGGATCGCATGCAAGGTGCTCCGCTCGAAATGTCCTCTGCTCTACCTGACATGGAATCTTTTATCCTGAGAGATAAGCTTGGAATTTAATTTTGTCTTTTCCCCCTTTTTCTTTTTTCCTCGTTACATTGTAACACTACCAAAAAACAAAAATACAAAACAAATTAAGAAAATATCAATATAAATATATTCTCTGATAGTCAAAGAAAATAAAATTGAATAGTATATAAAGTAAATGCATAAAATAATTTCTAAATATACAAAGTAAATGCATAAAGGAAATATATTTTTACTTTATTTTTTATATTTTTTGAAAAGCTTATTTTAATTTATTTTCTATTCTTTTATCAATCTTTTATTTCTTTCATCAATTTAGAAATTTATTAAATAATTGATAAATAAGTCATTTTTAAATTTATAGAATATTTTCTAGATTCATAAAATTTAAATTTACCTATATATAACAAATAAAATAAACAATGTTCATTGTTTTTGGTAGGTTTTCTTTTTAGGGGATTGTTCCCGGGAAATAAACAATATTCGTTATATTTACTCGCGGAAAGACGGGTACTCACGTGCCTATCTTTTCGCTATTTTTATTGCACTAACGTTTGAAAATTATGAACGAAGTCTTTTTATGAAATTTTGATTTTGATTAAAAGTAAAAATATAAATGATTTTTGCTTTCAAATTATAACAAATCAAACCAACCATGATTATCTACGTCAATGACACCAACAATAAAACAAAAAAATAGAATCTAAATAATTATTTTTTTAATGACACCAACAACAATCTTTATTATAGAAAAAGTTGTTTAAGGATATAATTGGAATAATGAAAAAGTAATTGTCTAGAAATACTAATCTAGTTTGTTACACTTTTATTTTAATATTTGAATTTACTCTTATCTATTTGTTATATGTGCTATTTGTATTGATAGTTGAGGGTAATTTTGAAAGGAGAAAAAGTCAGCCCAAAGCAGTTATAACATGTCATTTTCTTTATATATATATATATATATATATAGTATAAAAGTATAGATGAC
>Ga0315913_1004752_pt1 | contig 16452 bp, 8 predicted proteins | sample MpolsnodulesMG_FD_207736 | JGI IMG/M metagenome (GOLD analysis project Ga0315913, IMG submission 207736) | Medicago polymorpha root nodule microbial communities from Los Angeles, California, United States - small nodules | ecosystem: Host-associated > Plants > Roots > Nodule | place: USA... | reverse complement strand
CTCACTCATTGAATAAGTTGTATTTAGAATCTGGCGTCCATATGTTTATACCTGATGGTATTTGCTTCCCAAATCTGAAGACATTATATCTTTCACGTCTTTCCTTCAATAATGAGATGTCGGCCCAACGACTTCTCTCTGGGTGCCCTATCCTTGAAGAGTTGACCTTATATAAATGCATATGGATTAACATAAATCAGATATGTGTTGCAATTTCCACATTAAGGAAGTTAACCCTCCATTTTAAATCTTCTTCTCTAGATTATGGCTATTTTCCAAGTTGTATAGTCATAATTGATGCTGTGAATCTTTTGTCTTTAAGTTGCACGAGCAATCCAGCTATAAAATGTATTCTTGTTAAACCAACCTCCATAGTTGATGCATATATTGATCTTAAGTTTTCCTATCCTGAAAATCCACTATATGTTTCTCATTGTGCAATGGAGCTATTGAGTGAACTTGTTAGTGTCAAGTCTCTCAAACTAACAAATAATACTATTCAGGTATGTTTGAATATGTACCAATCATCTTTTATTTTTATTTTTAAATATTGTATAAGAAAATGACTATTGACAATGTTCTCCCCGTTATGTGCTTCTTTATTCATTGCATGTTCTTTATATGTCACAATAATGAATCTATTTTTGTTTACTTAACCAGCGTTTTTCTTATCCAAGGAACAGTGGTCATCTTTTGCCTTCATTCAACAATTTGACGAAACTTGACATGATTTTGGGGTATTCTTATGTTAGTTGTGACCTATTAGTTGATATTCTCGGTAAGACTCCTAAACTGGAAGTTCTTCACATTTCCAAGGTATATCTTATATCTTGCATCATTTCTTCTACTTCTTATGTCTTGTCTCACAACTAATAATTTTTCTTTCCATTGACTTGTATATTGGTTCTTGTTTAGGGATATTGCATAGTCTTGGATAATGAAGACTTGACATCAGATTCTTTGCCTTGTTGTATCAAATCTTCTCTCAAATTATGTTCTTTTTCAGATTTTGATGGAGATAAAATTGAAATCCAATTGGTAAAATGTTTGATAGAAAATGCCACAGTCCTAGGAGAGATCAACATATTTTGTTCTGGAGGTTTATCATCAAATTTGAAGAAGCTGAGTGATGTTAGGAACCATGTGCAATCTTTAGGCCTGGGAAGTTGCGTTATCAAATTTCACTGAATTTCCTTTTTCTTTTTCTTTCTTATATTTTGTTCTTTATGAGAGGGAATTCAAATTACTCATCTAACTTTATTCTGAAACTAGAGTATGATTCCATGAAATAGCTTCAACTGTTTTTTATGGAACTACATGTTACATCTCAAGCACATGAGTGCAAACTACTTTGAGATGCACTAGACAAAGTTTTTGTTTTATGCATGATTTCTATGTTATGATAAAATTTACCTTCACATTTGTTATTTTCCCATGTATTTGATAGAATCGAAAACATACGGACCATGTTCTGTTTGATTGGTAAATGATCAATTGTTGCTGGAAATGAAACCATTTATATGTTAAGAATGGTTGTTCTTGCACCTTGACGGCAATGAAGATTGACAAAGATATTTCTATAACATGTCTTTCAAAAGATTTCCTTTCCTCCTTCTAAAGGCTAAAATAAAGGGATATATATGTAACTAGTTGTCCTCTGAGGAATGTCAAGTTATTGTAAGGAACACAGATCAAAAACTTGATCGTATCTTCATTACCAAGCAACCAACTAATGTTATTAAGATGGTTTGCACATTCTGCTTGATTCCATTTGTAGAGGAATGAAAGTCCTTTAATCAAAATTGAATCATCAATGGTTTTACATGTATAACGCCCCTTCTTGCATCATGTATCTTGGTTTGGCCCCAAGATTCTCTTAGATAACTTCAATTATTCCCTTTGATACCACATTGTGCAATACTTCTCCCTGAATCTTTGCCATGCATCAAAATAGGCTACGACACAATAGCTGTGAATTCATGCTCCTTATGCTGCTTAGATAGGACATCTCCCACCGTATTCTCCAAACCCACCTTATACACTTTCTCAACAATGCAGCCACATCACTCCTTGAATAACGTCTACACCACCCAACCCCAAGAGATAAGGCAACAATAATTATTGACGAAAATTACAACCCGAATACGCCCATCATTCACGATCCCCTAATATGATGAATCAAAGTTTCCTTGTCGCATATTGATGGTGAGTGTTTTACCCCACAATGGTTCTCTCCTTTGGTTGCTACGTTGTTCGGTGGTGTTATTTCTTACATAGTTTGTTGTGGAATTAACACATCTGTTTGTCCAACCCATAAACACGTTAGATCTTGGTTAAATTTTTGACTAACTTGAATTCCAAGTAAATTCAAAATGACCTTGACCTGCTATACAATGTCTTTTTCCTTCGTGACAAGCTACTCTCACCTTCGGCGAACGAGCCTAATTTGGTTGTAGTCTAAGTTTATGGCATGACACGAGTGAGCTAGGACGATGAATTGTCATGCACAAGTTGCATTGCCTCGTAATAAGAGATTTTGGTTTGAATGTGATACTCCTCTTTAATACTTGTTCACTTTGTTTTCTCCATAGAAAACTTATATATATTATTACGCTGATGAGATATCATTCTTTACCATTATTTTTAAATTTCAATTACGAAATATGTTTGTGACCAAATGATGAATTTTCACTCGACATCAATCTAATTTTTTAATAAATTTTTAAAACTATTTTACATCAAATGGTACATTTTTTATTTTGGAAAAATACATAAAGAAACCAGTACATGTTGATTAAACTCCTTTGATAATAATACCCCCTTCTAAAAATAAAATAAAATAAAATGATACTCCCATGTGCTAAATTTGAAGTTGTTTTGAGAAAAATATTGTCCCAACTTAAAAATTCGTTGTTTTACAATATCATATTAATGTTGTTTTTTCTATTATACCATTAACTATTTATCGGTATATATATTTTTTAATGAAGAATAAATTTGTCAAATAACTCAATTTTTCTTTTCAATATATACATTTCTTAATTTCCAACAAAGGATCAAAATGAACTATAATTTAGAACTAATAGTTGTGCATTCTAAAAGTGAAATGTGAAATTATATTAGGAATGAATGTTTGACTGTCATATCAAAATATTCAAAATTATCACGTCAATTAATGTTTTTAATTTAAACGGCAGTGGTGAATATTTTGATTGGAGTGTGCAAATTTGTTTTTCACCGTCGACCACCAACATCATTAAGCTCGTTTTTTTTTCTTAGATGAAATAGTAATCCACTGAAAATAAACTCATACAATTATGACGTCTCAGGTTCGAACCTAGATCACGACATCCGACCTTGCAATTTTGATATTTACTAGTTGAGCTAGGACTTCTAAACTAAAAAAACTCGTTCTTTTAATTCTTTCAAAAGACAATAAAGAGATATAAAGAGAGTAAAAATAGATAAAAATATAAAAGAGTTGTCATAAAATAATTCGAAGCGGGAGTATGTTTTATCTAAAGAAAAAAGTTAACGTATGAGCGGTTTGATTGGGATTAGCGTGCAAAGTTTAATTAATGAATGAATTAAATATGTATGTCCTGGACAAGGGATAGATATAATGATGACTCAAAGAAGAGCTTCCGTATTGATGATTCATTGTTACGCTACACAAACACAAACACAACAAGGTGGTGAAATTAATCTACAAAACAACCATTGAATTCAAAGACTAATCAAACAAACTCTTTTTATTCCAATGTCATCATCATCATCATCATCGTCGTCGTGTCCCATTCTTTGTGCTTCTTTCAACCAAGACAATAGGTCAATTACTTTAATTTTTAATTTCCATAATCATTCATCATTTTCCTTAATTCGTTTTACAAACAACTTCTTCATTCATTCCTTGCTGCAGTTGCTTTGCTATTGGCACCAAAGATGGTTTCAAAATATTTGATACCAATACAGGAAAACTCTGTTATCAAAGAGGTAATTAATTTCTTCAATTCCATTCTCATCATAATTAATCACCTCCTAATTATTATTATTTCTTCACATAGATGTTGGAGCTTTCTCTATTGTTGAGATGTTGTTTACTTCAAGTCTTCTTGCTATAGTCGGTGCTGGTGATCAGGTATACTCGTTCGTACTCAACAATCATGTTTGGATTCACTTATTCGACACAACTTATCAAAACAGCTTATCACATCTTCATAACCTCTTTTCACCTTATTTTCATTATCAAAACAACTTATAGCTTATACAAAAACAATTTAACATTATTTTAATATTTTGCTTAAGCTTATTCAAAAAAATCATGATAAACAAGTATGATATAAGCTGCAAATTAAGTTGTTTATCCAAACAGAGTCTTATTTGATTTAGGGGTTTCTCTTCTCTCTCTGATTTGGTTGTGTATTGTTGTAACTTATGCAGCCATCTTTGTCCCCTCGCCGTCTCTGTTTGTTCAATACTACAACTGGTGCTCCTCTTAGAGAATTGAACTTTCTTACTTCAATACTAGCTATTCGCATGAATCGAAAAAGGTCACACATACAACATGCACCTCATAATGATTAGTATTGCACTGCCAATTGCCAAATGCTTTTTTATTTTATTTTGTATTTGTAATTAAGTAAATAACATTGTTTCCAGCTATACAAATTGATATGCTTATTTTTTACTCAATTTGATTTGGAGCTTACGTTGTGAGTTAGTTTACTTTTAGCTTAGAATTTTCTTCTGTTATTAAAATCCATGAAGTGGAAATAGGAAGGGTTGGGAAGAAAATTTGAAACATGTCAATTAGTTTTTGAGTTCGAAGATGTTTTCGTTGATCAAGGGTCTTTAGATAAGAGTGTTAACTAAACTGATTTTTCCTCTTTCTGGTTTTTTCAGACAACTATGGCCACATTATTTAATTTATTATTATATTGGGCAAATTCAACTTGACAAAGTACCTTCTAGATTACAATTTTTGTACTCAGCCAAGTTTCCTTTAAGTTTTTAATATCCTGGTTTACAATTTTTTTCCTTTCTTAAGTAAGCCAAGTTCAATGACCTGATCAGCATTCATTTTGATTATTAAGAATCATCTTAGCTGACACTTTTTCTCTCTAATGCAGACTCATTGTCATTTTACAAGACAAAGCATATATATATGAAATAAATAGTCTTTCAATCTTGGACACTTTCGACACGGTGCCAAATATTAAAGGTGAGGTTGGTGATAATACGTGATAAGATTTCACTCAGTCAGGAATTAATCTTTGACATAGGTTTGTGATAAGCATTGTTTTTCCTCCAAGTTACTTGAAAAGTTTTTATAGATTTCTTATTTCCATATACATATTATCCTCTGATAGACTAGCACCTTTCATTTTGACTTTTAGATGAGTGTGTCTCTTTTGTGCCTGTGATAAAATGAAAGAGAACGTGCTCATGCCTAACTAGGGCACCCATCTCACTGAGATGCAATCATATCAAGCTTCTACCATTATGTTCTATGAAGTTATCCTCCAGTTTAAATTAGGGATGAACACTCAAGATCAGAAACATCTAGTGAAACATCATTGTTAAACGAATTTAATTATTTATTTTATTTTTAAACTAGTACTTTTTAAAGATTTTGACTTGTTTATTTATTTTGTAAGCTATAGCTGTTAGATTATTATGCTATAGTCAACTGGACTGTGACCACAATGAACTTGATGTTTAATTATGCCAAGCTGATTGTTATGTTATGTATTATTGCATAAACTTATCCAAAACATATTTCTCTACAGGACTTTGTGCCCTTTCCCCTTGTTTGGATGCTTGCTACATGGCTCTTCCTGCTAGCACCACGAAAGGATCTGCATTGTTGTACAATGTCATGGATTGTAATTTACACTGTGAGGTTATGCCCAATTTTCCTTTATAAATTTATTTGCATGATAATATAAAATGGCTTTGTTACTTTATTATTCATGAATTCCATTGCTATTGTGCCTTCACTGTCTGGTAACTTCAATAGTAAGTGAGATGATGAAAACCTTGAAAATATAAATGTTCATGTTTTTATATCTTTTGCTGTTACTCTTTACTCATCCCTGCCTTCTTGATTCGGCATTTCTTGTTTATTTGAATAAAAAATCTCTTTTCTTCTTTGGAATTTCAAGAACTAACATATTTAATCAGTTACATAAACTGTATGCGTTAATTGCTTTGTGTGAGATTTCTTTATTTTGGGAGCATAGTAGGAAAAAGGTTTGGTTTGAAGTACACACGAAAAATTGACTTGTTCCATTATTTTATCACAAGTGATATTTTCGTTTTAAGGATATAATTGACACTGTTTTGTTTGCTTGTCTTCTAGAAAAAACTGATGTTCATTGTTATTGAATCTGAAATACAGATCGAGGCTCATCGTTCACCACTGGCTGCAATGGTCTTTTCTTCTAATGGAATGTATATAGCTACAGCATCCGAGCAAGGAACCTTAGTCAGAGTTCATTTGGTATCAGATGCAACAAAGGTGATGAAATTTATGTATTAGATACTGATAAGAGATAATAATGGTATTATTAGCCATTACTGTTTGTGTCTTTCTGTGTTTTTCTCTCTTCGAAGCTGCAAACAATACGATCTTGGTTAAAATTTTGTATTGAATCAAATAAGGGTGCAATCCTCACTTTAAATTGAAGTCATGGCAAACACACAGAGGTCCTTTACTAATAGTATTGACCTTGAGCTTATATGGGACAATACTTTCTTGATTTATAATGCTCATTTTTTTGGTTTCCATTCTTTGCCTTCAAGGTCATTCATACATGAGACATTCACAGTTGTTTATGCTTTTGATATTATATATGTTGCAATTTTACTTCAGGTGTAGAATCTGACAAATGTTTTTATTGCAGTCATATAGCTTCCGAAGGGGTTCATATTCATCTACTATATTTTCTCTGTCCTTTGGGCCATCAAAGCACCTTCCAGATATTCTTGCGGCCACTAGTTCTTCTGGTTCTATTCATCTTTTCACTCTTGGATTTGCTTCACATCCACGGTGAGAATTCAATTTAAAATAAAATATTCTCGCCTCACCAACTTTCCTAAGTGTTAGACTACTTTATTGATGTACACAAGTCAACATGTCACATAGGTTTGGATTGTTTCACCTCATTAAAACTTGAGCTAGCCTGATTTAAATTTAAATGTAAAACAACCTCTAACAACTGTGTTTGGCTTGGTCAAATACTCAAATGGACTTGTAAATAGCACTATAAAAGCCAAATAGTGAAAAAAATTAACTTAATGTCTTGAATATTGGGGGACAACTAACTATTAAGGGCCAAATAAGAAATGCCACTCTGAATTGAATATTTCCTTCTTGTATAGTTAAAGAAGTGGATGACATACTAGTTATTGCACGTTCAGATGTACACAACCCTTTGTGTAACTGGTTTTAGCTGTCCATATAATTTGGGGAAGCTTTGATTACTTTCAAAAGTTTTTGTTTTTATTTTTTATTTTTTTATTTTCTTCCTCTGAAATGGATTTGGAAATATGTCCTGTTTATGTTTGATGATTTTACTAGGAGCAAGAGATCAAGCGGTTTTCTTGGATCAATAATTCCTGATGCAGTGAATGATGTGCTGGATCCAGCTTATCATCATGTGCTTCATAATGCTGTTCCTGCAGGAGTCAAAAGGTTAAGTATTTTTATGTTGCTAGATTCATGTCTTGGGATGATATTTTATATGGGCCTTTCTAGACATTGGAACTATCTTATAGGAATATGATCCTTACTTTTATAATCAAGATCGATCGCATTATCTTTTTGGGGATTTATTGTGTCAGCCAAACAAGGATTTCTGATTATATAGTAGCAAGAAGAGTATTTGTATACACTTATTTTATAATATCTTCTGTTTGTCATACAGCTCTGCAGTAATTCGCAAGGTTGAAAATGTTACTGACACCTCATCATCCGAACTTTTAGCTTGTAGGTGAGTGCCTCATTACTGGCCACCACCTGGCAAGTCTTTATTTGATGTCCCTGTCTCTCCATTCTTGCAGTGTTTGATTTTAGCTTTTGTCAGTAGTTAATAGTTACTGCTAACAGACTTAAAATGAAATCTTGCATATTGCATGGCTTCTTCTGAATGAACGAATAAGTTTCTCTTTCACGTGGAACTATGGTTTACTGCATCACTTTATATGACCTCTTTGGTTTTACATTTTGATTACGAAAATATGATTCTTTTTTTGTGCTGCATGCATTTTTCCAATTCTAACATTGTTCGGACCATAAACGTTGAGAATCAATTTAGCAACCAAGGCAAATATGTGATGATGCATTTAGGAGATTTATGAACATAAAATGTGATGTGGCGAACATTGTACTATAAGTGGCTTTCTGTTCCCAGAATCATTCATATTGGCTATTGATATTGCTTATCGGTTGGGTTTTGGAATTTCCTGTCTGCTGATATCAGTTTCATAGTGTGATAGTAATATTGTAGAGTTTCATTGTTGCCTTTGTGCGACACATGTAGTTCACAAATCAATGCTTTCTTGTGCATTGAATGTTTTTTGTTTAATTTAATAAAAAATGTCACCTCCCTCTGGTTGTATACCAATAGTGATTGGTCCAGGTCATTGTATCTAATTTCGTGTGCCGTGTATTTTAGTTTTCCACTTAGACTGTTTGTTCTAGTTTCCCTAAAAATTGACGTGTATGCATGTATAACAATGTTAAGGTCTTTAGGTTGTTATGGTTTAATGGAAAACTTTTAATCCAACCAACAATAGGTCATATATAAATGTACAGAACAAAGGTGTAGAATTATCTAAACAGGTATAAGTTGTAACCAGAGAAGTAGATGGTCTCAAGATATGCTTATTGAAGTGTGGTACTTCTTTTTGGGTTATAAAGTACAAAGGTCTATGACTAGCTCCATATGGTGATACCTACTTGTTTCAATAAATCATGTCCTTTCTCCCAATGTTTCGTTAAATATCTGATGTCGATTTGTTTGCTAAAAGTTTACGTGTTTCAATTTTCCAGGGCCAACATGTGTGTGATAACTTACAATGGCTACTTTCAAGAATATAACTTGAGCATTGATGCTCATCAGAAATTGTCTTGGTCTTTAGAGCGTGAAACCAATCTTTTGACTGTGACCTTGGATAAAGTTCCATGAGTAGCAAAATAGTTATTTTTACTGCCCCATCTATAACTAACTACAAAGCTTGGCAAATTATATGCTACACGTGGTGAAACTTTCCAGAGCAGCCATTGCTGCCAACATCAAGTGCCTACTCAGGGAAATGTCCAAATTCACTCCAAAGCCATAGCTGCTTCCAACATGAATGTGTTATGTGGAAGAAATCATGATCCTAAATTTCCTATGGATATGTATAGAAAGGTAACAATGTGAAATTGTTCCAAATTACTCTCCCAGAATGTCGTGGGAGTGACGGAACTAGTCATTGCATCGAAAATATGTCTAATGTAGATCTTGTAAGGAATTTAGCAGTACAATGAACTGATTAAACCAATAGTTTACTAGCCAATAATCGACTTCTTACGTTCAAATTTGTTGATAACCAAGTAAAATATTAATTAAATTAATATGCAAGGTTCAATTTCTTGAACAACCCAAATTAGTTACAGTATATACGCTTATGATTTTGCTCATCTTAAAAAATGTAATTACCCACCCATTAGTACACGGTTTTGGCAAATGATATAGTAATGTAATTATCAAGCTTGAATAAATGATAAGAAGGAATTTTATTTAGTCGAAAAGATAAGAAGGAATTTGATATCGCATTTTTTCTCAAATTTGAAGTATTGTATTTGTTATAATCAAAATCTAAATAGAGTACAAAATGAATCGATCCTCTTAGTTCCAACGAATTAAATCGTAGTAGGTCCTTTGGTAAACAGACCCATTGTCTCATATGTATCCATTTTGGTTTTTGATGCGTGGTAATTGCTTTATAGGTCTCGCATTTCTCAAAAGTTTCTCGGATTATAACTCTAGATCGCACAAAATCTATTGGGAGTTACGATCCGATCGTTGTTTTTTGGATCGGAGCGTCACTCCAATTAGTTTGAATTATACATTTTAAAAATAACACTGATTTTGTATCGTCCCAGGTACACTTCTGAATAATTGATGTGTAGAAATATGCTCCCAAAAATATCTGAAGATTGTTAGAAGTTGCGGGGGTGAAAAGTTGCTCCATCATGTTTATCTGTTCGGATCAGGTCCTGATTTAACACATTTGATGTTTGATGTTGTCTAATTGCGTTTGTTAATGGAGATCATAACAAGGGTTACTGAATTTGATCATGAGCAGTCCAACAAGAAACGGAGATATCATATTGAAGATCTCAATCGAGACACATTTTGATCTGATAAATTTATTTCACTCGATATATAATTTAGGAGCATAGGGTACAGGCGAATGTATTCCTTGTATTTTTAGCCCTGTTTTCGAGCCAGCTTTTGGAAAGGTGCATTGGATATTCAGATGAACACGAACACTCCAAAAAACACTTGTGAGATTTACACCGCCAAGGTTAAATCCATTTACACAATTCCACACCATTAACTCTTGAAATGTTTCGAGTAATTTGATGTAATGCATCTTTGCGAACTTGACAACTCATAGTCCAAGTATCCCAGAGGCTAGACCTCACAAGAACTTTTATAAATTGTGTAAAGGATACATGTTCTTGTTTTCTTTCCCTAAATAGAGGAGCACAAGAAAAGGAAATTGTTGTACATGAAAAACTAACTCAGGCTAAAATGAAACTTGTAATAATTTTAAGTTACAGTAAAACCCTCCATCAATCTTGGATAATTGGGTGATATTGTGCAACTGGGCTTCCATTCCAGCAAACTATCTAGTTCGTGTCTTGACAAACTTAGGTCTGGATGCCTTCTTCTCCATCTTTTCCCTTTTCTTGCGGGTCTTTTCATCTTCAACCGATTCCTAATCACAAAATGCATACACAATTGAAGTTACTATGAACCTTTCTGTGGCCTGAAAGTGAAAATTTACCCAAGACGTTGACCATACCTCTGAACCTTGTGGCAAAAATCCTTTAATGAAGCCAAAGGATTGATATGCTCCAAATGCTGGTATCTGACAAATGTCATGAAGGGAGCAACCGTGTCAGTAAAGGTTGTTGCAATCTCTTTTAATGATTAATAAAGGGTTTTACCATTTTATATATGTCCGAATATTGATTGCAACTTTAACTTCAACTAGTAAATAAATATAAATATAAGTCATAATTCAAGCAGCTCCCAACCACAGTTGATTGTACAGATTACAGAACACCTGATATAGTTCATAAACAAATAAAGGGTTAATAGGCTTTCACACCCCGCCATATGGACGCCTTTTGGTTTACCCCCCTAGGAAAAAAAACTTGGAGATTCCCCCTTGCCATTTGAAGATTCTTTGGTTTTAACCCTTCAAGGTAGCTGACTGTACAATTAAGCTTACATGGCGCGCTGACTCAGGTTTTTTTGCTTATGTGGCACATTGATTGTATAATTATTTTTATTTTTTATTTTTTTTATTACATCTCACATTTATTTAGAGTTAAAAAAAATAATGAATTACATCTTCATCTTCTTCATCACTCTCTTTTTCAATCTCCTTCTATCATCATTTTTCCAGATTTTTTTTTTCTTACTCTTTTACTCCATCTCCCTTCAATATCCTTGCTCCCTTAAACACAAACCCCAAATCAATAACAACAACCCAACACAACAGCAGCAGCAACACATCTTCTTCCCAAACCAACAACACAACATCAGCAACAACCCACAACAACAACAACACGGAGCAACAACACAAAAATTTCAGAAGATCTTTTTCAAACCTTCAACATAAACTCATTAAGAAAAATCCATAAATTTTAGAACTTGTAGTTGAAGCCAAATCCATAAATTTCATAAATTTCCAAAAAAAATCATTTCAAAACTTAGAACTTGTAGAACTTGAAACTACAGATTGCAATTCCAAAACCCCAAATTTTCAAAACTTAGTAGTTGAACCCAATTTTTTTCCAGCAAAAATTAGAGCTTGAAATTGCAGATCCCAATTCCAAAACCCCAAATGTTCTTCAATTTTTTTTCCAGCTGTGGCATGGCCGCTGCAAATCCCAATTTTTTCTTCGATTGTCTGCATCACGCTTCTCTCCTCTTCCCTCACAAACCAGAAACGGGAAGCAGAGTTGAAGAAGGAGAACGGTGAGAGAGGAGAAGGAAATCGAAGAAGAAGAAGGAAAAGAGGGGAAGGGAAAGGGTCATACGAAGAAGGAGAAGAAGGAATGCTCTCCTTCCCTCTTCTCCTTTTAACAATTGGTTTTTTAATTTAATTTTATTGTTTTGATTTTTTTTAATGAGATGTAAATATTTTAATATAAATAGGTATTAAAAAAAATCAAAAATAAAATTATTTACACATTCAGCGTGCCACATCAACCAAGTGATCCAGTCAGATGGGGTTGGGGGTGGAAACCAAAGAATCTTCTAGTGGCAAGGGGGAATCTCCAAGTTTTTTTTTCTAGGGGGGTAAACCAAAATGCGCCCATATGGCAGGGGGGTGAAAGCCTATTAACCCATAAATAAATACTGTGCCATTTTGAGAGAAGTCACTAGGAGCTAAATGATAAAGCGCACATTGTTTTGTGCACCTCCTCCTGTTAAGCGATCCAATCCCTTTTCCTTCAAGTTTGTTGCTTTATGGCACATAAATGTTCTCAGTATGTACTTTCTTCCAGACATGCACTAATAAGCAAATCTAATGAACCTATATGCTTTGTTTGGGAGTTTGGAGGGGAGGAGAGGGCTTTGGGGGGTGGGAAATATAGGGAAAACAGAGAAATGATTCACATTTTTTGAAAAGAGTATTTTTTTAGAGAAGGATAGACTAATGTTTATGATTGATGTATTTTTAATTTTCAGAATATTATAACAACATGGATTAAATTTGAAGTTTTCATATAAACCCCCCAAAACCCTAAAAAATCCTCCTCCAATAAATTTTTGAGTTCCCCCAAATGAAAAGGATTTTGTATAATACAGAAAAATGAACCCCCTGAAGCCCTCACCTCTCAAAGTCCTCTATTTCTTCCACTTGCTCCTTCCCTTTTTCCAAAGTCCTCCCCTCTCAAAGTCCTCTATTTCTTCCACTTGCTCCTTCCTTTTTACCAGAGCCCTAGATAACTCCTCTTTACGGCAAATTATTATTTTTACAACAGAACAACTGTGTACACACTCGCACACTGCCAAACCTTGTAGATGACAGATCTTTGTAGCTAAGTCTACATTCTTTGAAGTGGTACCAGTCGGAGTGTGCGACTACAACACTAACAATTACAGTCCTACATTCTAAAAGTAAACCACAGTTTTGTGCTAGTAGAGCCAACCATAAGGTTAATTAGGAGAAGATTGGAACTTACCACAAGATATATGTACCAGAACTTTCCAGAGATGATGGAAGCGACTTGCACAAAGCATGTTATGTAGATAACATCATGTAAATAGCTGCAAAATATAGCCAAGAGTAAGTGAAGAATTACCATACAATCAGAAGATAGCAAAACATTCAATGTATCTGAACTTCATTTTTATCTATATAGTTTGGTTTCAAATAAGAGTTCCCTAGACCTATGGGATTACCTGACTATGAACAAGTTTTAGATTCATCCCGGGACCAAATTCCAAAGGCTACAGCCTACAATATATACACAGCACTTTTGTTCAACAGTTATATCTGTCAGCCATTTTTGCATGATGACAGAAATTGCTAATTTTATTCATTTTCATTTTAGTTTCAGTAAAATGGAGAATACAGTTCATACAACTTTAAGAGCTTCAAAAACTTTCAACACCGGGTACGATGTTATTCGCAAAAATAACCAGACAGAAAAACTACAAAAGATTAAGTCCAAAAACCATTGGCACGAATTCACTATAATTTTTTAAATCAAGGTACAGTGATTCCAAAAGGCACAATTTGGATTAGCTTCTAACTTACAGGAGTTTCCCTGCTAAAATAAGTTTATGGAGACCCATGAAAAAGTCCTTATAAGCTTATAGGCTTAAAAGGATGAGTTAAACGGGTGAACTTACGAAAAAAATGAGATTAATAAACTACTTTTAACTTGTATAAGAAGCTATCATTTAAACAACTCAGTTACTGTGATATCTGTTAAAATGCTCATTTTCCATAAGTGCTTATGGAGATCTTTACAGATACCGCAAGAAAAGACAAGACAGAGTCATACCCGCAAACTCCACCAGTAGTCATATCAAAACCACCATCTAAAAGCTCACCGTCTTGGGTATAACTAGGTTTTGCCATCTTAGCAAGTTGTTGATAGGGAAAATAATAAGCTAGAGAAGTCACAACCAAGCCAATCCAATGCTTCCAGGTGAAGCTGGAATGGAAGATTAACATCCTAATTATTACATAAATAACCTGTTCAATAATAAACCAACCAATCAGGTAATCAGTATTCAATATCAATAATCAATAGCTTAATTTGAACAACAGTAACTTAATTATATTCACATGCATCAATAATTTCATGTCAATGACTAATAGATTTCATCAATTACTATTCAATTCTAGAAAATTTAACAATTAAAAAAAAAACTAGCAAAGTGAATTGAAATTGAAATCTGAGAGAGAGAGAGAGAGAGAAAGAGTACGTTGCAGGCGATGATGATATGGCGGAGCTTGGTGATGTGACGAGAGTTCTCTTCCTTCCGTTTCTTAGCACCTTGATTCGCCATTTCTCTCCCCAAACAACGTTACCGGTGACGATGAAATCGCCTGTGCTTCTTCTTCTGATTCTGATTAGTGGAGAATTCTGCTCTTTACCCAAACTGTTTCGCTCATTCCCAAAGTAAATGTTCAAAATGCCCTTACGTGACCTAAGTTATTCTAGTGTATTTCACGCACGTTATAGCTCAGTGTGAGTTAACTCGCGCTAGTTGGCCGGTGGTTACAACTCAATAACACACGTTTTTTGGACGGTGGTCAATGCATTTTAATGGTTTTTACACTTTCTTTTAAAGTTTTTTCACGTTTTTTGACCTCATTAAATGTTATGCTACCTTAAACCACCTATAAATACCCTCACAAACTTTATCGTTTCTTCACATTATCTCCTCCCACTCTCTCCCCCTTTTTCTTCTTCTTTTTTGCTTCTATAGTCTCTAGGCTCTTTATACCCCTTTAGGTATATACGAGTGGCTTTTGGGGGAAGTATGGTCCGCCGTGTTGGGGAAAAGGGCATCATCCCTTGAGGTAAAATTAGGTTTGCGTCCTTTTACTCTCAAAATCTTTCTACTGTGGGTAAAAAGAATCATCATGGGGTATAAAAGGAACCAAATTTAAATTTACCTCAAGGGATCTTGATGTCTTTTTCTCCAACAGGACGGATCACTATTTTCCCCAAGAGCTATTGGTATATACAGAAGAGGGTAAAAATTATTTTTCACCCCAAGAGGGTAAAAAGATATTAAGTAGATTAGTGAATTCAAATAAAATATATGTATTGCTTATTGTAATGTTTGAATGATATTAATAAAACGAGGGTTATATTTATTAATTTTGTTTTTTATTTGTATTTATTTTATGTTTATGATTATGTATTGAATAAATAATTGTTGAATAAATAAAATCAAATAATTACTAATATTGAATAAATAAAGTGAACAAATAATTTAGAATAAAGTAAATAAAATAATATAAAGTTACGTATGCGCCACTTAAATAAATTTGAATATGTGCCACTTAACTCAGCGTGAATTAGAATAAAAATTGTGTATTGAATAAATTCGAATAAAGTTACGTATTAAAAAAAATTGAAAAACCTTGGCGCAAGTTAAGTCACGCTAGTGTGTTTACCCTGACGTGAGTTAACTCACTCTATTGTTAACCTTTGCCTAAGTTAAGTCACGCTATTGTGGCTGGTTTTTCATGCATTGTACAATAGTTTAAACTCAGCGTGAATTCGAATAAAGTTGTGTATTGAATAAATTCGAATAAAGTTGCGTATTGAATAAACTCGAATAAAAGTTACATTACATTACATAAACGACATGTATGTCAACTATATATGTTCTTAAATATGTCCTATCATTATATTACATTCGGGAATGCATCTTCAACTACAACAATTGTCTTGCCTCTGAATGGGGCAAATTCAAACTTGCTAAGCAGCATGACTCCAGCATTCGTCCAGAAGTCCTTTTGTTCCATTCAAAAGGTTAAATTCTTGTTGGTTTTGGTTTTAAATGATAGTATCCAAGTGCCAACGGAATGAGGTCCAGACCTTGACACTTCAATACCATCATTTAAACGAAGCCAACAAGAATTTAACCTTTTGAATGGAACAAAAGAACTTCCGCGCGAATGTTG